>Ga0126371_10000783_pt1 | contig 26599 bp, 18 predicted proteins | sample PanSoiMetaPlot_4_FD_110145 | JGI IMG/M metagenome (GOLD analysis project Ga0126371, IMG submission 110145) | Tropical forest soil microbial communities from Panama - MetaG Plot_4 | ecosystem: Environmental > Terrestrial > Soil > Tropical forest > Bulk soil | place: Panama | collected 2016-02-17 | reverse complement strand
GTAAGGGAGTCCAACCAGGGAGTCACCGACTACCAGAAAAAATATGGCCTAGTCGAGACCGACGATCACGACGTGCCCCTCGCTCAGTTGATGAGCGAGGTCAACCGCCAGTTGAGCGACGCCCAGGCGAACCGGATTGAACTGGAGGCCTACGTCCGCATGATTGACGCGGGCCAGACGGATGCGCTACCGGCCTTTCGGGATGATCAGGTTTATCAGGATCTGATGAGAAGCGATGTCGAGGTCCGCGCAAAGCTTGCCGAAGCCCGGGCCGTCTATGGTGACAACAACTCCAACGTTCGAAAGCTCGAAAGCGAGTCAAATGAAATATCCGAGCAACTGGACAAACAAAGGAAGGCCCTGGTTTCCAGGTTGCGGGCTTCCTATGCTGCCAGCATGTCACGGGAAGCGTTGATGCAGGAGTCGCGCGAAAAAGTAAAGAAAGAGATGGGTGATGCGGGCTCGCACATGGTCGCCTACCGTCTGCTGAAAAATGAGGCCGTCGCGAACGCGCAGCTCTACAACACGTTGCAAGGCCGGCTCAACGAAGCGGGAATTTATGCCGGTTTGAAGTCTGGCAACATCCGCGTCGTGGATTTGGCGGCCAAACTGCCGAAGCCCAGTGGACCGAATCGTCAGGCGATCATCGGAACTGGCGTGGCACTCAGCCTGATGATTGGCCTGCTGCTGGCTTTTGTGAGGGAAAGTCTCGACAACAAGGTACGAACTCCGGACGACATTCGTAGTCACACCGGATTGGCGTCGCTCGCCATGGTTCCATCCTATGGTCCCAAAACCGGCAAAGCGCTCCGGCCCGGGCTCGACGCTGGGCTACTTTCCAACGGGAAGACCAGTTTCGATTTGGGAGACGCTGCCGGTCCCGGTACGGAGGCCATTCGAGACTTACGAACCGCACTGATGTTCTCGCGCGCCGGCGGGCCTCCGCGCACTGTTCTTGTAACCTCTCCTTCCTCGGGCGAAGGCAAGACGACCGTTGCCATGAACCTCGCCGCAGCTCTTTCACTGAGGAGCAAGACTTGCCTTCTCGAATGCGATCTCCGCTCTCCACAGATTTCCCAAGCGTTTGGCTTGCTCGGAAATCTGGGCCTGAGCCATGTCCTGGTTGGAGCCATTCCCAAGGAGAAAGCCCTGGTGAGGATCGCCGAATTACCGGGACTTTCGGTGATGCCTGCTGGCGCGGGTGTACCAAATCCTGGTGACCTAATTGCCTCCGATCAGATGCGGCAAGTCTGCAACACATTGAGGAATGAATTCGATTATGTGGTCATCGATGCGCCGCCCGTAATTCCGTTTTCCGATGCGCGCTTACTTGCTTCCGAGGTGGACTCCGTCATTCTTGTGGCGCGCTACGAATTCACCACCCACCGGGCCATCGAACGCGGCGCGCAACTTCTTCAGGAAGTGCAGGCTCCCCTGGTCGGCTTTGTGCTGAATGACATTGACTTGGATTCGCCCGACTACCACTACTTCAACTACGGCTACAGCAACTCCGTGAAGGGATATCTGCGTTATACGAGCAGGGCAAACCCCGAAATCAAGATTTCCGAAACACCTCCCGAACCTCCCAAGCACAGGAGTGCGAGCGCCTGAGCCGTGTAAAAGACACTCTCGTGGAGCCAACATTCATGAAAAACTCTGCCAAACAATTTCTGCGGAACTTCCTCCTAGCCGCATCTGTCGCGGTAGTTTGTGGCGGAATGGCGCACCCACAAGATTCTGTCCCGCCGAAAGACTCCGGGCCAGCTGCTAGACCTGGTGACGACTACACGGTCGGAGCGGGCGACGTGCTCTCGGTAAACGTGATCGATGCGCCGGAATTTGGGGGAAAATTCCGCGTAAGCGACAACGGAGTGATCAACATACCCGGTGTCCCCAGCCCGGTTCACGCCGAAGGGCAAACCTCTATCGAACTGTCGCGCACCATCCAGCAGGCTCTGGTAGATGCAAAACAGCTCCGGAATCCGAAAGTTACCGTGTTTGTCGAGGAGTACCGCGGGCGTACGATCACCGTCCTCGGCGCAGTCTCCAAGCCGTCGGTATACCCGCTGCAAAAACACATGCGCGTGATCGAAGCTCTTTCGATGGCTGGAGGAGTGCTCCCCGGAGGTGGAGATACGGTAACTCTTGTCCGAGGACCGGCGAGCGCCGAAGCGACCGGAACGCCGGAAGGTTCGGTGCAGATTATTCCTGCCGGGCGCTTGCTCAAGGGTGAAGATCTCGCCGCAAACGTGGAGGTCCGCAATGGCGACGTTTTAAACGTTTCTGCGGCGCAAGTGGTCTACGTGGTGGGCGCGGTAGTAAAACCCGGCGGCTACGTCATGGCGGATTCTTCGACAGGCGTTTCTGTCGTTCAGGCCATCGCGCTGGCCCAGGGATTCACGTCGATTGCCTCAACCAAACATGCCATTATTGTTCGCCAATCCACGAGCGACACCGCTCGGAAGCAAATCCCCGTGGACCTCGGTCAAATGCAGCGAGGAAAGCTTACCGACGTGGTGCTTGCGCCTAACGATATTTTATTCGTTCCCCAAAGCGGTACGAAAATCACACTTCAGTACCTGAGTGAAGCAGCGATGGCTGCCGTGACCGGCATCGCGTACTACGGCCTCGGTTACCGGGTGGCGACCCACCCTTGAGCTCCGCAACGATGTTGTGTCACGCAACTGCCACGAAAAATGAATCGTTTTGCCGTTAGCCGTTCATTCGAGAGTCGCAGTGCCCGGGTAATGTCGGAAACATTCGGCAAGTCAAACAGAAGGGCCTGTCTGGTTGGAGGGTGTCACCGTGCAGCTTGAGCCGCGTTTCCTTGGTGTCGTTGGTTGTGGCTATTGGGGAAAGAATCTGGTTCGCAACTTTCATGAACTCGGTGTGCTCGGAGCCATTTGTGACACCGAGAGTAATCGACTCGAGGCGTTCCGCGCCACTTATGGCGTTCAAGCCACCACCGACTTCACGAAGATGCTGGCTATGCCCGTCATAGCTGCAGTGGCAATCGCTGCGCCGGCCGCGCAGCACTATACGCTGGCAAAACGAGCCATTCTCGCCGGCAAAGATGTTTTTGTCGAAAAACCTCTGGCTCTGCGAGTCGAGCAAGGCGAAGAACTCGTAGAACTGGCCAAGAATCACTCCCGCGTCCTCATGGTCGGCCATCTGCTACACTACCACCCGGCGGTGGCGGAACTTCGAAGACTCATACGCGCGGGCGAACTCGGCAAAGTCGAATATATCAGCTCATCCCGGCTGAACCTTGGGAAACTCAGGACGGAAGAAGACATACTTTGGAGTTTTGCTCCTCACGACATCTCGGCGATCCTCCATCTGCTCAACGAAACGCCAGTGCGGGTCGCGGCCCAGGGCGCCAGCTACCTTAATCACTCTATTTCCGATGTGACTCTATCGATTATGAGTTTTTCTAGCGGAGTGAAGGCGCACATCTTTGTCAGCTGGTTACATCCCTTCAAAGAGCAAAAGCTGATTGTCGTCGGTGACCGCACCATGGCGGTCTTCGATGACACGGAAACGGAAAGAAAGCTGGTGCTTTACCCACATCGAATCGATTGGGTGGATCGCCTGCCGATTGCGCGGCGCGCCGAGGGAGAGGTAGTTCCTCTGCGCAAGGAAGAGCCGCTTCGCAATGAGTGCCAGCACTTCGTCGAATGCGTCCGCGAGCGAAAGCAGCCCAAGACCGACGGTGAAAACGGTCTCAACGTTCTCAGGATCCTTCAGGCTTGCGGCCAATCCATACGAGAAAACGGGCAGCCCCAGTCCTTGACGCACACAGAGCCCAACTATTTTGTTCATTCCTCGGCCTTCGTTGACGAACCCTGCCAGATAGGTGAGGGAACGAAGATTTGGCACTTTTCCCACGTGATGCCGAACTCGCGAATCGGCCGCAAATGCAATCTTGGGCAAAACGTTCACGTGGCCTCGGGCGTGCGGATTGGCGATAACGTTAAGATTCAGAACAATGTGTCTCTCTACGATGGTGTGGAACTGGAAGACGACGTTTTCTGCGGCCCTTCCATGGTCTTCACAAACGTGACCACGCCCAGAAGCCACCTCAGCCGGAAGTCGGAATACCGGCGCACCATGGTAAAACAAGGTGCGACTTTGGGTGCTAATTCTACGATTGTCTGCGGAACTACAATCGGGCGATATGCCTTTATTGGCGCGGGTGCTGTAGTGACCAAAGACGTCCCCGATCACGCCTTGATGCTTGGAGTTCCAGCGCGGCAAGCGGGTTGGGTTTGCAAGTGCGGCCTGACCTTGAAGATTTCTGCCGCTTCGCCCCTGGCGATGTGCGCTTCCTGCGGAGAAACGTATTCGCTGGACGGAGCGAATCTGATCCAGGCCCAGGCTGCCATCGCCCAGCCTGCTAAACCGCTTCATGCTTTCTCCTCAGCAGCTGGCCAGGATTGACGTTCTCTCCCATGTCACCAGATCGAATTCCAGCATTTGGACCTCGTGTGCGCCCGTATCGTGTGGTCATTCACGGGTTGCCACATTTTTGCCGGAAACTAGCGTCGCTGCTTTCCAACGATAAGTGGGACATCCGCTTCCACACTCACGAAGGACTGCTAGATCTGCTGGCACTGCTTCGCGATCTCCGGCGATGCGATCTGGTCTATACATGGGGTGGGCGCATCGATCTCGGAAAATTTCTCTGGGGTGCGCGGTGGTCTGGATCAAGCAAGCTGGTGATGCTGTGGTCCGGCAGCGACGCCCTCTGGGCTCAAAAGGATGCGGCTGCGGGAAAACTGCATCCCTGGATTGCGGCAAAGACGCACTGGGCCGTATCTCCCTGGATTGCCGAGGAAGTTCGATCGGTTGGGCTAGACTGTGAGCATGTGCAGGTGTCTTTCGTGCCCTTGGTGAAGGATATCCTTCCCATGCCCAAAGAGTTTTCTGTGTTGTCCTATGTTCCGAGTGCTGACAAAGCTGATCTCTACGGCTGGGACCAGTTGGTCGAGGTGGCCAAGGCGCTTCCTGCTGTGAATTTCAAAGTGGTTGGTTTGCGAGAACCCGGAACGCTCTGTGCGCCTCGAAACGTCAAGATCGAAGGGTGGACGGACAATCTCGCGGTTCATATCCGCAAGGCTTCGGTTATCTTTCGGCCCGTGCAGCACGACGGTCTTTCGTTCATGGTACTGGAGTCGATGGCGCAGGGGCGCCATGTACTGTACAGCTACCCCTTGCCTGGTACCACGCACGCCAAGGATGCGGGAGCAGCGGTCCGGGAATTGCAACGACTGGCCAAGCTGAATGAAACACAGAGCCTGGGATGTAATACCGATGGACTGGAAATCGTGAAACGCGAATACAGTGAGTCACGCGTACGCCGGAATCTGCTTGGGCGTTGGGAACAGATCATTTTGGGCTCACCTGCGGCGAATGGCGGCAGAATCGTGCCCGAGCAGGAGAACAAGGCGATACAGCCCATCTCATCCTGAGCGGCCTGTTTGAAATGTTCACCTATTCCTATTCTGAGTCCCCAGTACGCCGCGTTCTCGTCCATGGCCTTCTGTATGTTGGCCGAATGTTTGCTGAACTGATGGATGGAGACGGCTGGGAATTCCGCTACTACCCGGACCAGGGGCTTCATAACCTTGCTTCCATGGCGCGCGATCTGCGCGAATGCGACTTGGTTTATCAGATTGGCGGACGCGTGACGATGGGGAAATTTCTTCACGCCGCGAAACTCATGAAGAAACAAAAATTGATCATGCACTGGGCTGGCAGCGATGTCTTTGGGCAACGTGAGATCCTTGAACGCCGCAAAGCGAATCCATGGCTGATGAGCAACGTCCACCATTGGGCTGTTTCCCAGTGGCTCGCGCAAGAGGTGGGCCAGCTTGGGCTGGCCTGCGAATGGGTGCCGCTGCCGCCCGGCAATGTCCCCGACGAGCCGTCGCCTCTGCCGAACGAATTTTCGGTTCTTGTCTACATGCCGGATACGCGAAGAAGCGACCTTTATGGGCTCGACCGCATTCTGCAAGTTGCCCGTCAGCTTCCGCATGTCCGTTTTGAACTGGTTGGCCTGCTCTACGGCAGAATTCAAGATGCTCCCCCGAACCTGCGGATTCATGGCCGGATTCCCGACCTTGCGCAATTCTATAAAAGAGCTTCTGTCGTTTGGCGGCCAACGCGCCATGACGGCCTTTCCTTCATGGTGTTAGAAGGGCTTGGCTACGGCAGGCACGTTTTGTGGAGCTATGCGTTTCCAGGTTGTCTCCAAGTAACTGATGCAATCACAGCGCGAGACACCATCGCGCGCCTTTACGCTAAGCACAAAGATGGCCGTTTGGATATTAACCGGGAGGGCGTCCAGGTAATTGCAGAGCGCGGCTTCCTGCCGAAACAGGTAAAGCAGAAAACGTTGGCCCGCCTGGAGCGCGTTCTTAATCAATGAAATTGGGCCGGTGGTCTCGGGCGGCGCTTTTTGCTTGTTGCTCCCTGCTGTTTCTTCCGGATCTGAACTGCTCGGGCAAACCCGCGGAATCGTCGCAGAGCCAGGCCCGGCGGCCGCTCGGCGACCACTATCTGATGCTCATCAACACCGCGGTCGCTTCTCTCATGACCCCCGAAAAATTCGCCCAGTTTGAGAAGTCTCCCTATGAGGGCATAGCCGTGGCCTTTTTGCATGCCTACGACGTCGGCCCCGTGCCTTCGGTGGCCGAGATGGATGCCCGAATCAAAGAATGGAAAAAGGTGACGAAAAAGGACATTTGGCCGTGGGTGTATTTCAATCGCATGCTTGCCGTGGATCCAGCCGATAAAAATCCCTATAGCCACGATCCCTACTTCCGAAAATTCTCTGGGGCGGATCTGGACGGAAAATCGGGCGCGCAGAAAGACTTTTTGCAGAATTGGCAGAACGCATTGACGACAGCAAAGGACACGAAAGCGCCCGGGATCGTCTTTGATCCTGAATTTTATAATTATCAGAGCACGTACGATCTTACGCTGCTAGCGCAACAAACCAACACCAAGCCGGAACAAACCGTGGTCATGCTCCGCCAGCTCGGCGCGCGCATGGCTGACATCGCTGCAAAGCAAAATCCGGGCGCGGTTCTATGGTTCATGTTCACCGGCCTCGGATATCCCGAATACAAGGTCGTAGGCGGCCACCCCTACTTTCCGTCGCCTGCTTACATCGTTTTCGGTCTCCTTGATGAGATCCAGAAACGCAACCTGCCGCTTACCTTGATCAGCGGTGGCGAAGGAAGTCTCGGCTATTGCCACGAGACACTCGAACAGTTCCAGGACGCCATCCGAAAACGCCAATCGAAATTTGCTCCGCACCTTCAGAAATACCAGGGGATTCTGGAACTCGGCGGAACTCTGACGCTCTGGAGCGACCGCTCGCAAAAGCAGGGTTGGGTGAAGGATGGCGCTTGCGGGACCTCCACCGCCGCCACGGTGGAAGATCTGCAGCCGTATCTCGAACTTCTGCTGAAATCGTTCCGCTGTAACTGGATTTATGGCTCGGGCGATGGCGGTTATCAGGCATTTGTGCCCATGGTCGCCACACGTTTTGACAATGTAATCAGCAGAGCGAAAACAAAGGCTTACAGTTCGCCACACTGAATCGTCCCTGGTCAACATTCCACTTATGAGTACGATCCTGGTTCAACCAGTACGCCAACCGCAGGTTGAGCATTCGTCGCGTGCCGCTACCCTGTACGCACTTCGGGAATTGTCACGGCGAGCAGGCGTGCCGCAGTCAGAATTCGTCCGCTGGCGCATGGCATTCGACCATCCGGACTATGTGGATGTCTATGTGGATACCGGTTCAGAACGGCATGTGCGATTTCCCCGGATTCCGTGGGACTTTCACCGAAGCCCGCTGCTCAGAAACCGCCAGACGGTCACTGCCGCCTGGATGGATCCCTCCGGCAATCGTTTTTCCGGTGTGGCAGACTTCAAAATTCCTTTTTCTCCGGCCGGCGCGGCAAACTGTGGTCCGTTATTCCGGCCGGAAAGCACCGATGCCATCGTATGCCGCGCCGATTTATTGACTTCCGTCGTTCTGACTCTTTCCCGATATGAAGAGACGCTCGCGGTTCCACGGGATGAACACGGCCGATTTGCGGCCGCATCCAGCATCGCCTGGCGCGATGGCTTTCTCGACCGGCCGATCGTGGATGAGTGGGGACTCGCGTTTGCCGAAGCCATCCGGTTTCTTCTTCCGGCCTGGCAGCCCAAAAAACCGGCCTTTCGCGTGAAAATCGGCCACGACGTCGATGAGTTGGGTCACCCGTTCAAGCCGCGTGCTACGTTGGCCCACATGGTACGGCGGCGTTCGCCGCTAGCCGCACTCCGCGACTTTAAAGCGCTCTTCGCCGGCAGCCAAACCACCTATCAGTTGCTCCTGCAGGAAGTAGTCGCGCTGGCAGGAGCCCGTGGACTCGATTCTGCTGTTTACTGGAAATGCTGCCGCTCGGGGCCCCACGACACTGGCTACAATCCGCGCCACCGGCAGATCCAGGGCATCATCTCCGCCCTCCGCGACTCCGGCGCCGAGCTGGGCATCCATCCGAGCTATCAGTCCTTCGACTCACAGAGCACTTTTCAACACGAGGTCTCCGCTCTCAAAGAACTGCTCCAACAAGATCTGGTCGGCGGCCGCCAGGACTTCTTGCGTTGGAAACCGGAGACCTGGACGGCTTGGGAAGCGGAGGGTATTGCTTACGACGCCTCGGTGGGATTTGCGGATCACATTGGCTTTCGCGCCGGCACTTGCCATCCTTACCAGCCTTGGCTGCTCGCCCAGGGCAGGAAAGCCAACCTCCTGGAAATCCCGCTGATTGCAATGGATTCGACGCTCCTCGGGTACATGCAACTGGGCAAAGACGAGGCCTTGAACAAGACACGTCAGTGCATCGCCCGTTGCCGCGCCGTCGGCGGCGTATTCACCCTCGTTTGGCACAACACCAGAATCCTAGACCCACAGCACAAGCTGCTCTACCAGACATTGCTCGACGACCTTAGCGGGAGCCCTTCTTATGACTGGCGTTCGGCGTACCTGGAAATCCACTGACAATTCGTGCAGGATCCCTATCCGTCGCTGGGTCAGCGTTGTGGGTGCGCGGCCACAATTTGTGAAGTTGGCACCCGTGTGCCGCGCAATCGAGTCGCACAACCACACCGTGGGTTCGCCGCTGATCGAACACTTCATCATCAACACCGGGCAGCACTACGACCGGGAAGTCGCGGAACTACTGTTTGTTCAGATGGGCATACCCGAGCCTCGCTACAACCTTGCCGTCGGCTCCGGATCGCACGGAACTCAACTCGCGCGCATGCTCGCCCGGATGGAACCTGTCCTTACCGCGAATCACATTGATTGGTTGATTGTTTACGGCGACACAAACTCCACCATTGCCGGCGCTTTGCTTGCCTCTCGCTTGCATCTCCCGGTGGCCCACGTAGAAGCCGGCTGCCGCAGCTGGGACATGAACATGCCCGAGGAGCAGAATCGCATAGCTTCTGATCATTTGAGCCAACTGCTGCTCGCTCCTTCGGAAACCGCCTTGCAAAATCTGCGCCGCGAAGGAATTGCGGTGGAGGATGATCCACGGAAACGGTGCGCCACTGTCGTCGGCGACGTGATGTACGACGCTTTGTTGCAAAGCCTTCACATCGCAGAGAAAAGAGCGGATGCCGTGCTCGCGGAATACGGGCTCGAAAGCGGTGGATACTACCTGCTCACGATTCATCGCGCGGAAAATACCGGAGACTCCGAAAAACTCAGCGAGATTTTGGAAGCCGCTGCATCCCTCGATCTCCCTGTGTTATTCCCTGTGCACCCGCGCACCCGCAGTGTCATCTCCGCCGCGGGCATTGCCGTTGAGGGGAAACTGATAGCGGCCCCTTCGCTTGGGTATCTGGAAATGCTTGCAGTGGAAAAGCACGCGCGCAAGATTCTCACCGATTCTGGCGGTGTTCAGAAAGAGGCGTTTTATCTTGGTGTACCGTGCGTCACTCTCAGGGATCAGACTGAATGGACCGAGACCGTTGCCCTGGGAGCAAACCGCATTGCGGGCACCTCTCGCGAATCCATTCGAGCCGCGGTTCTCGATCAGGATGCCGACGGGTGGAATAAGGCAACTCCTTATGGTGACGGCCGCGCTGCACAGCGAATCGTCTCCGAACTTCTGGCGAGGGGCGTCTGAAGTGACCGCTTCTCCGCAAAACGGCAACGGGAATCCGGTCCGTGTAGTACACATGACTTCTGTGCACTCTGCGTTGGACGGGCGCATTTTCCGGAAAGAGTGCCGCTCGCTGCAGCGCGCGGGATACGACGTGACCATTGTCGGGCCCTATCGCGAGGACACGGTTGCCGACAATGTCCGCATCCGTTCGGTGCAGCAAGATGAGCGGCGGCTCGCTCGAATGACCCGCACCGTTTGGCGTGTCTACAACGAAGCCCGCAAGCAAAATGCCGATGTCTACCACTTTCATGATCCCGAACTGATTCCGATTGGATTGCTCCTGCGCGCCAAGGGCAAGCGCGTCATCTATGACATTCACGAAGATATGCCTAAGGACATCATGTCCAAGCATTACCTCCCGATTTGGAGCCGCCGGATGGTCGCCTGGATGGCGGAACGAATCGAAAACACCACTTGCGGCCAATTCTCGGCGCTAGTGGCTGTGACGCCTTCCATCGCTAATCGCTTCCTTCCCATGAATGAAAACACCATCATCGTGCACAACTACCCGTTTCTGGAAGAGTTGCTGGCCGAAAGCCGTGATCAATTTCCTTGGGAATCCCGCAGACATTCAATCGCCTATGTGGGGGGAATTACCGCCCAGCGGGCGATTCGCGAAATGGTTCACTCGATGGCGCTTCTCCCGGAATCGCTTCCCGCCACCCTGGAACTGGCTGGAAACGAGATACCGGAAGACGCCCACCCGGAGGAACTTTACCGGCACGCCGGATGGAAACGCGTTAAGCATCACGGCATCCTGGATCAATTCGCTACCTTTAGATTGCTTCACAACGTGCGTGGCGGACTGGTTCTTTTCCACCCGGAACCCAATCACTGCGAAGCTATGCCGCAGAAGATTTTCGAATATATGGGCGCGGGGCTCCCCATCATTGGCTCGGACTTCCCGCTCTGGCGGCGCCTGCTGGGAGACACGGGTTGCGCTATTCTGGTTGACCCCAAAGATCCTGCCGCAATCGCCCGTGCCATCGAGTACATACTGACGCACCCAAAAGAGGCCGAACAAATGGGCCGCCGCGGGCGCGCGCTGGTGCTGGACCAGTACAACTGGAATTCGCAGGCCGAAAAGTTGCTCAACCTCTATTCGGGCCTCATTAATCGCAAATGTGCGGTATAGCCGGAATCGTTTCGCTCGACGGCTTCCTCCCCCAAGAGCTGGTCGCCATGACGCAGCTGGTGGACTACCGCGGACCAAGCGGTTTTGGCTTTGCTTTCATAGAACAGGGATCGGCGGCGGCCCTCGAAATCATTCACAACTCGGATAAGAGGCCGGCCCGTGAAAAGCCCATCGTTGGTCTCGGTAGCAGGCGGCTGGCGATCCTCGATGTCTCCGAACTTGGCAACCAGCCGATGCAGATTGCAGACGGCGACCTCTGCATGACGTTCAATGGAGAGATCTACAATTTCAAGGAAATTCGCTGGGAACTCGAAACGCTTGGCCATCGGTTCAAGACCGGCACCGATACGGAAGTCATCCTGCACGCCTATCAACAGTGGGGCGAAGACTGCGTGCAACATTTCAACGGCATGTGGAGCTTCGCCATCTGGGACCGCCCGAGGCAGCAGCTGTTCTGTTCTCGGGACCGCTTCGGGGTTAAACCTTTCTACTACGCCATTCACCACGGGCACTTTTACTTCGCGTCTGAAATCAAACAGATTCTCCTGGTGTCCCAAATGGAACGCGTCGCCAACCCCGAAGCCGTCTACAACTTCCTGGAATTCGGTTTGCTCGATTATTCCGAACAAACCTTTTTTACGGGCGTTTTCCAGCTTCCCGGCGCTCACTCGCTGGTTCTGAAATTGAGCGACCCGCTGGTTCCCGAAATCTGGAGATATTGGGAGCTGCAGGCGCAAGCAGAGACGGATTCGGGAGAGGCCGCGCTTGTTGAGCAATTCCGGAGCGTCTTTGAGGATTCCGTGAAGTTGCGTCTCCGCAGCGACGTGCCCGTAGGTTTTAGTTTGAGCGGCGGAGTCGACTCTTCCGCCATCGTCTGCCAGGCGAGCAGGGTCGCTCCCGAATCGGAGTTTCAGACGTTTTCCGCCTGCTTTGACGAACAGCAACTCGACGAACGCGAGTACATCTCGGCGGTTGTCTCTGCGCTGGCGGCCAAAAGTCATTGTACGTTCCCCGGGGCAAGTTCTTTCTGGACAACCATTGAGCGAATTCTCTTTCACCAGGACGAACCGCTCGGCAGCACCGGCGTCTTTGCGCAATGGAATGTCATGCAAGAAGCGCGACAAAACTGTGTACCGGTCATTCTGGGCGGCCAGGGATGCGACGAGTCATTCTGCGGGTATCTCAAATACAGATATTTCTACCTTTGGCACATGGCGCGACGTGGTGACCTGCGATTCGTACGAGAGTCGCTGCTCGGCCTGCGCAATAGTCCCCGCGCATTCTGGGCTTTTGCGGACGTCAGCCGTTATTTTCCGGCCAATTTTAGAAAACCATTTTCCGTCGTTGAAAAGCTTTGCCCGGAAGAGTTCCGCAAAGCTCCACGAACATCTTCCTGGGTTCTCGGTGCCGGTGAGAGCCTCGGCGACCGACAGAAGGCCGATTTGACGCAGACCAGCTTGCCCATGCTTTTGCACGCGGAGGATCGCAACTCCATGGCCCATTCCGTCGAGTCGCGGCTGCCCTTCATGGACTATCGTCTCGTGCAACTTGGCGTCTCTTGTCCGCCTTGGCTTAAAATTCGTGACGGCTGGAGCAAATGGATTGTCCGGAGCGCCTTGAAAGGTGTTCTCCCAGAAAAGATCCGCCTCCGCAAGAGCAAGCTCGGATTCAACACCCCGGAGTCACATTGGGTCCGCTACGGACTGCAGAATGGCCGCAGCGACTTTTGGCAAGACTCGAAACTACGTATGGAACGTTTCCTGTCCGCGAAGGTGCTTCACGAAGAAAGCGGCAAGTTTGTGAATCGCGAGCGCGGTGCAGTGGCTGCCAATTGGCTGTTCCGCGCTATGGAACTCGAATTGTGGGCAAGAGTCCACGCGGTTTCTTGATGCCGTGGATGCCTGCCTCCGCGAAAACTAAAATGACTACGCTGGATATCTCGCGATTTGCTGGCGCACAAGGCATGAACTCCATACAGGGTGAATCTTGCCTGTGGGTCGAGAAGCGCAGATTTTTCTTCGAGAGTGTTCCTGGTCACCGGCGTATCCGTCTGGCGCCCGGCGAGGCGAACTGGCTTTTTCGGCAGGGTGCCCTGGCCATTCGCTATACCTGCGATGAGAACGAAGGGGAGTCCAGTTTCGAGTATGTCTGCAGCGATGAAAACTTCAGCTTGGCAACGCTGGCGCCGGATGCGCGCCGACGAGTGCGCCGTGGACTGGAAGCCTGCGAGATAAAACCTGTTGGCTTCGAAGTTCTGGCGGCGGAAGGCTGCGCGATTAATCGCAGTGTGTATAGCCGCCAGGGGCGTGTGGTGGAGTCCTCTCTAACGGATCAACGTGCCTGGATGCATTACATGACTGTGTGCTCGGAACTTTCCGGACTGGATGCTCATGGCGCTTTTCTGGACGGGCGCTTGATCGGTTTTTCCGTCACCGCCTATGTGGATGACTACTGCTATTTGTTCCACACCCATGCCTACAGCGACTGCATGAAATTAAGTCCAATCTACGCACTCACCTTTACCGTGATGCAAAAAGCTCTTGCGAGGCCTGGCATCCGGAATGTTTCTCAGGGGCTTCAGTCGTTTCTCGATTTACCCGAGGTGGAGCGCTTCAAACTTGCGATGGGCTTTCAAAAGAGGCCTCTCGGACGGCGCGTCGAAATCAGCCCGTTGGCGCGGCCCATCTTCTCGCGGCCAGGTGCGTGGATCGTTGGCAAATTGCTGAACAAATTGAGTCCCGGCCTCTGGCAGGATTTTTCGGCGTTTGCGCATGCGTTGCAAGTGCGTCGCATCGCTTGAGGCATGTGGGATTGCCTTCCGGTTGTCCTAGAGACCGGGAGCAGGGAGCCAAAGTGGAAGATAGACTTACGGCCGTTGGTCAGATGCGCAGCTCTATTGTTGGATCGTGCTGCAAGATCTGCTTTGCCAAGAATCGCGGCCGCGTCCTGGTCGCCAACTCGGAAAGAGCCTTGCTGCGGTGCCGGTCTTGTGGTGCGGCTTATCTCGATCCCCAGCCGGATCCTGTGCAAATCGCAGGTCACCTCACGGATCACTATATTAAGGATGACGTCCAGACGGAGCATCACTTCGGTAAGGGCCGGGAAGCGGTTCTTTCACGGGTAGCTGACCGCATACGTCGCCGAAAGACTGCGGGTCGCATCCTCGATATAGGTTGCGCCGGCGGATATTTTCTCAGTCGTTATTTCGAGCTACCTTCATGGGAACTCTATGGCGTCGAGCCGTCCACATACGCGGCCGCAAAGGCTGAGCAGCGCAATATCAACGTTTTTCACGGGCAACTTTCCTCGGTTACTTTGCCTGGATCGTACTTTGACGTGATCACCATCTTCGACACCTTCTCCTACTTCCGCGACCCGCAGCATGATCTCAAGGCCCTGCGCACCGCTCTAAAGTCCAACGGCTTGCTTGTGATTGAGCAGCCTCTTGTTGCCACTACCGTCTGGCGCCACGCAACGCGGATGGGCCGCTTGCTCGGCGGTTACCCGATGTCCCTTCTCGATGGGGGCCAAAATTTTCTCTACGGTCCGCGCGCCATGCGCCTCCTCCTAAAGGAAACAGGTTTTCACGAAGTTGCCATGGCCAACCTGCCGGGAAACAAGCAGCGCGACGTGCTGCGGGATCTATTGTTCAGCGTCTACTACGCGGGTTCCAGTCTTTGCTGGATCGCTTCGGGTAATTCCTGGCTCTGCGGTCCAAACTTCGTTGTGATGGCAACTGCAGCGTAGATTCCTGTGGGGAATCGGGTGTCACGGAGTCGGATGTCATGAGGGAAGCATGGCCCTTCTGGAGGACCGTTCCAAGGTTCGACCGCGAATACAGCATCGAGGACCTGGGCTCGGCATTTCTTACCCTATGGCGGACCCCGCAGGAAGAAACAGATTGGGTCGAAGAACTTTATTCGGCCAGCTTCCGACAATTCGCACGCAGCGGCACCGAATGCCTTTACACCGTTCTCAAGCTTATGAAGCTTCCGGAAAAATCGCGAGTAGGTGTACCCCTGTATTGTTGTTCCGCTGTGTTTGAAGCGATTGTCGCCGCGGGACACATCCCCATTTTCTTGGATATTGATCCGGCGTCTTATGGCTTGGATCGAGAATTTCTCCGGAAAAAAAGAAGCACTCTGGACGCGGTTGTCCTCGTCCACCTTTTCGGCTACCCGAACGATCTTTCGGTGGTTCACGACGCTTTGCAAGGGACGAACATACCCGTCATCGAGGACTGTGCACACGCGCTATTCAGCGAGTATCGCAGCCGACCGCTTGGGAGTTGCACGGATGCCTCCTTTCTGACGTTTGGGATGCACAAGCCAGCGGCAGTCGGTGGTGGTGCGCTTTTGCTCGTCAACAATCCGGATCTCGCCAGCAAAGCAAGGCACGCGCTTCCCAGATTTGACGCCGAGGCACGAGTAAGCGAGTTCCGCCACTCCTTCCTTTGTCTCGCGCGGAGCTTGTCCTATCACCGCGTTGCTTATGGAGCCTTGCTGGCTTCGCCCATCGGAAATGACCGGGACACCGGAAAACTGACTCCCCGCGTCGGCCGGACCGATATGCTCGCCCGGTCCTTTTCTCCCGCGCACATTCGCGCGGTCGACAAAGTGCTGGTGGCCCGCAAGGTTCGCGAGTTCCGCGCAAAGCTCGTCGTTCTTTCCCGCAACACACAAAAGCTCTGCGCAGCTTTGGCCGATTCGGCAGTTTCCGTTCCCGCCGAGCCGGAATATGGCAAATGGAACCATTTCCTTTTGCCGGTACGTTTTACTTCTCCTAAGCAACGCGAATCCGCCAGGCGTTTGCTCATGCAAAGACGAGTGGATACCGCGCCTCTTTATCAGAATTGTGCGCGCAACGCGGCTCGTTTTGGCTACGCGGGCGATTGCAGGCAGGCCGAACGCGTCGCACGCACCATCGTAACGGTGCCGAATCACGCTTGGTTGAGGGACCACGAACTCGACTACATCGCGGAATCTCTCCGGCTGAGCGCCACGCCGGCCTGAGCAACCGCACAAGGTCGCGCTACTCCCCAATGAGGCTTCTTCTTCTGACACAGTACTTTCCTCCTGAAATCGGTGCCGCACCGACGCGTCTCCAGAATATCGTTAGAGAACTCGTGCGGGTCGGCAATGAAGTTGAAGTCGTAACCGGCCTGCCCAACTACCCGCTGGGCCGTTTTTTTGACGGCTACGAAAAGACGCTATACCGGAAGGAAGTGAAGGATGGCGTCACCATTCATCGTATCTGGATGCTCCCAGCACTCGGCGGTGGTCTGCGACGCATCCTGAACTACCTGTCGTTTGCTGTATTCTCTTTTTGGGGCTTGCTGCGCTCGCGAAAACCGGATTTTCTTTTCGTTGAATCTCCGCCCCTGATTCTTGCGGTTCCGGGCATCTTGTTTTCTTGGATCTGGAGCGTGCCTTTCATCCTGAATATTGCCGATTTGTGGCCTGATGCTGCGGTCGACATGGGCTTTATGAAGAAAGACGGTCTTCTCGCGAAGCTGACCTACGCCTTGGAGCGTTGGAGCTACCGCCAGGCCTCGTATGTGAACGCGGTTACCGAAGGGATCCGGCAAAGCCTTCTCGAAACCAAGAGAGTTCCTCCGTCGAAGGTACTTTTCTTGCCCAATGGCGTGGATACGGCACTTTTTCAAACGCGAGGCGTGGATGCCAAGCTCAAAGAGCGTCTCGGGCTCCAGGGGAAGAGAATCATCCTGTGGGCCGGAACGCTTGGCGGAGCTCACGGCCTCGAGCAAATTCTTGACGCGGCTCACCTCCTGCGAAGTCATCCCGATATTCATTTTTTGTTCGTGGGTGACGGCACGGTGAAACCCTCGCTCGAGGAGCAAAGCATCAGACTGCTGCTTACCAACGTCACCTTTCACCCTCCGGTCCCGTTCGAGCAGGTGCCGAATTTCTTTTCCATTGCCCAAGCGGGACTTGCCTCGCTGCTGCCGTTGCCGGTGCATGAAGGTGCGCGGCCATCCAAGGTATTCCCGGTCTTTGCGTCGGGAAAGCCGCTCATTTTTGTGGGCAGGGGCGAAGCGGCACAACTCGTACGTGATGCCAAGGCGGGAATCGTCGTCCCGCCGGGCGATCCAGAAGCTTTGGCCAGCGCTGTACTCAGCCTGTTTACGGACCCTGGCCTGCTCGAAGAGCTTGGCGGCAACGGGCGCACTTATGTGGAAAAGCATTTTCAATGGTCGCAACTCATTGCCACTTGGCTCGAGCGTTTGCACCGGGGCCATCCCAGTCCAGAGACCCATCATTCGGTTTTGTAGATCCCTCATTCCAGCAATCGGGTGAATCATGTCAGCGACGAAAGCGGTTCCAGCTTCTTCGCAGGAAATTTCCTTCCTCCCCTATAACCGTTCGCTCATCGGTCAGGAAGAGATTGACGCCGTCGTGGAGGTTTTGCGGGGCGGTTGGCTCACGACCGGCGCACGCACGCGCGAATTCGAGGCGGCTTTCGCCCGGTATGTCGGAGCCGCCAACACCGTCGCCCTCAATTCGTGTACCGCAGCCCTGCATCTGGCCTTAGTTGCTGTCGGCATTCGAGAAGGCGACGAAGTCATCCTCCCCACCATGACTTTTGCCGCCTCTGGTGAAGTGATTTTCTACCTCGGCGCGCGCCCGGTGCTTGTCGATTGCCTGCCCAATTCCTTCCAACTCGACCCGGAACAGGTCGCAGGAAAGATCACCAGCCGGACACGTGCGATTCTTCCAGTTCATTTCGCGGGCGCGCCGTGCGACCTGGATCCCATCTGCGACCTGGCGAGACGCCATAACCTGAAGATCATCGAGGACGCCGCCCACGCCCTGCCTACTCGCTACAAGGGGAGGATGGTGGGCACTGTCGGGGACATCACCTGCTTTTCCTTTTATGCGACGAAAACCCTAACCACCGGCGAAGGCGGCATGGTTGCCTCGGAAAATCCCGATTACACGGAAAAAATCCGCAGGCTGAGTCTTCATGGCATCAGTAAAGATGCTTGGAAGCGTTATTCCGCAGAAGGTTCCTGGCGTTACGACATTCTCGACGTCGGATACAAGTACAACATGACCGACCTCCAGGCCGCGTTGGGTCTCGCGCAGCTTGCCAAGTGCGATTCGATGCTGGCCCGCAGAGCCTATATCGCCAATTGTTATGACCACCTGCTGCAGTCACTCGATGGATTCACCACTCTCCCGGTCCCGGCAGACATAGAGCATGCTTGGCATCTGTACATTGTGCAGGTAAACCATGAGGCCCTCACCATCAACCGCGACCGCGTGGTCGAAGAGCTGAAGAATCGCGGGATCGGCACGTCGGTCCACTTCATTCCCCTACACCTGCATCCCCTCTATCAAACCAAACTTGGATACCGCGACGGGGATTTCCCGAATGCCGAGGAACGTTTTTCCCGGGCGATCTCACTTCCCATTTATGCGGCTATGTCGGAGGCGGACATTTCGCGCGTGATGGACGCTCTGGCCGATATCGAGCGCAGGTTCCACAGCTAGATTCGGGCGAACCGCCGCGGAAGGCTCAAATCAAACAATTAGCAAACCGAAACAAAGAATTTAACAAACTTTAAGATTCCCGCGAGCTGGCACGCTTATAGTTCCCCTAGTTTCATCCCGATTTCGCGTTTCTAGAGAGGAAGAGCTGTGGTGAGTTTTTTCCACCCTGGTGGAAATGGAATCACCGATTTGGCTCTCGTGTCCCTATGACAGGCGCCAAGAAAGTGAGCTTTTGGGAAGTTGCCCCGAGGATGCTAGCCGATTTCGTCGTCATCCATTCTGCTGTCTGGATGGCGTTTGCCATTTCGGCGGTCTACACCATCGGGAACCACGGCATCAGTGCCTCCGAGGACGTGCTCGCGCAATTTCGCCACTACTATCTGAGCAGGTTCTTGCTCCTCTCACCCGTGTTTCCGGTAGTCTTCTACCTGAATGGCCTGTACACCTATGTGAGAGCATACCCCGACTGGCCAAAGTTCAAACGGTTCGTCATCGTTGTGTTGCTCGCACTGACAGTTTTTGTCAACGCCGATTTTTTCTTACTCCCGAGCCATTCGATGGGCCGGGTCCCAGCCTTGCTCTTTGCCCCCCTGGCGGTCCTTGGATTGGTGGGCATTCGCGTGGCCAAGGAATGGCTGGTCAGCGAAGAGCGCGCCCACCAGAAGCTGCGCGTAAAGCCTCCTGAACAAAAGCCAATTCTGGTCATCGGCGGTGCCGGCTACATCGGTTGCTGGCTGGTGCGGCGATTGCTCGAAGAGGGAAAGCTGGTTCGGGTGATGGACAATGCCGTCTACGGCCTCGAACCAATCAACGACCTCCTGAATCATCCGCGACTCGAATATCAGAACGGGGATTGCCGCAACATTCAGGATGTCGTAAAAGCCATGCGAGGTGTGTCCAGCGTTGTCCATCTCGCCGCCATTGTCGGCGATCCGGCCTGCGAGATTGATCGCAATACGACCATCGAAATCAACTACAGCGCCACGCGCATGCTCGTTGAAATCGCCAAGGGATACGGCGTGGAACGCTTCCTGTTCGCTTCCAGTTGCAGCGTCTACGGCGAGACGGATGAATTGATGACGGAAAACTCCGAGGTGAAACCTATTTCGCTTTATGGCCAGACCAAAGAAGCCTCGGAAAAGGCCTTACTGGGCGCTGCGACCGATAGCTTCCACCCTGTGCTCATGCGCTTTGCTACCGTATTCGGTCTCTCCAACCGACCTCGCTTCGACTTGGTCGTTAACCTGCTCTCCGCGCGGGCGTACCAGGATGGAGCCATTACCATTTTCAACGGTGAACAGTGGCGGCCGTTTGTCCACGTAAAGGATCTGGCCGAAGCCATCATTCACATTCTCAACGCCCCTCTCGCTCGAGTCAGCGGTCAAGTCTTCAATATTGGCGATAACCGCCTGAACCACACCCTTGCGGAAGTCGCGGAGGTCATCCTTCGTGTTTTTCCGCAGGCCCGCGCCGAATTTGTCCAAAATACCGATCGCCGTAACTATCGTGTGAGTTTCGATAAGGCCGAAAAAGTCCTGGCCTTTCGCTGCAAGTACGATCTGGAGAGCGGCGTGCGCGAAATCAAGACCGCTTTTGAATCCAATCAGATCGCAAACTACAAAAACATCCGCTTCAGCAACCTCGTTTATCTGCGCGAGACAGGGACGCCGGGAACCAAGTCGGAACTCGATCGCGAGGTCATGGCCGCTTTTGCCAGCGAACAGCTTCGCGAGACTCTGCCCGAATCGGCAGGCCTCCGCCTCTCCAAAGCGGCAGCGGCCTCTCGCTGAGCTAACCGGAAGAGCTTATTTGTAAACGAACCTTCGCCGATGCCGAGCATCCTCAAGGAATATCCCAGAATTGTTTTTGTGGGAGCCCACATGGAAGCCGTGCCTCCGCTGGTGCATTTGCTCTCCGATTTCGAAAATATTGTCGGATTGTTTACGTTGGACGCTGCCAGCCTTTCGCAAATGTCGGGAGGCGCTGATCTTGAAACCATCGTGGCTCCCGCCAAAGTTCCCGTAATGCGCGGAGAGAATGCCAATGACCCAGAGGCGGTGAATTGGATTCAGGCGCTCGACCCCGACATTCTGCTGGTTGTTGGCTGGACCCAGCTCATCAAGCCACAGCTTCTCTCCGTACCCAGCATTGCAGCGCTCGGGTTTCACGCTTCGTTGCTCCCCAAATATCGTGGCCGCGCCCCGGTAAATTGGGCCATCCTCAACGGAGAAACCGAAACCGGGAACACCTTGATGGTTCTCGCACCCGGAGCGGACCAGGGCGACATTGTCTGCCAGCGCAAGATTCCCATCAGGTATGACGACGATTGCCGCACCATTTACGAGAAAGTGTCGGAGAGCGAATGCGAAATGCTCGACGAAGTTCTGCCCCTGATCCGGCAAGGACACCTGCCGCGCGTCAAACAAGACTCGACAACCGCAACCGTCATGCCCAAGCGTCGGCCGGAGGACGGCCTCATAGATTGGGGCTGGACTTCCAAGCGGCTCTACGATTGGATTCGAGCTCTCACGCATCCCTATCCCGGCGCTTTCAGTTTTCTTGCTGGAGAAAAAATCATGATCTGGAAGGCCGCGGCCACGGAGTCGCCTTCAAACGTTTCGCCAGGAACCATCACCCTTGACCCGGATGGCTGGCCAAGCGTTGCCACCGGGGACGGATCTTTGCGGCTCCTCCATGTCGAGCGTGAAGGTAACGGCTCCGTCAGTGGCTTGGAAGCTGCCCAATCGTTTCTGAATTCTGCTCCCCGCTTCCAGTCTGCGCCCACTCTGCGGGGTGCGGCATGAGGGTCCTCGTCGTGGCCGCCCATCCCGATGACGAAATCCTCGGTGTAGGAGGCACGGTCGCGGCCCACGTGGATAGGGGAGACCAGGTGCAACTCGCGATCATGTGTGGCGGCGGCTCGGTCCGCTATGCCAAAGATGACAATTCTCAGATTCATGCGGAAGCGCACAAAGCCGCGGCAACCCTCGGCGTCAGCGACCTGGTGCTGGGAAGTTTGCCAGACCAGCGCTTAGACATTTTGCCGATCTCGCAGGTTGCCTCGGAAATCGAATCTTTAGTCCACTCTTGGAAGCCCCAGACCATCTACTCGCATTTCTGTGGGGACATCAACCGTGACCACCGCGTGCTCGCGGAGGCCGTCATGGTTGCCGCCCGGCCCTATGCCGCTCCGTTTGTGCAGGAAATCCTTATGTATGAGACTCCTTCCTCCACCGAATGGGGTATGCCGCAACTTTCGCCGTCCTTTCAGCCGAACTTTTTTGTGGACATCACGCAGACTCTTGAAAAAAAAGTTCAGGCGTTTGCTTGCTATTCGGCCGAAGTCTGTCCCGAACCCCATCCACGGAGCCTGACTGCCGTTCGCGACAGGGCCCGCTATTGGGGCAGCCTGGTAAATCGCCACGCCGCCGAACCGTTTGTGGCGGTAAGGTCGCTGCGATGATCCGGCGTCTGATGGACGTCCTCGTCTCCTCCCTTGTCCTGATCCTTCTGTTTCCCGTTTTCCTACTGGTGGCGGTTGCGATCCGCCTCGATTCGCCAGGGAATCCGCTCTATCGCGGTTGGAGGGCCGGAAAAGACGGCCGCCTGTTCCTCATGCTGAAATTCCGTTCCATGGTTCTGAATGCCGACCGCAGCGGATCGGCGGTCACCGGAAAGACGGATCCGCGAATCACCCGGGTCGGACACTTCATCCGCAAGACAAAGCTTGACGAATTTCCCCAGTTTTGGAATGTCCTGATCGGCGATATGACGTTGATTGGCCCTAGGCCAGAAGCTCCCTCCATCGTGAAACTCTACACCCCCGAGCAGCGCCAGGTCCTCAACGCGAAGCCAGGTCTTACCGGCCCCAGCCAGATTTCCTGCACCGAAGACGAATCCATGGCGGTGCTGAGTTCCGAGGCCGCGGAGCGTTACTACGTCCAACATGTTCTGGAGCGCAGACTGGCCATTGACGCCGATTACCTTCGGAATCGTAGCTTCGGCGGTGACTTGGCCCTGATCAGCCAAACAATAGGCGTGATGCTACGGGCGCTGCTCGGCAACGGGCCTCGAGCGGATCTTTCCCGTTAGAAATTAAACTTCACACCAAGCTGCATGGTCCGCGGGCGGTGTGCGTCGATAGGGTGCAGGAAAGAACTCGTCTGCAAGCAGCTCGCATCTCCGGCGCTGTAGGAAGTGTCCGAGGGATCGACCGCGGCTCCGCCATAGCAGTTGATCACGTTGTTCCCGGGGTTTCCTGTTCGCGACGGATTGTAGATGCGGAACTGCGTGTGGTTGAAAATGTTGAATGCCTCAATGCGAAACTGAAAGCTGTATCGTTCGTTGAGTGCCCAGTTCTTGGTCAGAGTCATATCGAAGTTCACCCGGCTTGGGTTATTCAGGTAATTTCTTCCGGTATTGCCGTAGGTGAGGCCTGTAGGCGCAACAAACTGCGACGGGTTACCCAGCAAGGGGCCGAAGGCTGACATCTGACCGGCGCCGCCGGGCAGATAGAGCTGGTTTTTGTTCGTGTTGACGTCCGGATAGGAGCCATAAAGTGCTCCCGAAGCAACGCCCGCATTGTCGCTCGAAGCAACGTCAGGCGAGCCGCCATTCAATACGCTGAATGGCGTGCCGGTCTGGTAGACCGTAATGCCCGACACTTCCCAGTTGTCGAACAGGGCCCTTCCGAGGGTTCCTTCCGACCAATAGTTCCCCTGCTTGTTGGCCACCTCATTGGTTGGATCGTCATCGAACAGGTGGAAGAAATGCTTCACGCGCAATGAAGGTACCTGGTAGATATAACTTATGTTCAGCAGGTGCCGCTGGTCGAAGTCCGAACTGGCACGGTTCGATGACAGGTCATATGCGTTAACAATCAGGGACGAAAAACGGTCCGAAGAATCGTCCACTGAGTGGCTGTAGGTATAGAAAACCCCAAAGGCCAGCGGCCCCAGCACTCGCCGCAGCGAGAGTTGCAGACTGTTGTAGGTTGAATTGGCGACGTTCTGGAGCGAGAAGATCTGGCCGACTCCGTTTGCGATCGCATAAGGCGGGGTGCGGAGAGAATTCGGATCCGGCGGAATCACCAGCGGCGTTCCCAGGCCGTTGCATGCCGCTTCCAGGTTCACGTAGCCCGGCTGCCCCGGCATAATGTTGACCCCGTTTATTGGAAAGAAGCCCGCTCCCTGGAAACTGCAAATGTCTCCGGTAAGCGGCTGCCCTGGTTGGAATGGATTCTGTGAACCGTTGACTGGGATCAATTGGTTGATTTGCAGATCAGCCACCAGGTGCGTGCCTTTGCTGCCCACGTAGGCAGCTGTTCCCAGCATATTCCAGGGCAAGTTTCTCTGGATGCTAAAGCTCCACTGCTGCACGTAGGGCCAGGTCACCTTTGTCGGAATCGAAGTGAGGTTCAGTGGATAAGCACCCTGAAACTGGTTGCAGATCGCGGTGTTTCCGCCAATGCAGGCATACAAGTTGGGGAAGTTCTGGGTCATATCGAGGACGCCGGCGGGCGCGTTGGCCACGCTGCCTTCGAGCGATCCGGTGTTGGCCTCATTGCCGGTCCCGTGCTCGAAGAAGATTCCGTAACCAGCACGAACCGAGGTCTTGCCGTCTTTAAACGGGTCCCACGCAAGACCGATTCGGGGAGCTGGGTTAAAGAGCTTTCCCTTCATGCAGCTGGTTGGAACCGGCGTCCCGTCCTTATATTTGTCCACGCCGCAGCGCACGATGCCATTGGTTAGGTAAGGACTAAGATTTTTAACATCAAACGGCAACGGCTGGCCGTTAAGCACCAGGTTGGAATGCATGGGATCGACCAAAAGCTGCGATGCCAGGGTTGTATCAAACTGCGAGGGCACCCAATTGTATGCATTCTTGTACTTTTCTTCGTACTGTCCAAACAGGCTGAAGCGAATACCCAGGTTTAGAGTGAGATAAGACTTTACCTTCCAGTTGTCCTGCACGTAAGGCTCAACGATGTGGTAGTTGTTGTGATAGGTGTACTGGGCGCTGTCCTGCTGAAACGCTTTTACGCGGCCCCCGAGGAAATCCGCAAAGGCATTCCCCGTCGTGTTGTAGTAGTTGGTATTGCTGAAGTACAGAATCCCCTGTAAGTCCCCAGTATTGGCCCCTACGGGCGGGTTGATTTCGTTTCGTTGGGCGATGATGGCAAGAACGCCGAACTGCACGTTATGGTTTCGCACCGTAAACGACGCGTCGTCTCTGGGGCTGTAAGTTGGGTTTGAGTGCTTCCAAGGCATGTACGAAGGATCGGCTGCCAGCCCTGTTCCGCCATAAGCTGCATTCGTACCCCCCAGGACAATTCCTGGGTTCTTGTTGCCAAAGCCATTGTTGAAAATGAACCCGATGGGGCAGGCGCCGGGGCAAGGCTGGTTGTCAAGCGCCGGGTCGCGAGTCAACTCGTTCAGTCCGGGGCCGGCGATATTTTTCAGCGTGATGTGATCGTGCGTGTATGCCATCGCAAGGTCATTCACAAAGCTATTGGTAATCGTGCTGGTCAGATGCGCCACGGTGCTGAGACCGGGACCCACAAAATCGTTCTGAATCGAAGGAACACTGTTTTGGATGAAACCCCATTCTGGCGTTGGAACCACCGTGCTCCAGTCGTCATGAATAAATCGGAAATAGATCTTTTCTCGCAAGCTGAAGTTGTGATCAATGCGGAACAGATCCTCGTGCCAGGTCGTGAGCGGCGAAATGCTTGCGTTATAGCACGCCTTCGGTGTCGCCGTTGAGTTGCAACCCGTGGTACTGTCGGGCGCCGAGATCATCCCGGTATTCAGCAGTGTTTGGGAGATGACGTTGATCGGCACAAGGTTCGACGGATAGGGCTGGTAAATTCCCGCCCCTTTGACGCTGGTCCCTGCCGGAAAAGGAGCGGGACAGTCCGGGAACAACGGAAGGTGCGTCAGGGAGGCGCCTAGCGGAGTGCGCACAAAGCTGGCCGTTCCTACTGCCGGGCAGACATCGCTGAAATCACCGTAGACTCCCGGCACAAACGGGTTGAGGCAGGCATCCTGAACAACAGCCGCGTTATGGCAGTCACGTTCAGCGGCGGATGGAACCGCCTGATTAAACTGAACCGGTTCCCGCTCGTGGCGCCATTCCTCGGAGACGAAGAAAAAGCTCTTATCCTTGTTGGTGTTGTAGTGGTTGGGGATATAGATCGGCCCGCCCAACGTGAAACCTTCATCGTATTTCTGATACAGGGGCGCGCGCTTGGTTTCGTCGAAGAAATTTCGCGCGTTCAAATGATTGTTACGAAGGAAGAAGTACGCGTCCCCGTGAAACTCTGGACCACCGGTCTTGGTCTCGATCAGAATCGTTCCCGAGGCGCTACGGCCGTACATGGCGCCGTAGTTCGAAGTCAGAACCTGCATCTCCCTTACGGAATCGACGCTCGGGAACACAATCAGCGTGCTGGCATTCCCATTGATACTTGCATTCAAAACGTCGCCGCCATCGACATCATAGGTGTTGTACTCGACCCGGCCGCCGTTAATACTGTACTTCACGCTACCCTTGACTCCTACCAGCGCTTCATCCTGGCCGGTCTGATTGCTGACGCCGGGCGTCAGATTGATCAGCGAGATGACGTTCCGGCCGTTCAGGCCGTAGGTGGTGAGTTCCTTGGAGTTCAGCATACCGGAGAGCTGTGCGGTCTCGGTTTCCACCTGGGTGGCGTT
>Ga0126371_10000781_pt1 | contig 26620 bp, 22 predicted proteins | sample PanSoiMetaPlot_4_FD_110145 | JGI IMG/M metagenome (GOLD analysis project Ga0126371, IMG submission 110145) | Tropical forest soil microbial communities from Panama - MetaG Plot_4 | ecosystem: Environmental > Terrestrial > Soil > Tropical forest > Bulk soil | place: Panama | collected 2016-02-17 | reverse complement strand
GTCGCGGGAGATCGAGTCCTACTGGTATCCGGTGTGGCTGTGCTACCCCGCCGGCATGCTGCCGGACAGCAAAGTCGTCGACGCTCCGCCGCATAAGATTTCCATCGAACAGACCGTCGGTATTGCCAGCGATTTCGAACTCCTGGTACTCTACACCTCGACGCCGGGGTTTTCGGTCGATCTGAAAATTGCCGAGATGATGAAGGACGCCAACCCCAAGCTCAAGGTGGCGTTCGTCGGCCCTCCGGTAACCATCGAACCCGAAAAATCGTTGCGCGAGGGCAAGGCTATCGACTTCGTCGTGCGCCGCGAGTTCGATTATCAGATCGCCGGATACGCCCAGGGGAAGCCGCTCGAAGAACTGCCCGGCGTGAGCTATCGCAAGAACGGTCATATCATCAATAACCCGGAAGGTCCCGCTATCGAGAATCTCGACGAGCTGCCTTGGGCGACGAAGGTCTATAAGCGCGACCTCGACATCACCCGGTACAACGTGCCATTCCTGCTGAATCCCTACATTTCCTTCTACACTACGCGGGGCTGCCCAGCCATGTGCACCTTCTGCCTCTGGCCGCAGACCCATTCCGGCCACCGCTGGCGTCTGCGGTCGACCGACGACGTCACCAACGAAGTCCGCTACGCGCTCGAGCAGTTTCCCAATATCAAGGAAATCTTCTTCGACGACGATACGTTCAACTACCGCAAAGAGCGCACCATCGAGCTGTGCAAGAAACTTAAGCCGCTGAATTTCACATGGTCGTGCACATCGCGCGTCACTACCGATTACGACACGCTGAAGGCCATGAAGGAGGCCGGCTGCCGCTTGCTCATTGTCGGTTACGAATCGGGCAACCAGGAAATTCTGAAGAACATCAAGAAGGGCGCGACCATCGAAATGGCCGAGCGCTTCACCGCTAACTGCAAGAAGCTGGGCCTGGTGATTCACGGCGATTACATCATCGGACTGCCCGGTGAAACACACCAAACCATTCGCAAGACGATCGATTTCGCCAAACGCATGGATACCGAGACCATTCAGGTTTCCATCGCTGCGCCGTACCCGGGCACCGAATTATACGACCACCTGAAGAACAACGGCCTGATCACTATCAACGGCTCGATGTCCGACGAAACCGGCCACCAGCTTCCGAACTTTTCGTACCCGGGATTGGATCGCGCCGACCTGGTGGAATGGGTCGAGCGGTTTTACGGCGAATATTTCTTCCGGCCGCGCGTCGCCTGGCGCATCGTCCGGAAGGCCGTTTTCGACGGCCACGAGCGCCGCCGCCTGTACAAGGAGGCCCGCGAGTACATGGCGCTGCGCTCGAAACGCAAGAAGTTCGTCGCCGAAACCAAAGGTGCCCGCCGGTCCGCCCCGGTTTCCGTTTCCGGCGACTGAGACGATTGTCCTCCGGGCCCTTGCAACTATGACATCCGAATCGGCGCGCCTGCGTTGGAAGACGTGGGGCTGTTCCGCGCTCGTTGTCATCAGCAACGTAACCGGCAATTTCTTCCTCAAGCGCGGCATGCCTGCCGAGTTAGCCACACCAGCCGCCTACATCACGGTGTTGTTTCGGCCGATGGTGACGTTGGGCGTACTGCTGCTCATCCTCTGGCTGGCATCGCGCATGGCCCTGCTGAGCTGGGCCGATCTGAGCTACATTCTCCCTGTGACCTCGGTCGGATACGTGCTGGTGGCCCTCGCCGGGCGGTTCCTTTTAAACGAACAAATCAGCGACAAGCGCTGGCTGGGCATAGGCCTGATCATGGCGGGGGTGGCCCTGGTCAGCGGCGGCACCGCGCCGCAGACAACCCAACCCGCGAAGCCCCGCGCCGCCGGAGCCGCGAAATGAAGTGGGTTCTGATTGGCATCATCGTGGCGTCGACCACGGTGGGCGAGGTGCTGCAGGCCCTGGGAATGCGACGCAATGGCGAGATTCGGGATTTCCGGCCGGGCGCCCTCGGCCGGCTCCTCGCCGTGCTTTCGCGCAACTGGTATGTGGTGGCATCCGTCGTTGCCATGGCCGTGTCCTTCTTCGCGTATCTGGGACTGCTCACCGTGGCCGAATTGAGCTTCGCGGTGCCCGTCACGGCAATCACCTACGTTCTGGAGACGGTTCTCGCCAAGTACGTGCTCCAAGAGCGGGTCAGCTGGCTGCGCTGGGCGGGCGCCTCGCTGGTGATCTGCGGTGTCGCGCTGGTCTCCTTGTGATCGCATGGGCCGTTCCTGCACTGGCGGCGGCCGCATACTACCTGCTGGCAATCGTGGCGGTCTTTCGTTGGCCGAAAGCCTCCCGCCCAACGGGCGCACTTCCGCCCGTTTCCGTCCTGAAGCCCATGTACGGTACCGACGCGCGTCTTTACCAAGCGCTCCGCTCGCACGCGGCTCAGGACTATCCCGAGTTCGAGATTCTATTCGGCGTCGGCAACCCGGCCGATCCCGCCCTCGGCGAGATTGAGCGGCTGCAAACAGAATTTCCGCAACGCGACCTACGCATTGTTGTCGCCAAGCCCGATACGCCCAACGCCAAAGCAGCGGTTCTGGCAGAGCTTGCTCAACACGCGCGCTACGACCTGCTGGTTGTCAATGACGATGACATCGTGGCCGGTCCCGGTTACCTCCGGTCCGTCGCCGCGGCCTTCGAAGCGCCGAACACGGGCCTCGTGACTTGCCTCTATCGGGCACACGCACGTTCACTTGCCTCGTTGACCGAAGCCCTCGGAATCGCTACCGAGTTCGCCCCGAGCGTGCTGGTGGCGCGCTTTCTAGGTGTCGTGGATTTTGCGCTGGGCTCGACCATGGCGCTGCGCGCGACGACCTTGCGGGAGGTAGGAGGCTTCCACGCCGTCGCCGATTTTTTGGCCGACGATTACCAGTTGGGCCGCAACGTCGCTGCATGCGGCTACCGCATCGAATTTGCTTCGGCGGTGGTGGAGACCGGCGCCGGCGAGGCGTCCTGGCGCCAAATCTGGAAACACCAGCTTCGTTGGTCGCGGACCATCCGGGTTTCGCGTTCCGCCGGTTATTACGGCTCGCTGGTGACACACGCCACGGCGTGGGCCCTGGTTGCGTGCGCCGCGGGACAAATTTGGGCCGGTGGATTGGCCCTGGCTCTGCGCATGGCAGCTGGGCTCCTGGTGGGTGGCGTGGTTCTCGAAGACCGAAAAGTCTGGCGCTGGTTCTGGTTGATGCCGGTCCGCGATCTTTTTGGATTCGCAGTCTGGGTGGGAGGCTGCTTCGGATCCACCGTCTGGTGGCGCGGCAGGAAACTGCGCCTACGCCGCGACGGCCGGATTACCCAGGAATCGTGACTCAGCGTCGCGGACCCGTCGGATGGTGGGTCCAATTGTAAACCGCCCACACACCGCCCGCGCACACTAAGAACAGGATCAGTATTTCGGGAATATCCGGGTGGCCCATACTGCCTCCTATCGGTATTATAGTCCCGAAAGTCCGTTTCTCCAACAGCCTCCCTACAGGCTGCGTGTATCCTTCACCATAACGAGGAAACGCCGTGCCAACTCCGCAATGCGGTGCTCTTGCCGCAGCCGGATGGCTTCGTGTGGGATCAATTCTCCACCTACACCCAAGGCGGCAGCCCCAGCCCTGAGAAACTCCGGCGCCGTGTGCTGCGTCACGCCGCCGGACGCGATCAAAGGCACATGCGGAAACGGGCCTTTCAGGGCACGAATATACCCTGGTCCCCCCAAGGCCGAGCACGGAAAGATTTTGACGAAGTCCGGCCCCGCTTTCCACGCGGCGATCACCTCCGACGGGGTCAAAGCGCCTGGAATCGCGACTACGTCGTTCCGCAGCGTGAACTCCAGAACTTCCAGGTCGAAGCCGGTGCTGGTGATGAATTTGGCGCCGGCATCCAGGCAACGGCGGGCGGTATCGAGATCCAATACCGTTCCCGCCCCCACGATCACATCGGGATGGTTCCGTGCCAGTTCCTGGAACACTTCCAGTGCTCCCGGAATCGTCATCGTGATCTCGACGATGGGAATTCCGCTGCGTGCGGTCGTGTCCGCGGCGAAGATCGCGTCCTCGGAAGAAGATACGCGAATGGCGGGTATGATCCCGATCTCCTCAATACGCTCTCGAACTTGTCTCCGTGTCATCGCAACGTCAATGTAACTCTGCGGCTCCAAAGCCGCAATGCGGTTCATGGTATGAAAGAGGGATATGTCATTCCTGAATCGACGCGAATTCACGGGCGCAGTCTTGGCTCTGGGAGCGCGCTCCCAAGCCTGGGCAGCGCCAGGCATCGACGAAACGCTGCGCACCAGCATGCAGCGCCACAAAATACCGGCGGTCGCGGCGATGAGCGCGAGCGCCAGCAGAGCCCTCTACTCCGGAGCTTTTGGCAAACGCGATTCGGCGTCGGGCATCGACCTGAAGGTCGACTCCATCTTCGCGATCGCCTCGATGACGAAGGCCATTACCACGGCCGCGGCCTTGCAGCTGATCGAGCGCGGCAAGCTCACCCTGGACGAGCCGGCTTCCAAACACCTGCCAGAACTCGGCAAACTGAATGTCCTCGAGGGGTTCGACGGCGCCGGCAAGCCCAAGTTACGACCCGCCGTGAAGCCCGTCACGCTGCGCAACCTGATGACTCATACCTCCGGTTTCGCGTATGACACCTGGGATGCCGACATTTTGAAATATACCTCGCAGAACGGTAGCGCCATCTCGCCCGGCACCGTCGCCCCTCTGGTTCCGCTGGCCTTCGAGCCTGGCACGCGCTGGCAATACGGCTACGGCCTCGACTGGACCGGCCGCTTGGTGGAAACGGTCAGCGGCCTGACACTCGAGCAATATTTTCAAACCAACATTTTCCAGCCGCTCGGCATGAAGGACACTACCTTTCTTCTGCCGGCAGAGAAGTTCGACCGTCTCGTGAGCGTGTATGTCCGCCAACCGGACGGGTCGCTGAAGGAGAACCCGCGTACCATGCCATCCCCGCCCAAAGCCTTCAACGGCGGCGGCGGCTTATACTCGACCGCGCCCGACTACGTGCGCTTCATGCAAATGATTCTGAACTTCGGCCGTGCCGGCAAAGAACAGATCCTACAGTCGAAGACGGTGGAGATGATGTCCTCCAACCAAATCGGCGCGATTCGCGCTGGCGTTCTGAAGTCCGCCCGCCCCGCCACATCCAGCGATGTAGATTTCCATCCGGGCGCGACGGACAAATACACCTTCGGCTTCCTCATGAATCCGGTTGCCTACGAAGGCGGCCGATCCGCGGGAAGCTTGGCCTGGGCGGGCATCTACAATACCTACTATTGGATCGACCCTCGCCGCAGTCTCTGCGCCGTCGTTATGATGCAGTTCCTGCCGTTCGCGGACAGAGAGGGCGTCGGTCTGCTCGGAGATTTTGAAAAGGCCGTGTACGCCGGCGAGTAACTCCGGCGATCTTGTCGCCAGGGAGTTCAGGCCATAGACTACGCTAACAACTCCACCGCCTGTTCGTCTCTCCTCAGAGCGGCATGCGTGTGCTCCGATTATTCGTCGTAGGCGCCTCAATCGCGCTTGGTGCGGGTATGGTCGTGGTCACCAACGGCGCTTTGCACGTTCCCCGGGGAACCTCACCCCCGGCTCAAGCTGCCGAGGCCCTGGCCCGCCGCACGAATTCCACTTGGACGGATCTGCAAGTCCACGCTCCCGACGGCGTGATCCTCGCCAGCTGGTTGTTCACTCCGAGCGCGCCCAACGGCGCCGTCGTGATCGCGCTGCATGGAGTCGGCGACACCCGTATGGGCATGCTCGCTCATGCCGAATTTCTGTTGCGTAGCGGCTTTATCGTGCTGGTCCCCGATTCCCGCGGTCACGGCGCCAGCGGCGCAACCGTCATCACCTTCGGCGTTCGCGAAGCCGCCGACATCCGCTGCTGGTCGGATCGGCTTCTGAAAGACCGGCCATTCGGCCGGCTATACGGGATGGGGCAATCCATGGGCGCCGCCATCTTGTTGGAGTCACTACACACCGAGCCGCGATGGCGCGCGATCGTCGCGGACAGTCCGTTCGCCACCTTCGAAGAGATCTCCTACGAGCGTCTCCGGCAGGTGACCGGACTGCCGCAGCCGGCGTTCTGGCCCGTCATCCGCCTCGGGTTCCTTTACACCCGGCTGGCATACGGCGTGGATTTAGAGCGGGCTTCCCCGGCCGACGCCATCCGATCCACCCGAGTCCCCGTTTTGCTCATCCACGGCGCCGCCGACACCAACATTCCTCCGCATCACTCGCAACAGCTGCACGCTCTCAATCCGTCGGCGACCTCACTCTGGCTGGTTCCAGGCGCCGAGCATGTCTCTTCTCTCGGGACCGACCCGGAAACCTACTCCCGCACCGTGGTTGACTGGTTCAATAACCATCCCTAGAGTTAGAGGCGGACTTTCCGGGTTCGCGGCGCTTTCCGGTACGGGAGGCGTGTTTGTTTCGCCGTTCCTGGAGTGCGTTCGTGAGCCTGCAAATCGAGACATCCCGAACCGAGCGGGGGCTCCTGCTGATCAAGCTCTACGGCAACATCACGCGATGGGGAGACCGCTTCATCGATGACTCCCTGATTGACGTCCTGGTTAAACAAGGAGAGCGTGAGCTGATCGTGGATCTGTCCGGTGTGGCGCAGATGGACAGTTCCGGCGTCCAGATGCTCTACGAGTGGTTCGCGAATCTTCGCCAAGCCGGCGGCGAACTGCACCTGGTTGGCGCCAATGCCCGGGTAGCTCGCTTATTCCGCGTGACGCGGCTCGATACCGTTCTCAAGTTCTACTCATCGATCGCCCAGGCCAGCGACGCATTCTAAACCCGGGGGACGGACGGGACGTTCCCCACCTTCTACCCTGGCCGATGCGCGCGAAGGAACGAATGGATTTGCCGCACCGCCAGAGGAATCCGTTCCTTGGGCTCCTTCCACGGGAAGATGCTCACCTCGGCGCGGGGCGCCAGCATGGCTGCCTCCATCGCCACCGCGTACGGATGCGCCGGAATATCATCGGGCAGAATCAACACCGGAGTCTGGCAGTGGCGTACAAATTCGCGCGTCACTGTGAAAACAAAGTCCGGGTTCGTGCGGTACATCTTGGTCAGAAATTTGTCCACCGTCTCCGTCGTCACATCGGGCCGGCGCTTCATCAGCTCCGGACCCCAACCCTGAATATTGTTTTGGTAGAACAGGTCGCGTGCCTCGGGGCGCGATCCACTCGGCTGCGCCAGCACGGCGGCGACCACGCGATCGGGCGCGCGCCGCAACAAGTTCCAAATGAACGGCCCGCCGATGCAGAAACCCAACATCAGAAACTTATCGATGCCCAGGTGATCCATCACACCCAGCTGGTCATCCGTGTGGGAATCCCAGGGCCGGTCAATTTCGAGCGGGCCACTGGACTGGCCGCCATTCGCATTACGCAAGTCAGCCGCAATGCAGCGATACTCGCTCTTGAACTCCTCAATCGGGTTGAAGGGATCGCCGCGCTTCAAGCCGGCGATCGTCGAATTCAGTCCCCCGCCGGCGATGAGCAGCAACGGAAAGCCGGCACCGGCCTCCTCATAGTAGATGTGAACCTTTCCTCTCTCGTAGGCAGGCATGGCATCTCCTCCTTACTTCTGGGCTCCCGTCCTGCGCCAGAATTGTAGCAAACTCAACCGCCCCTGGCTCACTTCCCCGCCCTCAGCTGAATCTCCGCCGTCTCTCCGTTGATTTGAAATTTCGTGCCAAACGGCTTCGACAGCTCGGCCAGGCGCTGCAGAATATACCCGGCCCGGGCCCCCGTCGCCGGCGCGGGTAGCCCGCGCGTATGGAGGAACTGGTTGCTGGCGTACTCGTTGTGCATATCGGGCTGACCCTCGCCGGCATAGTTCATCACGATTGGCCGGAACGAGATCGATTGCAGACTCTTCCCCTGATATTGAAGGTACGCTACTGCGCTCTCCCAATTCATCGGTTCATGAATGTACGCAATCGTCGGCGGCAGGTTGTAAATGAAGTTGCCCAGATCGTAAAGAATTGGCTTGCCGTGATAAATCTCAACCCCGTGCAACAGAGGTGCGCCGTGCATGACCACAATGTCTGCCCCGGCATCCACTTCCGCATGCGTCCACTTCTGGAGCCACTCATTCGGCGCCAGGCGTTCCTGCATCCCTTCCGTGAAAATAGTCGCAAACGAGTGGTTGCCGAAAACGTGGTTATGTTGATACACGATCACCAGATCGGCCTGCTTCCGGGCGTCGCGAATGCTCTGCAGAATGCGCTGCGAATCCTCCGGATTCGGCGTGTTCGCCGGCGCGCCCGGCAGATCCTCCCGCGCTTCATTCTCTCTGTTTCCCGCTTCGACGCGAAGCTCGTTCACTCCCGGCCGGTCGGCGGTCGCGCTGCCTCCCGGCGCGATCAGCCCGGACGCGCTCGCAACCAGGGCAATCGTTCCCTTCGGGGTCCGTAGATACCCGGGGGCCGATGCTTCAGCCAGGTTGTTGCCGGTCCCGGCATGAACCATCTTGCTGCGATCCATTTCCCGAATCGTGTTCTGAATACCCGGAACTTTCAGATCGAACGCATGATTGTCCGACGTGGACAACAGGTTGAAGCCGAATGTGCGCAGGGCATCCAGCGCTTCCGGCGGCGCGAGAAATCCCCGTCCTTCCTGGACGCTCTGCCCTTTTTCCGCCACCGCGGCCTCGAAATTGGTGAGCACCACGTCGCCCTTCAGCAGCCCCTGAATCACTGGCACGGCCGCCGGCGCGGTCTCGCGAATGTCTGACCGGATCATCGACTGCCCCGTCAGGGTAATCATGATCGCAGATCCGCTCGGGTTCTGGGCCCCACCAATCACACACACTACGAACAGAGCGGCGCAGCGCGTCGCGACTCTCCAAAACCGGACGCCTCTCGAAATCGTTTTCATTTGGATTGCCCTCGGATTGCGATGTTCCGTTGAATTCTATCGTAACTTCAGCCACAGCGTGCGGCGCGTTCTAAAAAGCGTCGGGCTTCAGCTCCGGTTTCTTTTCGAGAATCGTCCCAATCGTCGTCATGGCGGGCAGGAAAAGGGACAACTGGTCGGGGTCCGCAAATACAGTCTCGTAATCAGCCGGCGTAAACGCGCACGCGAGACGTGACGCAAATGTCTGGCGCAGCTGACGCGCGTAATGATCGGCGTCGTAATCCCGGTCATCGCCACAGCTTGCTCCGAGCGGATCGCCTTCCCCCTCCTCCAGCAAGCCGCACCCGCCGTTCCTCCTGCGATACACGCGCACCCGATCGCCGGTGCGCCATGAGGTACGGCCGCTGGCCAGCATCGCTTCGTATGGCAGTTCGCGCCGGCTTTCTCGAGTGGCGAAGTACTCGGCGGGTGTTTTGGTGAGCCGGATGCGGGACGACACCTCTCGCGTTGGCAGTTCGCGCCGACGGAGCTGATCCAAAGCGGCCAGGTACGCCTCGCGGACACCACCCACGTCGCCGGTAAGCAAGTGCGTGATGGCTTTGCGGAGAAAGGCTTCGCCAAAAGGCTCGGCCCGGCTGGAACGGAACGCCACGCCGTGCAAGATGAGCGATCCATCGTACCGCAGCAGCGCGTAGTTTTTCGGCTCGTGGGACAGCATGGCGGCGTAGCGGCCTTCGAATTCCAGCTGCACGCGTGAAGGGAGCATCGCAGCCACCTCGGCCACGACGCGCCGCTCATCTGCTTCCGTCCAACCTTTCGGCACCGAGAAATAGACTCCGTCGGTATCGGCCTCCAATAGTGTGACACCACGGCCGGCTAATTCGCGGCACATGAGTGCCAGCGTCTCCCGGCCCCGCCGGGTGACCTCGTTCGCCGCATGAACGTCCGCGAACCGCGTCAACCCGCCCGCGGCCAGGTAACCGTACGCCGAATTCACTACGAGCTTCATGGCAGCCGACATTGCCTCGTATCCGTAGCGTTCGGCTGATTCCGGCGGCGCTTGCCGCGCGCTTGCTTTTGCGGCCAGCCGCAACTCGACGAGCTGGTCCACCAGTGCCAGTAAAACTCCCAGATGGTCGCGCGACGGGCCGATCCGGAATACCCGCATCAACGACGGGTACAGACTCGCGACGTCCGCTTTCACCACCCGTTGCGCCACTCCCGCTGCGAACAGGTGAAGCGCCGCGCCACTATGAACCGTTCCGTCCCCGGCCTGGTGTGGCGGCAAGGCCATTCCGGCGCGGAGATACGCCCGTACGAGCAGCGGATCAATGACGCCAGTGGCCGCTCCCGCATCGGCCAGCCGCTCATAACGCCGGGGCGCAATTTGCGCCAGCGCGAAAGCCGCGCCGCCCAGCATCCGGGCTACGCCGGCAACCTCGTTCACGTCCGCAATTGCGTAGCGACGGACGCGATCCGGGTCGAGCCGGTAGACCGCGTAGACCTGGTCTCCCCGGATCTGCTCGCGATCCGGCCCGGCGATCCCCAGGTGTCGGGCAACCGCCTTGAGTCCGTGATTTGGCAGCTCTCGCGTCGCGAAATCGTACCGGAGCACGGCATCCAGCGTGTCGATCAGTTCGCGCCCCGGCGCAACGTACCGGATGCGCCGGCCCTCCAAGTCTTCGGCAGCTCCTCGTCGGGCCGCTCGTCGCAACAGGCCGGGCGGTCCGATCCGCCCTAGTGCGAGCGGCACGCCGAGAATCTGCGCCCGCCGCGCCAGAAACGGCAGATCAAACCCGTGCAGATTGTGGTTCTCAATAACGTCCGGATCGGCCTCCGCTACTTTCGCGCTGAGCTCGCGAATCAACGCAGCCTCGCCGGCGTCTCCACAGGAGCGTGCCTCCAGTGTGTCCACGGCTCCGGACGGATACCGCACGGCGACCATGAAGATCCGATCCTGCTCCGGGTTCAGGCCGGTCGTCTCCAGATCGAATTGCATCCGGCCCAAGTCGTCGAACGAGAGTCCTCGGAAGTAGGTTCGCCCGGTCGCGACAAGATATTGTTCCTCCGGTGCCAGGGCGAGAACCGCCTCCTTCCCCATTTCGCGCAGATGCGACACGCGCCGCCCAAGGCGCCGGGTCGCGCCGTTCAAGACCGCGGAGATCAGCGCTCTTCCGTCATCGGCCGAGACCAGGTAGCGCAGAGAACCGGGTCCTTCCAGCTCGCGACAATGGAATCGATCGCCCAGATGCTGCAGGTCATCCAGTCGATCAAGCACCAGCCAAGGCCGGAATCGCGCTTGTTCCCGGATCAGTTCCCCAGTTTTCGGAATTCGCCGCCACACTGTGGCGCGGCCGACCAGATCCGCCCATACGGAAACGATCCCGGATGTCGAGTCCCAACCCCAAACCCACTCGTCTTCGCGCCGAGCCGTCATCGCCCGCCACTCTGCCGTCGTACCCGGGCCTAACTCATGCCATATTTGGCATGCAGCAGCGCGGGCAGCGCCGCCACACTATCAATGAGCTCGGTATGCGGCTCCGGCTCCATCGTCTTCCGCGTTCCTACTCCGGAAAGCACGCCCACCACGCCGCGCATTCCGCCGTTCGTCCCGGCCTGCAGATCCAGCGGCGTATCTCCCACTGCCAGCACTTGAGAAACGCTGCCCACGCGAGCTGCCTCCATGGCGTGAAACAGCATGAAGGGCGAAGGTCTCCCCTCCACCACGTCGTCGCTGGTGATTCGTGCCGCGAAGTAGTGCTCCCAGCCAAGCCGCGTCAGGATCGACGTAGTGATCGGTCCGTCGAAGCCTGTGGACGTCGCGAGAGTGAGCCCCATCTTCTGCATGGCGCGAAACGCATCTTCAGCGCCGGAAATGCCTTTCACCGTTTTGTAGCTATCGAGAATCCGCGCGCGAAAATCGCTGTAAATGGCCTCAATCAGCGGATCGCGCTCGACGTCCGGAAGCTTTTTACGTTCGGTGACGAAACGCCGCACCACCTCGCGCTTAGCCGCTCCGCGCCACTGATTGATCTCGGCCGGCGAGACGCGAATGCCTCGCTGCCCCAAGGCGCCGATGAGGGCTGCTGGAACGTCGCCGCGTTCTTCCACGATCGTCCCGCCGACATCCAGCACCACGAGGCGGATCGGAAGCGGCGTCCCGGCTGCTTTCCCCCGCTCCGGGAAAACCGTGCCACACACGCCCGCCATCGCTCCCAAGGCCTGTCTTCTTGACGCTTTCATACCGTCTCATTGAATCACGAATGAGAACGATGCGCGGGAGCCCGTGAAACGCCTACGAGCCGCGAAGCGCCTGTACCGGATCGGTGCGCATCGCCCGCCTTGCCGGCAACAGACAGGCTGCGGCCGCTACGAGGACCATGATCAAGAATGCGGCTGCGAACGATTCTGGATCGCGCGGGCTGGTCTTATAGAGCAGATCTCCCATCAGGCGGGTCAGCCCCAATGCCACAGCGCCGCCGATGCAGATTCCCGCCAGAGTCACCTGAAATCCGCGAAGCAGTACCGTCTGTAACAGGTCCCCACCGGTGGCGCCGAGCGCCATGCGCAAACCCAACTCGCGGCCGCTCTGCGAAACGGCATACGACATGACGCCATACAGTCCAATTCCGGATAACAGCAGAGCGATCCCGGCGAAGATTGCCAGTAGGGTAACCGCCGCCTGCTGGCTCCAAGTCCGGCGGTTCACCTGTTCGCGCATCGTGATGATTTCGCCCGGCGCGAGGTTAGCGTCGATTCGCTTCATCTCGCGCAACAGCGCGTTGGCCATGGTTTCCGGACCCAAACGCGTCCGGATCTGGAAATTCGCGCCGCCGGGAACACCCTGCCGCAGTGCCGTGTAGAAAAATGGCTTGTTGTTTTCTACAAGGCTGTCGTACTTTGTGGTTGTCGCGACTCCCACGATTTGCAGCCATCTGCCCTTTACCTGGAATCGCTTTCCCAGCGGACTTTCCCCGCGCCAAAAGCGCTCCGCCATGGCTTCATTTACGACCGCGACCGGAGCAGCTGTTTCGTTATCGCCGGCGCGGAAATCGCGCCCGGCCAAAAGCGGTGTGCCGGTGGCGAAGAAATACTCCGGCCCCACTTCGTTGTATTCGACAACTGGTTGTTCGCCGGGCGCGACTTCGTATCCTTCCACATTGACCGCGCCGGACGCAGGAATGCGATAGCTGAACGGCACCGATTTGGCCCAGACCATCGTTTCCACTCCGGGAATCCCCTTCACTCTTTCGGCGAATTGGTCCTGAAAATCGCGGATGCGGATTCCATCGTAGCCTGCCGCAACCATGTCCACATTGCCGAAGAGCACTCCCTCGGTGGCGAAGCCAACGTCGGCTGTCCGCCTGGCCTCCAGGCCTTTGAGCAGCAACCCGGCTCCCACCAACAGGATGAAACTGAGCGACACCTGCACCATCACCAGGCCCGATCGGATCCATGCCTTGCCGCGGCCGCCCACCACACCTACCGATTCGGCTTTCATGCTGGCCGCGAGATCGATGCTGCTCGCCTGCAGCGCGGGAATCAGTCCGAACAGAACAGTGGCCATCAGGCAAACGCCGGCGCTGAGCGCGAGCACGCGCCAATCCATTTCGGCCGGAAGACTGATCACCACGCCGGGCGAGGGCGGTGCGAACATAATCTTCAACAGATCCCGGCACCAATACGCCACCAGGAATCCGCCCGCGGCCGCCGCGCCGGAAAGCAGTAGGCCCTCGGTCAGCAGTTGCCGGAGCAGCCGGGACCGCCCCGCCCCCACCGAAAGCCGCACGGTCATCTCATGGTTCCGGGCGAAGCACCGGACAAGCAGCAGGTTCCCGACATTGGCGCAGGCGATCAGCAACACCAGGCAGGCAACCACCAGGGCGATCCGCAGCGTTGGCAGAAGGGTGCCCGCGTTGTTGAATGGCGTTTGCCAGAGTGGATAGAGCTTGAAGCTGCGCGCGCGATTGGTCTGCGGGTATGACGCGTCTAGCCGGGCGGCATCCGCCGATGCCTCCGCTTGAGCCTGCTCGATGGTGACGCCCGGCTTCAGAATCGCAAAGCCCTCGATCCAGCGCGCGCCTCGATCGTCCAATTTGTAGCCGCCGCCCTCGAATGCCTCCTCCATCGACGCCGGAACCCAGAACTTCCACGAGTAGCCGACGAAGGTCCCATAGAATCCTTCGGGCGCAACACCGATGACTGAGTATTTGACGCCATTGAACATCTGCGTCTTGCCGATGATCTCCGGATCGCGCTTGAAACGATCGGTCCACATCTGGTAGCTGATCACCACCACCGGATGCGCGTTCCGCCCGGTATCTTCGTCAGCATGGAAGGCGCGGCCGAGAATCGGATGGATGCCCAGCGCGTCGAAATAATTCGAGGAGACGACGCTGCCGGTCACCCGTTCGGCGCGATAGCCGACGTTGAGCGTAGCGCCGCCGATGTGCTCGGCGATGAACGACTCGACGAGCGTGGCGTTCTTTCGCAAATCCTGGAGATCCGGCCAGGACACGTCAGTCCTCCCGTTCCGGTCGAGCCCGGTGAGGGCCACCATGCGGTCCTGGTTCTTGACCATCGGGAACGGGCGCAGAAGGATTCCCTCGATCCAACTGAAAACAGATGTCGTGGCGCCAATCCCCAGCGCCAGGCAAAGAATCGCCAGCACCGAGAATCCCGGGCTGCGGCGCAGCATGCGGAACCCGATCCGAAAGTCTCGCAGCATATTGGACTGAGGGACGGACTAAACGCTAAAGTGTAACGTCTCTAACAAGCAAAAAGGGCCGGATCGCTCCGGCCCCTTACTTGGTAATCAGCTCTTGCGAAGTAAATTACTTCGGTGTCACATGGATCAGCACGCCGGGATTGGCGTCTTCCAGCAGCCACAGCGAGCCATCGGGGCCTTGTTCCACGTCGCGGATGCGTTTGCCCACATTCCAACGCTCAGCCGCTTTGGCGCCGCCCTTGCCGTCGAAAATGATGCGGTTCAGCGAAGTCGTCCCCATCCCGCTGACGAAGCCGCTCCCGTCCCATTGCGGGAAAGTCTTCGTGCCGGTGTAGAACATCAGGTTGCCCGGCGCGATCACCGGCACCCAATACAACACCGGCTTCGCAAGGTCGATCCGCGTGTCCGGATTCGCAATCGGCACGCCGTTATAGTTCTGGCCGAAGGAGACCAGAGGCCAGCCATAATTCTTGCCCTTCTCGATGAGGTTCAGCTCGTCGCCGCCGCGCGGGCCATGCTCCACCTCCCACAATTCGCCGCTCGGCGAAAACGCCAGGCCATAGGGTGTACGGAAGCCGCTAGCCCAGGTTTCTGCGCGCGTCATGTTCGGCGCGGTAAACGTGTAGCTACTCACTACCTTCGCCGTCTTGGCGGCTTCGGTGTCGCTGGGCGGATCGATCAGTGGAATCGTGGACGCGCTGGTCTTTCCGTATTCGGGATTGCCGGGCGCGGGCTTGCCGTCCAGCGTCAACCGCAGAATTTTTCCTTCGGGTTGGTCGGGATCCTGCGCCGGCGTGAACCGCTGCCGGTCGCCCACCGTAAGAAACAGATACTGGCCATCGGGCGAGAAGGCAATCTGCGCGCCCTCCTGCCCGCCCTTGCCCTTTGGCATTTGGCGCCACAGCACCTCGAGATCTTGCAGTCTTGCCCCCTGCCGGCCGGTGAGGTTCAGCTTGGCCCGCGCCAGCGCCAGGCCCCCGCCGTAGTCACCGGGCTCGACATAAGTGAGATAGATATTTTGATCTGTGGCGTAATGCGGCGAGAGAAACACGCCGAGCATGCCGTTCTGGCCCTGCCAATAGACCGGCGGCGTATTGCCCACCAGGGTCTTCTCTCCCTGCTGGGTGACCAGCCAGAGAGGCCCGACCTTTTCCGTTATCAGCATCCGCCCATCGGGCAGGAACGCGATCCGCCACGGCAGTTCAAAGGTGGCCACGGTTGTCATATTGAAAGGCAGGCTGGCTTCGGGCTTCAGTTCGCCAATATTCACCTGGCCCCAGACCGCCGCCGAAGCCAGGGTGAGCACCAACCCCGCTTTCGCCAATTTCATCGTCATTTCTCTTTGCTCCTCAACCGCCCCACCATAAGCGATCCCGGGCGCAGTTGTAACTCGTACTCTACCATGAGGATCATGCCAAATCGGTGAACGCCCTAGGTGTGCCGTTGCGCCCTCACACTCCCTGGACGATCACCGCCCGACACTGGGCGCCCTGAAAGGCGCGGGCTTTCGGCGCAGGCTGCTAGTTCGATGCATCGCGCGTACACTCGCGAGCGAATACGATATACGCCGCCATTTTCCTTCCGTCGGCCTTCAAAGTGGCAGATTCATCGATTTCGCTAGTGCCGGCCACCAGGGAGTGGGTCGCAGGAACGGGCCCACATTTTGAACGAGCGGCATATCACGCTGCTCGATCGCGAGCTTCACGCACTCCGCGGCCTTATCAAGATCCCCACCCAGCGCGTGGAAAACCGTCAGTCCCACGGCCGCGCCGGGCGCAGTACCGGGCTTGAGTTGCTCGAGCAATTCCTCGCCTCTGCGCACGGCCCCCGCGCGGAACAACAGCGCCGCGAGTTGTCCGGTCACCAGGTTGGACCAATGGATCAGCGCGTGCGCCCTCTCGGTTAACGCGAGCGCTTCTTCGGACCTCCCTTGCTGAGCACAGAGAAGACCCAATGTGCCCAAAGCGGTCGGATAGTCGTTGTCAATCTCCAGAATCTTGCGCAGTTCAGCCTCGGCCTCGTCCAGTCTGCCAGCGTGCCACAGACCGCGGGCATACAGGTGGCGGTACAAAAGGTTGAGCGGGTCGGCGTGAAGGCCGGGAATCATCGCGTCAATCGCCTCGCGAATCCGGCCCGTCGGTATCAGGTGATGGTTCCCGTACCAAAATAGAATCTCGGTCGAAACAGGTTCGCGAGCCAGTTCCAAACGCCAATGCCTCTCCGCCCTGTCCCAGTCGTAATCGTACGCGCCGATGCACACCGCTAGCAGAGCATGGGCTTCCGGCAGGGAAGGATCCACCCGCAGCGCCTCTTGCTCCGCGGCCACCGCCATCGGGATCACATCGTGCGCCCGACCGATTCCGCTGTTTGCTTGCATGGTGTAGTACATACCCATGCAGCTATGCGCCAGCGCGAATTTCGGATCGAGCTGTACGGCGCGCTCCAGCAACTCCTTGAACGGTGCCAGGATTCCGGGCCCCACTCCCCGGTACCAGACATCACGAGCCTGGAGATACGCCTGGTACGCACGAAGGTTCGGTATATGACGCGCCGGCGCCGCGGCCTCCGGCGAGAGCTTGACCCGCAGCGCGGAGGCGATGGCCTGGGTGATCTCATCTTGTAATGCAAAGATGTCCGTCAGTTCGCGGTCATACCGCTCCGACCAAAGATGGAAGCCGTCGCTGACCTTGATCAGCTGCGCCGTCACTCGAATGCGGCTACCGGCCTTGCGCACACTCCCTTCCAGAATGTAGTCGACGTTGAGCCTTCGGCCGACCTCCGCGAATTCCACGTCCTTCCCACGGAAGAAGAAGGAGGAGGTGCGGCCGGCCACCTTGATCCCAGGAACATGCGCCAACACATTAATAATCTCTTCTGCCAGCCCGTCGCCGAAAAATTCGTTCTCTTTATCCGCGCTCAAATTGGCAAACGGTATCACGGCGATCGATGGTGGAATCGGAGCTGCCAGTGTGATCATGTTCGGCGGCTGGACGTCGGTCAGACTTTGCCGGGCCGCCCGCCGAAGATCGACCACCATCTCTTTCATGGACTGATAGCGGTTCCCCAGATCCTTCTCCAAGGCCTTTTCCACGATGTTGCGCACGCCCTGCGGAATCTCCGGCCCCAACGGCCGGGGTGCGCTATGAATAATCGTCTGCAGCAATTCCAGGTCGGTCTTGGCCTCGAATGGACGCTGCCCCGACAGTAGCTCATGTAAGACGATCCCGAACGAAAAAATATCGCTGCGCGCATCGAGCCGTTTCCCGGAAGCCTGCTCCGGAGACATGTAAGCGATTGTGCCCACCACCACTCCCGGCCGTGTGGCTTCCCTCGTGAGCGTGCGCGTCGCCTCGCCGGGCAAGGTTGGGTCCACCAGCTTCGCCAAACCAAAATCGGCCAGCTTGGCATAGCCGCTCTGCGTTACAAGGATATTCGCAGGCTTGATGTCTCGATGCGTGATGCCGGCGGCATGTGCCGCGGAAAGACCGTCGGCAACCCCGGTCGTCAATTCCAGAATCGGCCGCCAACTGCGCTTTTCGGCCCGCGCCCAATCTCTCAGCGTTCCGCCGTCGACGTACTCCGTAACTAGATACTGACAACCCTCAAACTCACCAACGTCGTAGACGGTAATGATATGCGGGTGATTGAGAGAAGACGCTGCCTCTGCCTCCCGTTGGAATCGGCGCCGTGCGGCTGCATCAGCAACATCCCCGGAGAGAAACTTGATCGCGGCAGACCGGTTCAGCCTGGTATCGCGTGCCCGATAAACCTCTCCCATACCCCCGGCACCGATCGGCGCCAGGATTTCGTAAGGGCCCAAGCGAACTCTGGGTGCGAGCTCCATAAAAAGGACGTTCCCCGCGAATTCGTTACTTCACTACCGGCAGTTCAGGCTTGCCTTCCGGCGAGTGCTCATCGACAGCAATCGCGAAATAGCCGCTCACGGCGTAAGTGTTCATGACCGCCACCATGTCCATCGTGCCGCGCTTGCCCCACAATTCGACGGCCTTCGCGAAGGCCGCGGAATCGACTTTCTTGTCATGGAACATCTGGCGCCCCAAACGAATTACGGCCGCGTCTTTTTCGGCCAACCCCGCGAGCGGACGGTTGTACCGAACTACGTCGATCAACTTGGCATCGAGTCCAGCCTTGAGACCGATCGCCTCGTGCGCGTTCCATTCCAGGTTGTAGTTAGTTTCCCGGCAGGCCACCAGAATAGCGAGCTCCCGCGTATGCGGATCCAGCGTTCCCCCAGTCACGGCAGCATCATGTAGATCATGCAAGGTCTGCGCGACCGCCGGGTTGTAGGCAGCGAAGGCGAGCGGACCGCGCAAAATTTCATCCTTGCCCGCGCCCGGTAAGGTCTCGAAAATCTTCTGCCCCTTCCCGTCCATCTCGGCCTTCTTCAGATAAGGGAGCCGCGCCCGCGATTGGCCATCCAAGTCGGCAGGCAGCTTCGATTGTGCATACGCCAGGAACGATGCCGCGGCCAGCGGAATGGCAGCCCACCAGCGTGGGGATCGGAAAAGCGTCATATGTGTCTTCTTCCTTCGTTGCGCCCTGCGGCGCGATCCGCCAATTAGCGGCCGTAGACGCGCAGTTCCTTGCCGTCCGCGAGGACAACGCGCTCGAGTCTGATGATCTTCTCCCCGTCCGCGTACTGATAGCCGATTCCCGTGATTACGTCACCAGCCTTCACCGTCGTCTTCGTCCAGCCGTTGTTCGTCATCCTGACGATGGCCGGGCCCCCGACCTTCCATTTCTCCGTCCGGCCGTCAGTGGTCTGTACGTCCAGGCTGATCATCGGGTGCGGATTGGCCCAATCGAACTCCGTCACCGTGCCCTTCACCGTCACGAGCCGGTCCATACTTACCGGCCAGGAATGATGCGCCGATAGCGGCACTGCCGCAAAGACCAGCGCCAGGACCACCAATACGGGAACCCATAAGGCCTTCATCGTGGCTGTCCTCCTCCGTGCAATTCTAGCGCGCGCCGGCGCACAGCGAAACCACCTACCGCGTGGGAGTCGTAATGTGCGTGACGTCCTGGTTGTTTTCTGCGCAGATGTATTCCATCAGCTCGTCCTTGGGCGCGTAACGAGCCGTGTAGACCACCTTAAATGGCTTTGCGTAGGAACCAGGATCGATAACGGTGGTTTCTACCACTAGGGCGGCCGAATCCTTCCTCGTGTAGCGTTCGATAGTATGGAGCTGATCGGTATGGGGATGCCCTTTGGCGTCAAACCAGAAGCGGTCGTTGAAACCGACGGTATCCACCACAAGAGTATCGCCATCCCACGAGCCGACCGAATCGCCGTACCAGCTCGGCCAGCGGTTGGCCTCCGGGATGTGCGAGCGATCCATCAGAATCTGCCGGTAGCTGTGAATATTGGCCTCAAACAGGATGAAGACGTGTGTGGCCTGCTGCACGATGCGCCAGGGATAGGGCGCCATGCGCGGCACGCCGGCGGGGAGGCAATTGGCTTCGGGATCGTCTTTGGGACGGCGGCTTTGCATGAGCTTTTGGGCAGCCGGGGTGAGCAGGATTTGCTCGCCCGGGGCGAGGTTCACACCGATGTCCTGAGAACTGAGGCCGCCATTCAATAAGCCGTTGAGATCGGGCTTGCCGTCGGACATCCGAGGGACGGGACCGGCGGGCACGGCGGCGCGGGCAGCACGTCCTCCAGATGCCGCTGGTTCCTGTGGCGCAGCCGCGACGGCGAGCGCCAGTCCCACCGCGAGGGAACAAACGAATCGGGTTCTCATCGGAATCCTCCGCTGGGCCGTCTGGCGCGCGCCGTTACTGAGCCGGAGCCCCGCCGCTATCGGTGCCGCTGGCGAAACCGGGCACCTTACGGCCGTCAGCCAGGATCACTTGGCGGGTCTGCGCCAGATGGGAGCCGTCTTTCGCGGCCCAGCCTTCTACAGTAATCTGATCGCCTTCCTTGACCGTGTTGCGCGTCCAGCCGGCGCGGAAGAGGTGGTTGGGGCTGCCAAATTCAAAATTCCAAACGGTCACTACGCCCTTGGCGTCTTTGACGTCGAGGTACATCCGGGAGTGCGGGTTGGTCCATTCCACCTTTCGCACGATGCCGGTGACGGTGACCGGTTTCTTGGAATCGTATTCGGCCGCAAATGAGTGGTGCGCGCGCACCGGCAGCGCGCCTGGCAAGAGGCAGAACCCGGCCGCTGCGAAGGCCACTTTCACCCGGTTGACGACTCGCATGGCGATGACCTCCTTAGTGGTCTGCGACTGGATCAAGTATACATGCTGCCAAAGAGCTTGGTTCGTCCGCGGCGGGGAGGCGTTCACCGGCAATTGGCGAGCGTTTGCCGAATTGAGCTTTAGCTCATCCCCTCGTTGCGCCGACAATCAGCCTATGTCCTTCATCCTGTTAAATGGATCCGTGATGCTCGCCACAGCATGCGCTTTGCTGCTGTTGGGCGGCGGGCTGTACGAGTATCTTGTCGTCGACCCCTTCTGGCCAAAACGGCCTGACCTGATCCAGCCGAACCGCGGAGGAATCTCGCGGCGACGATTCTGGTTTCCAGCCCACACGCTCTTTGAGGTCGTTCTGATTCTTTCTCTTGTGCAGGCATGGAATTCTTCCGATCTCCGATTCTGGCTCATCCTGGCGCTGGCGAGTCACGCCTTCACGCGAATCTGGTCTGCCTTCGATTTCATCCCCAAGGCCTTGGCCTTCGAGAAGGCCGACCTGGTCGATGAATCAGCAGCGAGAACGTGGTCGCGGAGAAGCAAGTTGCGTTTCCCGCTGGAACTCTCGACCAGCGTTTTCCTGTTCACTGCCCTTTGGATTCGATGCCATTGACCGGCTATTCCCGGCTCATGATGGCGCTCACGGAGCCAGTGGTCGGAGTCGTGATCGCGGCTCTCGCGGTAATCTCCGATCGCTGCGCCACAATCGCGTTCGGAAATAAGCCTCCCAACACAACAAACAGCACCGCGGCGGCCAGAATCCAACGCTCACGAGGCAAAGCGTCGGCCATTGCGGTGAATCCGGTGTGGCGCTTGCCCAGAAACAGTCGTGTGAACAGTCGAAAAACGGTTACAGCGTTCATCGCGGTTGCCACCGGCAACAGAAACCCAACCAGCGGGTGCGACATCAATGTTCCATGCACCAACAAGTCTTGCGAGCAGAAACTGAGCGTGCCCGGCAGGCCAACCAGCGCCAGTCCGAATATCGCAAAAGAGACAGCCAACCGCGGTGCGTGCTCGCCCAAACCGAAGTGATGGCTCGCGGTGAGGTTCTCGCCGAAACGGACCTCCAGCAGCCGCAAGATCCCGAAGAGACACACGGTTGAGACCGTCACTACGAACCAGTGCACCAGGGCTCCTGTAATTCCTTCGGCCGTTCGGCTCTCGAGCCCCGCCAGGATGCTGGCGGATTGGCTTAGCGAAATGAAGGCCAGCAGACGGCGCGGCGAATTCTCCGTGAGCGCGCGAACGGCCACATACAAGGCCGTGGCAATTGCCAGATAAGAGAGCACCGGAAAAAGGTCGCTCGTCGTGGCCGGAAAAAGGGGAACAATCAGCTTGGCAACCAGCAACGCTCCGAAGTGCCCGTTCAGCAGCAGCGCGGTGGGGACTGCCGGACCACCTTCGGCGGCGTCGGCCACCCAGGCGTGTGCCGGCAAGATTCCTTTGCGCAACGTCACGGCGGCGACCAGAAGGCCAAACACGACGATTCCCCCTGGGCTTTTCCCTCGCAGACTATCGATCGCAACCGAGCCCGCGCTGCCGGCGATCCGGGCGATGCCTATCGCCAGGGCAACGATCGACAGAACCAAGGCGAGCTTCGGGCGCCAGCTGCTGGTGTGCAACCAGCGCGGCACGAAAAAGGGGAGCACGGAAAGAATCCAGGCGGCCAGCAAAACCAGCAGATTCTCCGCTGAGTATGCCAGCAGCGTGGAACCGAGCATGAAGAGGATGCCGCCGATGGTACCCGGCCCGCAGTCGCGTTGTGGAATCAGCAGAGTTCCCCCCAGCGTCAGACAGGAGAACAGCAGCATCAAAGCCTGAAATAACGACTCCCCGCTGGGCGCGGCCACCAGCAGCAGCGAGCAGGCTACCACCGGAACAAGGGCCGCCAGAAAACCCAGCAGGCGCGTGTGCCGGCGGTACGCGGCCACTACCAACGCCCCAAACCACGGAACTGCGACTGCGATACCGCGGAGAAACTGCGCGTTCGATATCCCCTCGAGCAGCGCCATCAATCACCGCCCTGCCGGGCAGGATCGGGCACCCAAGGCGCCGCCTCGCTGGAATGGCGCCGCGAAGGAGGCAACCCCAGGCGGTCCAGCCGGGCGAAGACCCGCGAGACATCGAGCAGCGGATGAATTACCCAAGAGTCAAGGATCGTGTCTAGATGGCCGCGATCGAAGGCCCAGCGGTAGAGCCACAATTGCACGTTTTCCGGCAGCAAACTCTCGAAGGTGCTCCCCGCGGGCGAAACCTCTCCCCCAATCGCGGAATGCATTTGATGATAGTCGTGCAGCATGGAAGGCGCCCGGAGAAACTGCATCGTGCGCACCGTGGCGTGTCCCATGATGTGGACCACTGCAATAACGGTCCATCCGAATCCTATTTCCACGAACACTACCCCGACCTGCGTCAATGAAGCGTAGGCGAGCGAAGTCTTGGCGTCCGCGCTGGCACGGCCGACGATGGTGCCATGGATTGCCGTGGTCAACCCGATCAAAATCACTAAGGCCGAGGCCAGCTTCGATTGCGCCAGCATCGGCTGGACCCGCAGCAGCAGGTAGGCGCCGGCGTGGATCGAGATGGCCCCATAAAAGATAGCGCTCGACGGAGTAGGGCCTTCCATCGCCCGGGGCAGCCATCCCGAAAACGGTACCTGCGCGGCCTTTCCCGATGCCGCCAACAGCAGCAAGAGGCAAGCCGTTACCGCCTCCACTCCCGACAGCATGGGAAAGCCGTTATAAAACGCCGCCGTTCCCGTCCAATGATGCATGGCAAACACTCCGACCAGCAACCCAATGTCGCAGGCGCGATAGACGGCAAAGACGCGAAGCCCGTTTTCGACCGGAGCCGGGCGAAGCTGGAAAAAGCCGATCAACAGCACCGAGGTGATGCCCACAATCTCCCACCCTGCCGCCAGCAGATCGAACGAGCCCGCAGCGAATGCCAGTAACGATCCAAACGCGAACAGATGGAGCAGCAGAAAGAATCGGAAAAAGCCGCGCTCCCGATGTAGGTACGTAGCCGAGAACTGTCCAATCAGACCGCAGAGCATCACCGTCATGGCCAGAAACGGCAGTGAGAGCCGGTCCGCCATCAGCACCAGTGGGAAGCTGTAGTTATGTACGGCAAACCAATTGCCGAACGTCACCACGACGGCCGGCGAACCGGCCGGTAGTCCCCCCGCGGCGGTCCTTGCGCCCGGCGCGAGCGTCCAGAGCAGCGCTGCGAGACCAAACACGCACGCGGAAAAAGTCAAACCAGTGATCCTTGATATCAGGCGTTCGCCTGCAACCCAGCCCAACAGCCAAAGCAAGGCTAATACCGCGAAAACGAAGCCCGGCGCCAAAACCACAAAAACCAAAATCGCTTGAGCCGGGCTCATCAGATCCGGCCTCCCGGCGCAGCCTGAGACCAGGTCTGAATCCAGGCCATGGAAAGATGGTGCCTCTTGCCGGAGTACCATTCGGCGGAGGAAAGCGCGACCGGCAAGCGCTCCAGGCGCTCGTGGAACTCCTCAAAACCGTTCTCCCTCCGGACATGCACGCGTCCCGAACAAGGGTCTATAGTGGCCACGCGAATCCATCGATTCTCGACCAACCGATTTAGCGAGGGGCTGGCGGCGATGACCCTACCCAAGCGGTCGGGTGTGGTTTCCACTACGAAGAGGATGCGCACTGGTTCGTGGATCTCCACCATTTGCCACGGCAATCCGGTCCGCAGGTCGCTGGCGTGGCCGTCCATCACGCCCATCAGGCCGGTCACATTGTGCGGGAGTTTGGTTCCGCACCCGTAGCGATCGTTATCTACGAACGAGAAATAGTATTCAAGACTGATCCCCGCGCAGACCGGCACCACCGCCTCCAGGAGCGCTGGCAGGTCTTCATCGCTGGAATCTTGCGTGGCATCGTAGGAAACAAGAAACGCGCGCCGGTCCAGGAAGAGCCCGCGTGTCAAACTGCGCCGGCCGACCACGCAGACCGCGTTCGTGCAGTGCCCGTACTCGGGCCGCGGCTCCGCGAGGTGCTCGCTGCGTTCTTCCACGTGGCGGAGTGCGTCCTCCGCGCTGATGTCCGGCGCGCAGGATTCGAATCGCCGTGTGCGCTCGTGTGCATTCCGTGCTCTCGCGAGGTCCAGAGCATTCTGAACGCGCTCCAGGTCCTCGCTGTGAGTCGGTGGGAGTGCATCGAGATCGAAGAACTCCACGTCATCGCTGCAGGTATCGTGGTAACCTCCGACAAACCAGGTGTCGGCGGGAATGTCGATGCCCTGCTCTCGCAGCAGACCTCGCACCTCCGGCCGGTTCGCCATGGCGGCAAACAGCCGCGCGTTAGGGCCGCCTCGCCGGCCGCCGCACGCCCCGCAGTCATGCGCCGACTCATGCGGGTTGTTGAGGCTGCTGGACCCGTGGCCGAGGATCACCACCAACCGGGCAAACCCGTTCACCAGGCCGGCCGGGCGCAACACGCTCGCAACCCGCTCCGCCTTTTCTTCAGGGTTGAAGCCGGTCAGCAAACCGGTCATCGCGCCTCGCGACACAGTCGTGTTGCGCATTAAGGTGAGTTCCGTGCGCGGCTCGGGAAGAAACGCTTTGTGCAGCCAGTCCCGCAGAAGCGCGTAGCGCCTCGGAGCCAGCAAATGGCCGATCAGAGGGACTGCGGATAGCAACCCGAGCACTGAGGTCGAAAGCCATCCTCGAAGCAAACTCTTTGAAGACACGAGCGAGTTCCGCATCAGCAATCCGAGAACTCGTCGGCGCCACCGGCGGCGTTCCAGCAGGACACTATCTTCGACTTTGGGCTCCTCCACCACCGTGTGCTCCGGCGTCAAAACAACCGGACAGAACGCCGCGCTGTGCGCGTCGTCGATTCCCTTGTAATCCACGGCCACCCCGAAATATCCGGCGGAGCTATACGTCTCCACCAGCGAATCGGCCTCTTCGAGCGCACGCCGCATGGATTCCTCGCGCTCATCGATGCAGAAGAATACTTGGGCGGGAGGTCGCACGCCTGCTCCAGGCGCGCCGCTGGCCAGGCCTCGGTACTTACGGTGGCTCGCCAGGCCGCGGAGGATGTCACGTTCGTGCCAGCGCTCATAGGCCGCGTGGAGCACCCGGCGGCGCTCCACTCCATTAAATGCCCTGACTTCGCTGACAAAGGCCGCCCAACCGCTGTCGGAGAGCCGCGTGACTTCACTGGCGGAAAGCCGGATTACCCGAGCTGCATCGTAGACGCGCGCCGCCCGGCTCAAACGCCGTTTCTCCTCGGTCTTGAGCGGGCTTTCCTGAGGCGCTTCCGAGGCGCCCATGCGCGATGCCACGTGGGACATCGTCAGGCGCACAGCCAGGAAATCCATCAACGAACAGGGCAGAACCTCATGCGGAGCCAGGCCGGGCGCTTCCTCCAGCCTCCGTATCAAACCCGCCCAGCCAGGTAACGCCAGCAATTCGGCCTCAAGGACTTCCGGCCAGGCCGGCTCGGGCATGCCCTGCCCTTCCAGCAAATCCAAAACCGCATCGGCTGCGGAAAACGAGAGGCGCTGCTGCCGCTGGAACTCCTCGTCCAGGCCCGCGAGATATTTGGGAAACATGCCGCCACGCTGCCCCAACAACATGCGGACGCCTTCATAAAAGCCTTTTTCGCGGTGCGGCATCGCCCAGTATGCCGTACCCTGATCCAGAAACACCGCGCACAACCGGATCAGCCAGGGATGAATGATCTCGTCCACAGGCCGGCCTTGTGCGCGTTCTTCTTCGTGGGCGACGGTGCGGGCAAAGCAGGCTTCGAATAG
>Ga0126371_10000780_pt1 | contig 26636 bp, 26 predicted proteins | sample PanSoiMetaPlot_4_FD_110145 | JGI IMG/M metagenome (GOLD analysis project Ga0126371, IMG submission 110145) | Tropical forest soil microbial communities from Panama - MetaG Plot_4 | ecosystem: Environmental > Terrestrial > Soil > Tropical forest > Bulk soil | place: Panama | collected 2016-02-17 | reverse complement strand
GTCCAATCCAGAGGTCGTTTTTTCACCGAGGGGCGCCGGCTGGAGCGCGTCCAATACCACAGTGACCTCACCCGGGGGAAGCGTCAGGAGCGGATCACGACGTCGCGGGTGGGGCGGGTGAAGCGCTGGTGAAACGGAAGCCGGGTGAAACCGTTTGGGGGGTGCAACCGTATATGGGGTTGAAGCATCTCATGCAGTGAGGGACTCGCGAAACCCCTGCGCAAAGGCTCCCGTCCTGGGAGCAGCAGAACATAAACGGCTTGATCGCGGCCGAAGTGTGACGGCCACTTCGCCCGATCGCCAACCCGGGGAGTAATCGGCCCCGGGTTTGGTTTTTCTATATCCCGTGGTCCACGCCGCCGTCGTCCAGGAACACCAGGCTCTTCCGCCTCCCCACCACCGTCGCGAGGGTGTTGAAGACCCTCGGATCGACGACGCTGCCGGCCATCTCGCGCAGGCGCTCGATGGTCTGCTCGGGGGTCAGCTTTTCCTGGTAGGGACGTGCGGTCGACAGGGCGTCGAAGACCTCGGCGGTCCCCAGGATGCGTCCACCCAGCGGGATCTCTTCCCCCCGGAGTCCGTCCGGATATCCCGTGCCATCCCACCGTTCGTGATGGCTGCGAACCATATCGATCACGCCACCCAGGTGCGTGAGCGGCGCCAGGATCTGGGAGCCGATGATCACGTGCTGCTTCACATGCTCGTATTCTTCCGGCGTGAGCGGTCCCTGCTTGTTCATCACGCTCTCGCGGGTACCGATCTTCCCGATGTCGTGCAGCCGACCGGCCACCCGCACGTTCTCGACGTCTTCGTCGGAGAGTCCCATCTCGTTCGCGATGGTCGCGGCCAGGTCCGCCACCCGCGCCGAGTGACCGCGGAGAAACGGATCCTTCGCTTCGAGGGCGTTGACCAGAGCTTCGAGTGTCGCCACCGAGATCCGCTCCAGCTTGTGCCGCTCCCGTTGCAGCTCGGCGGTGCGGGTGGTGACTTCTTCCTTCAGCCATTGATTCAGGTGGCGGTGCTCGAGGAGGGTCTCACGGCGCTTGAGGGCGCGCTGAATGGCCCGTCCCAGATCCGCCAGCTCGATGGGTTTGGTGAGATAGTCCATCGCGCCCCGCTGCATACAAAGCGCGGCCGACGTGGCGTCGTTGACGGCAGTGAGCATGAGAATGGCGAGATCCGGTTCGATCTCGAGGGCCTGGGGGACCAGGTCCACGCCGCTGGTGCCCGGCATCCGAATGTCGCACAGCATGAGGGTCAGCTTGTGCCGGCGCAACGCCGTGAGGGCCTCTTCACCGGAAGCGGCCGTCAGGACGTCGAACTGCTGCTGCTGTAGGAACTTCTTCAGGGCGGTGCGGATGGGCTCTTCGTCGTCGACCACCAGCACCGACACGGTACCGGGCAGTTCAGCCACGTGCCCTCCTAGCGGCTGACCAAACTTATTACTCCGCCGCCACGAACGTTAGGTCAACGGGCCCCTTGATCAGTCCGGCCCGCTGGGCCCGCTCGAGCAGTGCGGCGACGGCCTTCCGACCCAGCTCGCCATAGTCGACGGTGTAATGATTCACGTACATCGCGACGAAGCGGTCCACCTTCTCATCATCCAATCCCCTACCGAACCCCTTGGCGTGGGCCAGTGCGGGCGAGCGGTGCTTGAGTCCGTATTGGATGCTGGCCTTCAGGTCCCGCGCGATGGCTTTCATGAGGTCTTCGCCCAAGTCCCGCCGCACCACGTTTCCACCGAGGGGCAGGGGCAGCCCGGTCTCGCCGTGCCACCATTCGCCCATGTCCGCCCAGAGATGCAGCCCGCGGTCCGCGAACGTCAGCTGCCCCTCATGGATGAGCAGCCCCGCCTCGGCCTTGCCCGCCACCACATAGTCTTCGATTTCATCGAACGGGACCACGACCGGTTGCACCGCGGGCTGGTAGAGCTGCAGCGCCAGCCAGGCGGTGGTCATGGTCCCGGGAATGGCGACGACCCGGTGCGCCAATCCCTTTCGGGGGTCGGCGGGAGCGGGGGTTTTGGCGACCACGCGCGGTCCGTACTTGTCACCGATGCTGGCGCCATGCGCGAGCAGGGCGTAGCGGTCCGCGAGCGAGGCGTACGCGTGAATCGAGCAGGCCGTGACTTCGAGCTCGCCGGCCAGGGCGCGGCGGTTCAACGACTCGATGTCGGAAAGCTCGTGAATGTATTTGCGGTCACCGGTGTCGATCTTGCCGGCCGCCAGGGCCCAGAACATGAACGCGTCATCGGAGTCGGGACTGTGGGCCAGGTGTATGGTCGGCATGTATCGCGTGGATGAAGGGGAACGGCTACCGGGCGGGCGCGGGACGAGAGCGCGGTGTCGCGGTAGCGATGGCGGCAGTCGCTTCGGTGTGGAAGGCGTCGATGGCGGCGCCGTGCTCGGCGTATTCGGGACGCTGGCGCGCGCGCTCCGCGTGCTCGTTCGCGAGGAATGCCTGGTAGGCCTTCCGCGCCCCCGCGGCGTCCCCTTTTTCCGTGAGTCCCTGTGCCCGCAGCATCAGGCCATACAGATGTGTCGGAGCAGACGCGAGGATCGTGTCGGCTTCCGCCAGCGCGCCATTCGGATCGTTGCCGGCGAGATGCAGCACGCCGAGGTCGTAATGCGCATCCAGGTCGAGCGACGGAAGCTGGGCGTAGGCGCCGAGTGCCATGGGCATGAAGAACTGCACCGAGTCTTGCACGCCGCGCTGCGCGAGGTCGACGACGCGGTCGAAGAGCCGCTGCGCGCGTTCTTGCGGAGACATGCGGCTGATATCGGGCGCGGCTCCGGCCGGAGCGGTCAGAGCCGGCGCCGCAGGTGGCGGCGCGGCCGCGGCCGACGCGCCGGTGGCCCGCATCACCAGGATCGTGATGACGGCGCCGACCGCGGCTCCGGTGATGGCCCAGGGCAGGCCCGCACGCCAGCCGCCGGATGTGCCACCGACCGCCGCGCCACACTTGTGGCAGTAGCGGACGCCGGGAGCGAGGGTAGTGCCGCACGCATGACAGGTCATCGCGCCAAGAATCTAACTGGCAGGATTTCCAGGGGGAGCGTAGTCTGTACGACTATGACCAACCCGTTCCCGGGCCGGGACCACACCCGGCATATGGGCGAGCTGCGCCGGGGCGAGCGCCGCTGGGATGTCTATCTCGAGGCCGAACCCACGGAGGACCGTGCGTCCGTGCGTGGCCGGATCCACTTCATCGCTCCGGGTGATCAGCGGACCACGGGCTGGATCTTCCTCGAGCCCGGGGAGAGCGAGATCAAGGACCGCTTCGGTGAATTTTCGGCCGTTGAGCTATGGCACTTTCTGGAGGCGCTGGAGCCGCGCTAGCCGGAAGACGTCGAGAAGCAAAACGTCGAGAAGCAAGGCGTCGAGAAGCACACCGTTACCTGCTTGGCGGGGGATGGTCGTGCAAGCGGCCCAACAGCTTGATAACGAACGTCACACGGCTTTCAAGCGTTCTGTACCGTGGGGCGGAGGCTTTGTCCAACCGGCGCGACGATTGTAGTTGAGATCGAAGCTCGTGGGCGGACCCCTGGGCGTACCGCAGGAACTGCCTGAACTCCCCAACAGTACCACGTCCACACGCCTCTGCGATATTTGAAGTGATCGAGATGGCAGCCCGAACCATCTGATCACCACGTTCAAATGCCGCAGGGCCCCGGAATGAGCGGGCAAGGCGAACAACCTCTTCCGAGACTTGCGTGGCGACTTGGTGGACCATGAGATGGCCGGCGTTGGCGCGTAGAAGCATGGGCCATCATACCAATGTCGCAGCCGAAAACCGTCATCCATTTTACGCGTGGCTTACGTCTTGTTTCTCGACGCCTCCTTTCTCGACGCCTTGCCTCTCGACGTTTTGCCTCTCGACGCTTTGTTTCTTGACGGTTTCAGGTTGTGAATTACTTCCCCGCCCCGGCGACACGCAGGGGGAGCAGAACCGGGCCGAGTGGCGGAGTGACGGTCGGATCGTCGTGGACACGGATCCGCGGTTTACCGTGATGACGGTGCGAATCGACACGGCCGGGGTGACCGGGAGGCATGATGTGGTGCTGACCCGGTTCGAGTTTGGCAGCCCGGCCGACGAATCAGCCTACGACCTGACTCTCGGCCTCGATTTCGGTGACACCCGAAAGCTGACCCTCGGCAAGGCCTACTCCATCGGGGGAACTCGTGCCGAGATTCCAGCGTTCGGAACCGTAGCCTGTCTCTGCCGGCCCCTCCGGCCCGACTCGGTGCGAGGGACGTACGAACTGGAGCGGTTGGGGATCGCGCAGATCACCGGACACATCGACGTCACCCTCTATTTCACGGCGTGGGATAATTCGAACGTCCACGAGACGTACCGCCTCAAGCAACGCATCGAAGGAGTGAAGTGAAACGAGTCCTGGCCGGTGCCCTGGTGCTGTTTGCGCTCGCCTCTGCCCGCCTGTCCGCCCAGGCGCTGCAGGATGACGGGGCGGCGGGACCCGTGATCGACACGGTGATCGTCGTCAATCACAACATCTTCGCGCCCAGCGACAAGGCCCCCGGGTTTCTCGAGGGGCTGATCAACGCGCTCCACCGGACCACCCGCGCCAACGTCATCCGCCGCACCATCCTCCTCGAGCCGGGCATGCATTACGACTCGGCGCAGGTGGTCGAGAGCGAGCGGCTCCTCCGGGACCTCGGTGTTTTCCGGGAGGTGAAGTTCGATACGCTTCGCGTGAACGGGAAGCTCGCGCTGCGCGTCACCACCGGGGACGGCTGGAGCACGTCGCTCAACCTCGGGTACTCCACCACCGCGGGCTCGGTGAGCTGGCTCGTTTCGGCGACCGAGAGAAACCTGCTGGGTACGGCGACGGCGTTGTCGGTGGCGCTGCACCACAACCCCGACCGGAACAACCTCTCCTTTCTCTATCAGAACGCGGCCTTTCTCTCGCGCCGCACCGCGCTGAATCTCGAATACGACGATTTGTCGGACGGACGTCGCGGCGTGTGGAGCTACGGGCAGGGGTTCTACCAGACGGCGGCACGGTTTGCCATTCAGGACTCCGGCGAGGCTGCGCACAACCGCGTGTTGATGTTCAAGAACGACACGCTGTCCGCGGCCTATCAGCGGAAGGTCTTGATCTCGACCAATACCGTCGGCTGGGCGCCACTCGCTACGTCGCGGGACTATCTGCGTCTCACACTGTCGACGGTGTTCCGCCGCGAAGACTACCAGGACACGGTATTCGACCTTCAGCCGTTCCCACGGCATTTCTACGGATCCTTCGGGATTGCGGCCGAGCGGAATCATGTCCGGTATTCCCAGATCGAGCATTTCAATTCGTTCGGCCGACACGAGGATCTCGACCTCTCGCAGATCGTCGGTGCAGGGGTGTGGTTCGCGCCGAATGCATTCGGGTACGGGACGCACGCCGGCGTCGCGCCGCGCGCGCACTTCCAGGTGTCGGGCGTATGGCCGGGAGGCTTCGTGTCGTTCCGCGGCCAGGCCCTCGGGATGTACACGCGGTCCGGGCTCGACTCGGGGCGCGTGACCACGGCCGTGACGGCCGTGACGACGTCACTGCCGAGTCAGACGCTGATCTTCCACCTGGAAGGCGGTGCGGTGACCGGCACCGCGCCTGGCGGCGAGTTCGATCTCTGGCGGGATGGGAACGGGCCGCGGCTCTTCGGCGCGCATGTGTTCACGGGCAGCCGCATGGTGTGGCTCGCACTCGATGACCGGATCACCATCGCGAGCGAAGTGTGGAGTCTTTTCGGCCTCGGCATTGCGCCGTTCTACGACTGGGGGGGCGCGTGGTACGGCATCCAGCCGTCACGCACCGCTTCGGACGCCGGCGTGGCGCTTCGCGTGGGCCCCACGCGGTCCATCGGGGGGGACGTGATCGAGTTCGCGGTCGGCTACCGCTCCGGTGCGGGAGTCGAGCCTGGCAAACACTGGGCGGCGACGCTCGGGACCGGGATTTTCTATCGCTGAGGTGCCGACATCGCCTCGATGATCCCCGCAGCGGCGGCAAGTGTTTCGACGGCCGCCCCATCCAGCTTCGACAGACGCTTTGCCAGATCGCCGACCCGACGCCTCCGTCCCGCCCACAGCAGCTTCTCTCCCCGCGCCGTCGCCTCGATCAGCACGCTCCGGCCATCGTGATTTCCCCGGCGTCGCCTCACCAGTCCGGACCGCACCAGGCCACCGACGATTCGACTCATCGTGGGAGGCCGCACACCCTCCGCTTCGGCCAGATCGCCGAGTGATCGTGGTCCCGCGAACACCAGCACCGAGAGGGCGGACGCCTGGGCCGGACCGATGCCCAGGGCGGGGTCCTGCTTGCGCACCCGACGGAGGAGGTGGATGGCTGCCGAGTGGAGGCGATCGGCGACTTCGGTCATCGGCGGGTTGATCACGTCGACCTTGCTCACCCTCGTAGTCGTGCCGGTGGTCTACACGTACCTGGACGACTTCGGGGGCTGGGTCGGGGCCTTGGTGAAAGGCTGGACGAGTGGCCCCGAATCGGTTCACGCTCCGAAGGCGGCAGCTGCTCCGGGCGACTAACTTCTCGGGGTGACCCCACCCCACACCGCGGCGCGGCGTCCATGGTCCGGCTGGCTTCTTATCGCCATCCTTGCCGCGGGCGCCGCGCTTCGCTTGTACAGCTACATCGCCAATCCGTCGCTGTCGGTAGACGACGCGATGCTGACCCTCAACATCGGCACCCGGTCGTTCCGGGCCCTTCTCGGTTCGCTCGCGCTCGACCAAACCGCACCACCCCTGTTCCTCTGGATCCTCAAGCTCCTCACACTACTGGGCGGCGTGCACGATCCGGTGCTGCGTCTGATCCCGCTCCTGGCCGGATGCGCCCTTCCATACGCCGTGTGTCGAGTCGCGGGACGGCTCCTCTCGGATGCCAGTGCGCTCCTGGCTGCCGGCTTCACCGCTGCTTCGCCGATCCTGGTGCAGTACTCGGTGTCGGTGAAGCCGTACGAGACGGACGCCCTGGTCGCCGTGACCCTGATATGGTTGACACTCGATGTGCTGGATCGTCCTGAGGAACTCCGAGCGACTGTCCGGCTGGGTGCCGCCGGGATCCTGTCGCTCCTGATCTCCACACCGGCCGTGTTCGTACTTGTTGCCTGCGTCGGCGCACTGGCGACGAGCCGGCTGACCCCGCGGCTCGCGATCGTCGGCGGTACGTGGGGTCTCGTGTTCGCGGTCGTCTACATCAGCATCCTGCGCCCCGCCTCGGAGAGCCCGTATCTGCGGACGTTCTGGGCGGGCCGCATGTTCTCGGGGAATTTGTGGGACCTCGTGAAGCGCGTGCCGATGCAGGCGTTTCTGCCCTTCCGAAAGTTGTCCGAACCGGAAGTCGTTTCCTGGCTTGCCAGTCTCGGCGGCCTCGCGGTGCTCGTGAGGTCACGGGGGGCGAGGGCCATCCTGGTCGGCGGGCCCATCGCCGTCATGCTCGGGGCCGCGCTCGCCTCGCTCTATCCTGTTGCTCCCCGCCTCGCCTTGTTCGTCGCGCCCATGATCTGCATCCTGGTCGCGGCGGCTCTCGAAGGTCCGCACCTCGAGCGGTTGGGCCGCGGAGCCGTCGTCGTTCGCGTCGTGTCGATTGGAGCGGTACTCGCGTTGCTTGTTTCCGCGGCGCCGACAAATTGGTGGCCACCAGATTCCCGGGGGCTCGTGAGCGCATTCCGGGGGGCCGCCGCGCCGGGTGAAAACGTCTATGTCTTCAGCGGGGTGGTGCCCGACTGGACCATGTACGCTACCGATTGGCACTCCCCTGACCAGGCCCGGCTTGGAGTGATTCTACGCGAAGAGCGGACCGATGGACCGGCCTTCCACAACGCGCCTGGACGGGGGGGGCCGGTGCCCGACACCGCGGGACAATTCTTGGCCATCCCGGCCGGGAGTCACCTGGAGCTGTTGGGGCTCGCCCCGGGGACCGCGTTCCGCGAGGGCGCGATGTTCAGCCAACCGCATCCCGACGAAGGGTGGGCGCACCATGAGGCCCGGCGGATTGCCCGCTCCGCCCACCCCGGTGTGTGGGTCGCGATCGCGTATGCCTACCAAGGCGCCGACCGGGATCTCCTCGCCGCTCTCGATTCCGCTGGCACCCGGGACCAGACCATCGTCCGTCACGGAGCGACTCTCTATCACTACCGGTTCGGACCATGACCAGCCGCCGGTGGTTCTGGGCCATCGTCCTCGTGAGCGCGGTGCTGCGACTCCTCACGTACTGCTCGCGTCCATCGCTCTCCTACGACGAAACGATGCTCGCGCTGAATGTCGCGACCCGGTCGTTCGCGGGCCTGCTCGCACCCCTGGACTATCACCAGACCGCGCCGGCTCTCTATCTCTGGTTCGTCAAGCTGGCGGTGCTGATCGGTGGAGTAGGAGACCTCGCCCTTCGCCTCCCCTCGCTTCTGGCGGGGCTGGCGGTTCCCGTCGTCGGGTGGCGCGTGGCTCGCCGTCTGATGCCCGACCCGGCCGCACGCTTCGTTGCCGGAGTCCTCGCACTCGCGCCCGGCCTCGCGCAGTACTCGAGCATCGTCAAGCCGTATGAGGTGGACGCGCTCGTCACCCTGGTAATACTCGACCTCACGCTTGTCTGGCAGGATGAAGCGGAGCATGCAGCGCGATGGTGGGCGCTGGCCGCGGCCGGGGGAGTCGCCGTCTGCCTCTCCTCGACGGCCGTGCTGGTGCTCGCGGGGGCAGGTCTGGCAATGCTGCTGCACGGGCATCGGGTACGGGCGTCCGGCGTGATAGCCGCGTGGGTCGCGTCGTTCGCGGTAGCGTACTTCGCGTTCTACCGTGCGACCGCCACCGGCGGATACATGCAGACCTATTGGGCGGCCGATTTTCTGACGCCGGCAACCTATGCGCTGGATGGCCGGGCCTGGGGCGTCCTCTCGCACAGCTTCGTGGAAGCCCTCGTGCTGCGGCCGGTCCCCACCGCTGTCGCTCTGGGTGCGACCGCCCTCTTCCTCATCGGGCTCGGGCGCATCAAGCGGGCACGCGGGTGGAGCGGAGTGGCCCTGCTGGCGGGGCCGATTGGGGCGACGATCCTCGCGTCGCTGGTCCGCCGGTATCCGTTCAACTGGCGCCTTTTACTCTTTGCGGTCCCCCTGGCAGTGCTGCTGCTCGGGGGAACCCTTGCGTGGGGTCTGGACGAGAGGCGCGCGGCGGTGCGCCGAGCGGTGGTGGTCGCGGCAGCGGTCGTCCTGTTCGCGCTTCTGTCGGTGGACGTCTCCCATCCGTACCGGACCGCGCCCGTGCGGCAGCTCGTGGACACCGCCGCCGCCCGTCCACGCGGCGAGCCCATCTACATCTTCAGTGGCGCCATCCCCGCCTGGGGGCTGTATGCCACCGACTGGCGCGCTCCCGACCGGCCCGGACTCGATTCCCTGGCGGCGTGGGTGGACGGTGCCCCGACCGATGCCGTCCTGGGCGGCTCCGCGGTGATCGGCCGGCCATCGGGTACGAGCTGGCGGGTGGGCGTTGGCGTCACCAAGCCTCATCCGGATTCCGGCTGGGCGGACCATGAGGTCGATCGGCTGGCGCGGGCCGCAGGGCCGGAAGGTCGCGCGTGGCTCCTTTTCACACAGGTGTACGGCTCCGAGATCCAGGACGTCAGGGGCACGCTGGCCCGGGCCGGCGCTCGGGAGATCTCCGCGGATGGCGCGCGGGGAGCGATGTTACTGCACGTCTCTTTCCCGCGGAGCGGGTCGTGATCCGACTCAACCGGATGGGCATGGCCCTCGCTGTCACCTGGGTGGTGGCCGTCGGGTATGCCGCCTCGGGCCTCACGCGCGGCTGGTATCCGCACGACGAGGGCACGCTGGGCCAGAGTGCTGACCGCGTGCTCGCCGGCCAGCTCCCGCACCGCGACTACGACGAGATCTACACGGGCGGGCTCGCGTACGCGGACGCCATCGCCTTCCGCGTCTTCGGCGCCGACCTGGTGTCGCCACGGATCGTGTTGCTCTTCGTGTTCGCGGTCTGGGTGGTCGGCATGTTCTACGTTGCGTCCCGGTTCTTCGGCCCGATCCCCGCGGGAGGCGTGACACTTGCGGCCGTGGCCTGGAGTATGCCGAACTACTCCGCGGCCATGCCCTCCTGGTTCAACCTTTTTTTCGCCGGACTCGGCGCCGCTTGTCTGATCAGACACACGGAAACGGGCGCGGCGCGCTGGCTCTTCTGGGCGGGCGTCTGCGGTGGGCTCTCGTGCCTTTGCAAGATCATCGGCCTCTACTACATCGCGGGAGCGCTGCTCTTCATCGTATACCGGGAGCAGTCGTCGGCGGTCGAATCGCCGGAGCAGGGTGCCACGTGGTACCGGGTGCTGGTGGGGGGTGCGCTCCTGCTGTTCCTGGCGGCGCTCCTCGACCTCCTCAAAGGCCGGTGGACGGGCGGAGACCTCGGGCTGTTCGTGCTCCCCTCGACTCTGCTGGTGACACTGCTCCTCGTGCGGGAGCCCGGACGAGGTGCTGCTGGGCCTCGCCTCGTCGCGCTCGCGCGCAGCGTCGGATTCCTCGCCGCCGGCGTGGCCGTACCGGTGCTGCTCTTCCTTCTCCCCTACATCTTCTCCAGGAGCCTCGGCTCGATTGCCTACGACGTCTTCGTGGCGCCGACCAGGCGATTCACGTTCGCCGCGTGGCGCGCGCCGGGTCTCAACACGACCCCCAATGCGCTGCTCTTCATCGTGCCGGTCGCACTCTACTGGTTAGTCCCGGCCTGGAGACGGTGGACCGCCATCGGGAGTGCGGTCCTCCTGGCGACGGTGTGGTTCCTGACGTTCAAGGGGAACTACTACCGGATCGAGTGGAACGCTTTTCAATGGATTGTGCCGCTGGCGGTGATCGCCGGCGTGATTGCGTTGTGGCCGAAGTCCGGGGGTGAGGGATCGGCAGTCAGAGGAGAACAGACGTTCGCGGTCCTGGCCGTCACGGCCGTGGCGCAGCTCGTGCAATTCCCATTCAGTCATCAGGTCTACTTCCTGTACATCGCGCCGCTGGGCATGGTAGCAGCGGCGGTGGTGCTGGGGATCGAGTTCGAGCGGGCGGTGTCCTGGCGAGTTTTCGGGGGCGCGCTGTTGCTCCTCGCCATCCTGTTCCCGCTGCGCTGGATCCGTCCCGGGTTCACGAACGATCTCGGGGTCCGTTACCGGCGCGTGACGATGAGCGCTCTCCTCCCGGGACGTGGGCACTTATGGGTGACTCCAGAAGACTCCGCCGAGTACGTCGGCATGACGACGCTGGTGGCGGCGCACACCCGTGGGGCCTACGTCTACGCGACTCCCGATTGCCCCGAGGTGAATTATCTGACGGGTACAGAGAATCCGACCCGCACCTTGTTCGACTTCTTCGATGATCCCGTCGATCGCACCGCGCGGATTCTCGCCCGCCTCGATACCACCGGCACCAACGTCGTACTGCTCAACAGCAAGCCCGGCTTCTCCGGCCCGGTGCCGACCGACCTCGCGGCCGCGCTGGCCGTGCAGTATCCTCACGCGGCGACTATCGGACGCTTCGAGGTGCGGTGGCGCGAATGAAGCTCACAGATCGACTGCTCGAGCAGCCTCTGGTATACCGGGCCTGGATGGCGCCCTTCGCCGAGGCGAAGCTGGCGCCGATGCGCGCGCATACGGACTTCTCGAAACTCAAGCGCGTGCTGGACGTGGGCTGTGGGCCGGGAACCAACGCACCCCACTTCGCGCATTGCGATTACCTGGGTGTCGACATCAACCCCCAGTATGTGGCGGACGCCACGGAGCGTTACCAACGCCCGTTTCTGGCGGCTGACATCACGCAGTACCAGGTCCAGGGCGACCCGTTCGACTGCATTCTCGTGAACAGCTTTCTCCACCACGTGGATCTGCCCAGCACGCATCGGATTCTCGCGCACCTGCCGTCCTTGCTGCCCGCTGACGGGTTCGTCCACATCATCGAGCTCACGCTGCCGCCGAACCCATCACCTTCGCGCTTACTGGCGAAGCTGGACCGTGGTGACTACCCCCGGCCGCTCGAGGAGTGGAAGTCAATCTTCAACCAGCATTTCGAAGAAATCGCCTTCGAGCCGTACTCGGTCGGAATGGCGGGGGTGACACTTTGGAAGTTCGTGTACTTCAAGGGACGGAAGCGCCAGTGACCACGCGACGGGTTTCGGTGGGAATCCCGCTCTTCAATGAAGAGCAGGGGGTTCCCGAGCTGATCCGGCGCGTCGCCGCCGTACTCGACGGCATTCCAGGTGGACCACACGAAATCGTCTGCGTGGATGACGGGAGCCGGGACGGCACGGTGCGCGCGCTTGAGCAGGTCGCGGTCAAGGAACGGCGCCTCAAGGTCGTCGCGTTGTCACGGAACTTCGGGCATCAGACGGCCCTGACCGCCGCCCTCGACCACGTGACGGGTGACGTCGTGGTGGTGATGGACGGCGATCTCCAGGACCCGCCAGAAGAGATTCCGCGATTTCTGAAGCACTACGCAGAGGGCTACGACGTCGTCTACGCCAAGCGCGTGGGACGGAAGGAATCGTGGTGGCTCAGGCTCTGCTACTACTCGTTCTACCGGCTGATGACATCGCTTTCCACACTCCCACTTCCCCTCGATGCAGGCGACTTCTCGCTGATGTCGCGGCGCGTGGTGGAGGTGCTCAAGAGCTCACCCGAACACCACCGCTATCTCCGGGGCCTGCGCGCGTGGGCGGGATACAAGCAGCTCGGCGTCGAGGTGGAAAGACCGGAGCGGTTCGCCGGCTCCAGCAAATACTCATTGTGGGCGTTGATGCGGCTTGCCGCGAACGGGATCTTCGCCTTCTCGACCATCCCGCTGAAGGCCGCCGCGCTACTCGGTACGGTCGCCATCGGGTTGGCCCTGTTGTATGTGCCGTGGGCGCTCTACGCGAAGTTCATTCTCAGGCAGAGCCCCCAGGGCTTCACCACCCTGGTGATGGCCATCGTCTTCCTGTCGGGCGTGAACCTCTTTTTCCTGGGAGTGATCGGCGCCTACATGGGACGTGTGTACGAAGAAGTGAAGCGCCGACCACTCTACGTGGTCGATCGAGTGATCGGCGGCTCCACCAAGTAACTCAGCTGCAGGAGGTGGCTGATGCACCTCCACCCCCGCCTCCCTTTCCGCGATTGCTCCCTCCGATGTTCGACTTCCCGCTACCACGATTGACAGACCCGTTCAGCGACTTCTTCAACAGATGGAGCGAGGAGTTGATGCCGACCGGGTCGGTCCCCGCGAACGCGGTCCCGAATCCGATCGTGAACGCCCATTTGGGGGATCCCGACGTCAGAGAGTGACCGCCGCTGATCGCAAAGGCGAAAGGGCTGTGCGGGAGGTGAATGGTGGTGCCGCCGCCGATGGTGCGAGGCAGGGTCTCCCCGGAGTCCGGGGTGCCGAAGTCCCCGCCGAACGACAGGCCAGCCGTCACCCGGGGGGAGAGGTCATACGACGCTTCGAAGGCGAGCGACGTCGCGTGCGGAGGATCGAGGAGCGAAGCCGCCGCCTGGCCGGTCAAGTCACGACTGGTGGACACCGCCAAGTGCAGCGGATCGACCGGCTGCACACCGACCCCAAGATCGAGTCCCACCCCCGTCGTGCCGGTGCCCAGTCCGCAGCGTTGAAGCCCGGTGGGCAGTGTCAGCGTGAGGGAGGTGCCGAGATCAGGTGACCAGGGGGCGTCATCGAAGCTGTACGAAAAATCGGCCGCCACCGGCATGTCCCCGAGTCCCGTACTCGTAAACGGGACTCCGGCCGAGTCGTTCTCGGCGTGGATGTACCCGGGGGCGATCCCCAGCCCCAACCAGGGCCGGACCTGCCACTGCAGAGTGGCCGTGAGGGTCTGGTCCTTCTGCTGGGTGTTCAGCTTGGCTGCTCCGCCAGACACGCCGTACGTGACCTGGGCGGAGGCGGTCGAGGCCACGAACAGGGCGGCGACGAGGGCTCTCATGGGGCTCCTATTGAGGGTTTGCTTCGCGATCCGCTATGCAAAAAAACGCACTGCAATATCCCGTTTCCGCGATTTGCCAGTGGTGATCTAGGCCTCTGGACCGTGCCATGCCTATGTCACATATAGCCTTAGGTATATGGCACAGTTATCGCCAGCACAGACTCCCGGATTGGAGAGGACGTCACTGATGAAAACCGCCGGCTTTACGATGCTCGAGCTCATGGTCGTGGTGATTCTGATCGCCGTACTCACGACTTTGGCGCTCCCCAAGCTCACGACCGCTGCGCAGAAGGCCAACATCCGTTCGACGCGCCTCGAGTTGTCGACGATGGTGACCAAGGCGCGTGCGGCCGCGATTCAGCGCGGGTGTGTGGACAGTCTCCACATCAACAGCACGCAGGCGTGGGTGACGGCGTGCAAGGTGAGCGGATCGGGACGGGACACGGTGGGTCCGGTCGACAAGATCGGTAACCGGTTCGGCGTGACGCTCTCCTCTTCGGCCACGAACTATGGATACGATCCCCGGGGTCTCCTGGTCGGATTCGCGGGTGGCACCATCGTCATTACGGGCACCGGGGGCAATGCGGGATTCTCGGATTCCGTGGTGATCAACAACGTCGGCAAGGTGACCCACTAATGAACCGTCGCGGCTTTACCATCGTCGAGATCATGATCGCGGTCGTGATCCTGTGCGTGGGCCTTCTGGGGCTCGCGAGCGCCGGCGCTACGGTGACGCGGATGCTCGCCAAAGGCAAGGGCAACTCGCTGGTGGCGGATTATACGCAGAAGACGCTCGACAGCCTGCGGTCGCTCAATTGGTGCTCGGCCAGTCCCACCAAGACGGGCACAACGACGCTCAAAGTCGGGAATCAGACGCTCGCGACGAGCGCGATCAACGTGGCGCAAGTCGGCACCGACGGCTGGACGATTCTCGATTCCGTGACCTACTACTCGTGGAAGGCGAACAAGCGCTTCCAGTCGACCATATACGTGGCCGAGACGGGGGTCTCATGCCGGTTCTAAGGCGTCGCGGCTTCACCCTGGTCGAGCTGATGGTGGGCCTCCTGCTCCTGGGGATCATCTCTGTGGGGATCTACCGGGTGCTGGTGAAGAACCAGCAGCTCTATCAGACGAACGCGCAGAAGGTGGACGTCGGACAAAACCTGCGAGCCGCGGCGGCGGTGCTGCCCGCGGAGCTGCGCGAAGTCGATGCGGCCGACGGCGACATCATCGCGATGGGTGCGGACTCCATCCGGATCCGCGCATACCGGGTCTTCGCGATCAGCTGTACCGCTCCGGTCCTTGGCGGTGCGCTGACCGGTCTGACCCTCACGGTCCGTCAGGCCATGACCTACGGCGTTCGCAATTTTCAGAATGGCGACTCCATCCTGGTTTTCTATGAGGGGAACTCCAGCACCAGGACTGACGATACCTGGGCGCTGGGGGTCCTCACCTCGGCTCCTACGACCACGACCTGCCCGAGCGACTTGAAGGCGGCGTACACGATGACGGTGTCGCTCAAGGCGGGGGCGTGGACAAATGCCGCCGGCAACATGGTGGCGGGCGCGCCCGTCCGCGCGTTCGAGACCACCACGTACAGAAATGTGCAGGCCAGTGACGGCAACTACTACCTGTCGATCCGGAACTCGGGCGGGCTCAACCCGTTGGTGGGGCCGCTGACGAGCACCGGCCTGGCCTTCGCGTATTACGACTCGACGGGCGCCGTGACGTCCACGGCCGCCAATGTGAAGCGGATCCGGATCGCGCTCTCGTATCAGTCGGCGGCGCAGGTCCGGCAGGCCAATGGCACGCTCGACAACATCCGGCAGAGCGACACTCTTCAGGTGACGCTCCGGAACAACGCCCGGGCACAGGGCAGTTAGGGAGTTCTCATGAAGAACGAACGGGGCATGGCGCTTGCCATCACGGTCTTCGCGCTGGTTGTGGTCGCGGCCCTCGTAGCCGGGACCTTCTACGCGGCGACGCAGGAACAGCGTACCGCCGACAATACCCGGCGCTCGGTGGCTGCCTTTGGAGCCGCGGAAGCGGGGATAGACGACGTGGTCACGACCTGGTCGCTCAAGACCACCCGACTCAACAAGATGAGCAACTATCCGGCGGACTCCCAAACGTATGGCACGTCGTCCGCGATGGACACCACGCCGGGACGGGGCGGCCGGTACTACGCCACTGTGTACCGCCTGAACACGAACATGTTTCTGGTGGATGTGACGGGACGAGACAATGCGAGCGGAACCCTGGGTCAGGGGGTCGGGGTTGGGGGGCGCGAGCGTCTCGGCGCGCTCGTGAAGATCCAGCCGATCAATTTCGGCATCTCGGCGTCCCTCATGACGAGGAACAGCGTGAACCTCCAGGGGAACGCGCAAGTGGACGGCACGGACAATAATCCGCTGGTCGATAACCCGACCGATTCGGTGTGGAGTTCGTGTACCACGGGCAGCGCGCTTGCGGGCATCAGCACGGGGACGGGCACCAGCGTGACCACGGGCGGGAATGCGACCGTCAACGGTCAACCCCCGGTGCAGCACGATTCCACCATCAGCTCCAAGTTCGCGAACGTGGATTCGCTCTACTCGGCACTTGCCTCTCGCGCGAACATCGTGCTCTCCGGCGGCAACTACCGGACGCAACCGAGTTTCACCGGCAGCGCCTGCAACACGACGGATACGTTCAACTGGGGAGACGGGATGGCGAGTACCTCCTGCTCCACGTACTTCCCGATCATTCACATCACCGGGGACGTGACGTTGAACGGGACGGAGGGACAGGGGATTCTGCTGGTTGATGGCAACATCAGCATCCAGGGATCGTATCAGTTCTTCGGCATTACGATTGCCAAAGGCTCGATCGGGTCCGCTGGTGGTGGGTCCACCGCCGCGCACTTCTTTGGTGCCACGATGGCGCAGGACGTGAACCTGAGCACGACGAACACCTTGAGCGGTAAAGCGACGCTGCTCTATTCGAGCTGCGCGGTGCAGACGGCCCTGACCAACGTCTCGGTCACGTCTCTGCTCAAGTCGCGGAGCTGGGTCCAGCTGTACTAGAAAGCAGGTGGTAGTGGCAGGACCACGAAGCCCGTCCCTCCTCACGCATCGGGGGGGCGGGCTTTGTGACTTCCAACCATCCGGCGGTCGAATGCTACTCATGGTAACCTCTTCAGAGTGGTGTTCCATGCGCGCCTGGCTCTTCGCGTCGTGCCTCCTTCCCGCCGTGGTGGCGGCCCAACAGCCAACGCCCCCGACCGTTCCGACGAACCTTTCGCGCGCCGACGAGATCCGGTTTGCGAGGAGCGCCGCTCCGGCGGACGTATCGAACGGTGCGAAAGTCTGGGTGCTGGAGAACGGCCACTACGTCGTCGCGGTGCAGGGGACGTCGGGCATGGCTTGCGCGGTCTACCGGGACCGGCCCAATTCGTTCGTGCCCATATGCGGCGATTCGGTGGCTGAGGCGACGGTCCTGGCGATCGGCCGGTTCCAGACCGAGGAACGCCTCGCCGGCAAGACGCTCGATGAGATCAAGCCTGAGGTCGCCCGTGGGTTGGCCTCGGGCCGGTTCCGGGTACCCCGTACGCCCGCCCTGACGTACATGACGTCCTCGGCACAGGTCATTACCGACACAGCCGGGGAACACCCCACCCGGTTCCTGCCGCATCTGATGGTGTTCTATCCGAACATGCACGCCAAGGGGTTGGGCCTCGTGGACTCGAACAGCATGGACATCCCGCTACTCGACGAAGAGGGGACCCCCATGTCCCGGCTCGTCGTCGTGGTGCGCGATTGGACACAACCGGACATCCCGACGCAGTGACGGACGACCTCGCACTCGTCGAGCGGTTCCTTCGTGGACGGGGCGAGGGGGCGTTTCGCGCGCTGTACCGCGCGCACACGCCGGCGCTGTACGCGCTGGCCTTGCGCCTCACGGGCGGTGATTCCGGCGAAGCCGAGGACCTCGTGCAGGAGAGTTGGGTCCGCGCCTTGACGGCGCTGCGGACGTTCCGCGCCCAGTCGGCACTGCGGTCGTGGCTGTGCGGCGTGCTCGTCAATGTCCGGCGCGGTCGTCTCCGCGTCGACTGGCGGATCGTCGACGCGCCGGACGCCGAGCCGGTCGCCGATGCGAACGGTTCCGATGACGCGATTGATCTCGAGCGGGCGATCGCGGCGCTCCCCGAGGGCGCGCGCGACGTCTACGTCCTGCACGACGTCCACGGCTACACGCACCGGGAGATCGCCGATCTCCTCGGCATCGTCGAAGGCACGTCGAAGAGTCAGCTCAATCGGGCCCGGTTCCTGCTCCGGAGTTCGCTCCCATGACGAATCTCTCCCGAGAAACACCGCCGGACGCGAGGCTTGAAGAGCGGGTGGTCTCGGCGCTCGTCGCGGCGGGGTTGGTGCGGCGCCGCCGGGTCTGGCCGTGGGCGGTCGGGGTCGCCGCCATGCTGGCGTTGGCGGTCGGTGTGGCCAGGCTCCGTCCGACGCATGGGCTGATCGCCGGTCACACGTACGTCGTGCTGCTCTATGAGGACTCGACGTACCGCCCGGCTCCCGCCGGACACCAGCAGGAGCGCATCGACGTGCTTTCGCGGTGGGCGGACAGCCTCGCGACGTTCGGGGAGTACGAGCGCGCCGGGCATCTCATCGGGCTGGGGGAGGGGGGGCTTGGCGGGCTGTTCCTGGTGCGGGCAGCGGACGATGCAGCGGCGGCGCGGATTGCGGCGTCCTGCCCGTTCACGCAGTGGGGAGGACACGTCGAGGTCAGGCGCTTCGAACGGTGAAGGGGAACCAGCATCCGTACCAAGGGGGGATCAATGAACTACTCCGGTCGTTGGGCAGCGGTCGGTCTCGTTGTTTTTTCAGCGCCATGCACCCTCGCCGGCCAGGTCCGGGCCATCCCGGTTTCGACGGGGGCCGCCGGCACCGTCCGGGTATTCGCGGAGTCCACGGAAATTCGGATCGCACGTGAAGCGGTGTCGGGGAGCATTTCCCGCGACGCCGACGTGTACGTCTACCAGCAGGGACGCTTTGTAAAGGCGGCGTCGGGCTCGAATGGCTTCGCGTGCATGGTGGCGCGCAGCGATCAAGCCGCCAGTCTGTTCCCAATGTGCTTCGATTCGGTGGGCGCGCGGACTCTGATGCAGCGGGAGATGATGCGGGTGGAGTTGTATGCGGCCGGCGTCCCGTACGAAGGCATTCGGGGGAAGATTGATTCCGCCTTTGCGGACGGTCGCCTCACACGCCCCGACAGGCCGGCCTTCATCTACATGATGTCCCCCCACCAGGATCTCTTTAATAACACGCGGGAGCTGGGCCGGTGGGAGCCGCATGTGATGATTTATCTGCCTCATACCACGGCGGCGCAGTACCAGCAGCTGCCATCGATGATGGGGATCGATCCGGAGGATAAGGAGGGGGTGGAGATCATCGTGGCGATGCCCGACTGGTCGGACCAGGACTCCCACTAGTGTGACTTTGCCCCTTAACGGCCGGACAATCGGGGTGGGTTGAGAAAGCGGCGTCGTCTAGGCAGAATTGACCCCCACGGCGCCGTAGCCAAGTGGTAAGGCAGAGGTCTGCAAAACCTCCATTCATCGGTTCGATTCCGATCGGCGCCTCTCCAATCCCTCCGTAATTGTACGCGCCTGAAACATTCCCGCACGCCCTGACGCTTCCGTAACCGCTCGCTGACTCTCCGAATAGAACCCCACGGCGCCCTCACGGTTACTCTGGGGAAGAAGGACCGTTGGACCTCATAAAGGAAAGCGAGCGCTGTATGCGTACGTCTCGTGTGGTAATTGTCGCGGTGACCCTCGGGCTGGCCGCCTGCTCATCCAAGTCCCCGACCTCGTCGTTCACCGGCGGTGGGGGCGGCGGCGGTCCCTCGGGCCCAGCCGTAACGGTGGCGGACTTTCAATTCTCTCCCGATACGATCACCATCGCTGCCGGGCAAAGCGTGTTGTGGACCAACAACGGTCCCTCAACGCACACCGTCACCAGCGACAACAGCTCCTGGACCAGCGCCAGCCTCGGCGCCCCCGGTGGCACGGATCCCTACGGATATCCGACCGGCGGAGGGACGTTCTCGCACATGTTCTCATCGGCGGGGACCTACCACTACCACTGCTCGATTCACGCCGGCATGACGGCGGTCGTCGTCGTCACACCCTAAAACGGAAAGCCAGCCAACCCAGCGTCCACTCGCATGGACTGGATTGACTGGCTGGCCGGGATGTCTTGACGGCATCCACGACCCCAGAGTCCGGTAATGGACCAATAGGTCGTGCGATGCTCCGGTTGGCACTGCCATTTCGCCAAGTCGCCGCCCGAGAGCGACGAACGGCGCCTACTTCGCCGCCAGCTGCCTCAGCACGTACTCGAGAATGCCGCCATGCCGGTAGTACTGCAGCTCCTGCGGCGTATCGATCCGCACGGTGACCGTGAACGACCTGGTGCCGCCGTTCCCCTTCGCGGTCACGGTGAGCGTCTTCCCCTTCGGGAAACCCTCCACCAGCACGTCTGTCACGCCGGCGAAATCGAAGGTCTCTTTTCCGGTGAGGCCGAGCGACTCGGTGGACTCGCCGGAGGCGAACTGCAGAGGGAGAATGCCCATCCCCACGAGGTTGGAGCGATGGATCCGCTCGTAACTCTGCGCGATCACGACCTTCACACCCAGGAGCCGCGGGCCCTTGGCTGCCCAATCCCGTGACGATCCGGAGCCGTACTCCTTGCCGGCCAGCACCAGGAGAGGCGTCTTGTCCGCCTGGTACTTGAGGGACGCGTCGTAGATCGACATCGGCGCACCGTCGGGCAAGTGGACCGTGAACGGTCCCTCGGTCTCGGGCGCCAGCTTGTTCTTCAGTCGCACGTTCGCGAAGGTGCCGCGGACCATGACCTCGTGATTGCCACGGCGAGCGCCGTACGAATTGAAGTCCGCCGGCTGCACGCCGTGGGCGATGAGATACTGCCCCGCGGGACTCGTCTTCCGAATCGAGCCGGCAGGAGAGATGTGGTCGGTCGTGATGCTGTCCGCCAGGACAGCGAGGACCCGCGCGTTCTTGATGTCCGTGATGGGGCCGGGCTGAGGCGGCATCCCGTCGAAGTAGGGCGCCTGTCTGATGTAGGTCGAATCCTTCTCCCACACGAACCGTTCGCCCTCGGGCACCGGCAACCCCTGCCAGCGTGCGTCACCGGCGAACACTTCGCCATACTCCTTGTGGAACATCGACGACTGCACAGCCTGCCGTACCACGGCATCGACTTCCTGGGCACTCGGCCAGATGTCTTTCAGGAAGACCGGCTTCCCGTCTTTGCCGTTACCGAGGGAATCCTTCACGAAGTCGAAGTCGATCCGGCCGGCCAGTGCGAACGCCACGACGAGCGGCGGCGACGCGAGATAGTTGGCCCGGACCTCCTGCTGAATCCGTCCTTCGAAATTCCGGTTTCCCGAGAGCACGGCGCAGGTCACCAGCTCACCTTCCGTGATCGCCGCCGTGACCTCTTCCGGCAGGGGACCCGAATTCCCGATGCAGGTGGTGCAGCCATAGCCCACGAGGTTGAAGCGCAGCCTGTCGAGGAAGGGCGTGAGCCCCGCCTGGCCGAGGTAGTCGGTGACGACTTTGGAGCCTGGGGCGAGACTGGTCTTCACCCACGCCTTCGTCATCAGGCCCTTTTCGACGGCCTTCTTGGCGAGCAGGCCCGCCGCCACCATCACCGACGGATTCGACGTGTTGGTGCAGCTCGTGATGGCCGCGATGACCACCGATCCATGACGCAGCTGGCAGGCCTCGCCGTTGATCGTGAGGTCCACGTGCGTTTTCCGCGCGGGGGGAGTGGCGACGGCAGTTCCGCCGCCTTCACCCTCCCAGCGGGTGGCCGGAGCTGGCGGCGTGGCGGGCTTTTCGAGCGAGGGCAGGGCGGCCGCGAAGCCCTTCGCCACGGCATGCAGCGCCACCCGATCCTGCGGCCGGCGCGGCCCCGCCAGACTCGGCTCCACGGTCGCGAGGTCGAGTGACAGCGTGTCGGAGAACACCGGCTCGGGAGAGCTCGGCGTCAGGAAGAGGCCCTGCTCTTTCGTGTAGGCCTCCACCAGCGCCACCTGGTCCTTCGACCGCCCCGTGAACTCGAGGTACTTGAGGGTCTCGGCGTCCACCGGGAAGATGCCGCACGTCGCCCCATACTCCGGCGCCATGTTGCCGATCGTGGCGCGGTCCGCGAGCGGGAGATTCGCGACGCCGGGTCCGTAGAACTCCACGAATTTCCCGACGACGCCCTTCTTCCGGAGCATCTCGGTGACCGTGAGGACCAGGTCGGTAGCGGTCGTGCCCTCGCGCAGCCTTCCGGCCAGCCGGAAGCCCACCACCTGCGGAATCAGCATCGAGATCGGCTGGCCCAGCATCGCGGCCTCAGCCTCGATGCCGCCGACGCCCCATCCCAGGACGCCGAGGCCATTGATCATGGTGGTGTGGGAGTCGGTGCCGACCACCGTGTCCGGATAAGCGAGGGGCTCGTTGCCCTCGCCGGTGAAGACCACGCGCGCCAGGTATTCGAGGTTCACCTGGTGCACGATGCCGGTGTCCGGGGGCACCACGCGGAATCCCCGGAATGTCTTCTGGGCCCACCGGAGCAAGGCGTACCGCTCGCGGTTCCGCTGGAACTCGAGATCGGCGTTCGCCTGAAACGCGGTGGGCGTCCCGTATTGATCGACGATCACCGAGTGGTCGATCACCAGCTCGGCGGGGAGCAGCGGGTTGATTTTCCTGGGGTCGCCACCCATCCGCGACATGGCGTCGCGCATCGCGGCGAGGTCAACCACCGCGGGGACACCGGTGAAGTCCTGGAGCAGCACCCGCGCGGGCATGAACGCGATTTCTTCGTCCGGTGTCGCCTTGGGATCCCACTTCGACAGCTTCTCGATGTCCTGAGACCGGACGGTCCGGCCATCTTCCAATCGGAGCAGGTTCTCGAGGAGGATCTTGAGCGAGTAGGGGAGCCGGGCGACCGGCAGGCCCTTCTTCTCCAGAGCCTCGAGCTTGTGAATGGTGAAACGCTTTCCACCCACCGAGAGTGTGGTGCGGCTTCCGAAGGAATTCGTCTGGCTCATTCGACCGTCCGTACGCTGTCCACGTAATACTCCGTGAGTCCGAAGCAGCTGGTGGGAACGCCTTTATGCTGTTCGTAGTGCAGTGCGACCCGTTTGCCGAGGGTGCTGTTGACCAGATTGGCGATCGAGTCGTTCCTGACCGTGAAGTAGAACTTCTCCGGCGTGGAGCCAGGCACTGCCACCATCGACAACTCCCCCTCCCAGGTCTTACAGAGCCACCCTTGCTTCGAGAACTTCTGCACATACCCCGCTCGAGACCCGCTGGAGTACGTCCAGGTGACCGACGACCATGTGAAAAAAGCGAAGAGGAGTATCGGGAGCGCAACGACCGCGGCGATGATGAACTTTGCCTTGCGGGAGAGGGTCATTGGGTCAATCTACCTCGTACGTTTCGGTGCGATAAGGCACGAACCCGCGCGCCTTGTAGTTCGGCACCGCATTGGGGTGATCGAGCGTGCAGGTGTGTAACCAGACGCGCTTTGGCGTCATGGCCCACGCGTCGCGTACCGCGCAGGAAAGCAGGTGCTTCCCGAAGCCGCGCCCGAACTCGGCTGGCACGATGCCGAAGTATGCGACTTCCACGGAGTGTTCTTCCGGCACCTGACGCAGTTCGTACCATCCCGCCAGCGATGTTCCGCGATCGGCGACGTACAGAGTGATCTCCGGCTGCGCGAGATGAGCCTGGATCTCGCGGTCGGTCCAATCCCAGCGGTCACGCCAATGGTAGGCGGCGCCCACGGTGCGGTAGCATTCGCGATACAGCTGTGGCGGGGGATTGGGCTTTCGGTCCAGCCGGACGTCAGGGAAGCTCCCGAAGGCGGGCTGGAAGGCCTGTGGAGCAGCGAGTTCGAGGTACGTGCGGGTCACCAGCATCGTATGTATCTTACGCCGTCCTCCAACCCCACGTGTCCATGAGCTTCGATCGCCATAGCGTCCCGTTGCCCCTCGCCCTTCACCTGGCCAGCTACACAGTCGTGGGCCTTTTCTGCGGCTTTGCGGGCGGATTGAACCTGATCGACCCCGGCCACATCCTGGGCGGCGCCATCCCGCTCCTCATCTGGTCCGGGTTCAGCATCGGCTACGTCTTCGGTATCCTCATGGGCCGGACGGAAGTCATCCCGCTGGGTTTCCTGGCGAGCCTGGCCTATCTGGTGGGTGGGTACGTCTTCTGGACCCGCGGCTTCTGGCGCTTCGGTGCCGACTGGCGGCTCGGCGCCCTGTGCCTGGGACTTGGCGCGATCGGCATATTCGCGCTGGGGATGTACCGGAAGCGGATTCCCGTTACACAGTAAGGCCCGGAACCCGGGTTGCCCCCCCTAAAGGGTGGGAACGACGTCCGGAAGCATTCTTAGACGACTCTATCTCCACTTTCCGGGGCAGCGGGCAGCTCGACGACAAAGCGCGCGCCCCCCAGATCCGATTCTTCCAGCCAGATCTTCCCGCCGACCTCGGCGACCACACGCTGACAAATCGAGAGACCGAGCCCCGAGCCTTCGTCGGGGCCTTTGGTCGTGAAGAACGGATCGAAGATCCGGTGCCTGATGGCCGGAGGGACGCCTGGTCCCGAGTCGTCGACCGTCAGCCGCACCCACCCACCACGTTCCTGCGAGGTTACCCTCACCATCGCCGGTGACCGCGTGCCCCCGCGCGCCGAGTACTCGGCGTTGGTCACGAGGTTGATGACGACCTGCTGGAGCTCCTGACCCAACCCGAGGACCACGGGAGAGTCGGGCTCGAGCACCGTCATCACTTCGATGTTTTCCGCGCGGAGCACGCGCTGCCGGATCTCGGCGACGTCCTTGATCAGCTCGTTGATGTTCACGCGCACCGGCGTGGAATCGGCACGTCGGGCCAGCCGGAGCAGGGAGCGGACGATGCGGGCGGCGCGGTCCACTTCGCGGACGATGGTCGACGCGGCAGCTCCGACTTCGGGATCCGAGCTGCCGCGGCCGAGGAGCTCCGCTTCCATCCGGATGGCCGCGAGCGGGTTGTTCACCTCGTGGGCCACGCCGCCGGCGATCTCGCCGACGGTCGCCAGCTTTTCGCGCGCGATCAGCTCGCGCTGGGTCCGCAGCTCATCGGTGCGGTCGTAGAGCGCGACCAGCAGGTGGGGCGATCCCAATCCGGTGAGGTTGGTGATGGTGCAGTCGCAGAGGCGGCGGTCGCCGCCCGGCTGGCTGACCACGACCCGCCCATTCCACGGCTCGCCGTCCTTCCGCCCCGCGAGGATGGAGTGGAGGGGCAGCTCACTCGTCGAGAGTCCCAGTCCATCGAGGTGCTTGCCGATGGCGGCCGAGTCCGAGGCGAGGCCGAAGACGGCGCGTCCCGCTTCGTTAAGCTGCTGCACCCGGCCAAGGGGATCGACGAGCGCGAGCGGGAGCGGGCTCGCATTGACCATGGCCCCGGCGCGGTTCGCGGCGGCGCGGGCGGCGGCGACGGCCTGCGAGAGCTCGAGCCCGCCGGCGATCTGCGCGGCGACGGCCGTGAAGTAGTGGAGATCGGTGATGGTAAACGGATGCGGATTCTTTTCGCCGTCCGCGCCACGGAAGCGGATGACCCCGATGGCGCCGACCACGCCGCTCGAGGTATGCAGCGGCGCGATCAGGGCTGACCGCACGCGATCGGCATTCGTCCAGTCCGGTGGACTCGCATCCGGCTCCGCGGTCGCGTCGGTGGTGATCACGGCCTCGCCGGTGCGGACGACGCGACCGGTCGTGCTCTGCTCGAGGTTCAGGACGCGCCCCTCGAAGTCGTGCGCCATGCCGATGGCGGTGACCACGGTGACGGCGTCGGGCGCCGAGCGTCCCGGGGCTTCGCGGAGGGCGACGTAGCCTCCCTGGGCGTCGATCAGCGAGGTGACGCCCTGCATGGTGTAGCGGAGGAGCAGCTCGGTTTCGGGAGCCGCGAAGAGCCAGCGCGAGAGCTCGACGATGAACGTTCCCAGCCGCCGCTCGCGTTCGAGCGCGATCCGCTTTCCGACCATCACCGCCAGGTGGTTGGCGTTGATGAGGATGTTGTGGACCCCGGTCACGTCGGCGTCCGTGAGGGGACGGCCCGCGAAGGCTTCGACGCGGCGGCCATCGGCGTCGGTGATGGCGACGGAGGACGTTCCGGTGGTGAACGCTCCGGCGGTGATTTCCCCCGAGTCGTTCAGCCCGCGGTACGTGAGGCGCACGGGAGCCTTGAGCTCAGCCTCGAGAGACTGGGCAGTGGTCTTCCAGAACGCCGGAACCCCGTCAGCCCGTTCGGCGGCGGCCAGCAGGGTGGCGATGGGATCGCTCACGCAACAAGGAAAACCGTCGAGAAGCAAAACGTCAAGAAACAAGGCGTCAAGAAACACACCGTATGCGACCTGTGTGCCTCTCGACGCCTTGCCTCTCGACGCCTTGCCTCTCGACGCCTTGCCTCTCGACGCCTCGCCTCTCGACGCCTCGCCTCTCGACGCCTTGCCTCTCGACGCCTTGCCTCTCGACGCCTTGTTTCTCGACGCCTTGCTTCTCGACGTCTCTAGGCTCTTATCGCTCCGATGTATCTGGCAGGATCGACCGTATACCCGGGGAAGACGGAACCG
>Ga0126371_10000779_pt1 | contig 26640 bp, 12 predicted proteins | sample PanSoiMetaPlot_4_FD_110145 | JGI IMG/M metagenome (GOLD analysis project Ga0126371, IMG submission 110145) | Tropical forest soil microbial communities from Panama - MetaG Plot_4 | ecosystem: Environmental > Terrestrial > Soil > Tropical forest > Bulk soil | place: Panama | collected 2016-02-17 | reverse complement strand
TTTCCGATCGGGTCCTGATTGGGGAAATACATGCGTGCAAAAGCATCATCCACGTCGATCACAACCGGAGCATGCTCATTGTCCTGTTCACTGATAAATCGGCCGCGCTCGAGCGTTATCCCCATAGCTTTCTGGAACCCCGATTCCACCAGATAAAACATCGACTGGGGCATGTCGTTATTGCTGGCAGGTTTTGGTTGGCCCTTGATCCAGAACGGCAATTCCGAGTCATGGATCATCGGACGCGATCCCAGGGTGACTGAGACGGCCTCGACACCGGGAATCGATCGCATCTGTGCGTCAAAGCGTCGAAGCTTCGCGCGCGTTTCGGTCTCAGTAGTCGCTGAAGACGAAGGGATGGACATTGAAAACGTGACTGCGTGATCAGGATTGTAGCCAGGATTGACGCGCCACAGTGCGGCAAGCGAGCGCAGCATGAGGCCGGCGCCCACCAGGAGCACCAGTGCCAGGGCAGTTTCGATTGCCACAAACAATCCCTGCAAGCGAAGACGCGTCCCCCCTGCTCCACGCGTGTTTTGTCTCAGAACCTGTTGCAGATTTACGCGAGACAACTTCAGCGCAGGTGCAAGGCCGAATCCAATTCCACAAACTACCGATATGCCGAGCGTGAAAAGCAGTACGTTCCAGTCAACCGCAATATCAGCAGACCGCGGCAACGCGGCTGGTAGCATGCGCACAATGGCTTTTGTGCCGAAAAACGCCAACAGAAAGCCTATCGCTCCGCCGAGGCCGGCGATGATCAAACTTTCAGTAAGCAATTGACTCATGATCCGTCTGCTGCCTGCGCCGATCGCCGCGCGTAGCGCAAACTCGCCGGAACGCCGTATGGAACGTGCCAGCAGCAGGCTCGCCACATTGGAGCACGCGATCAACAGCAAAAATCCGCAAGCCGCCAGAAGAGCCAACAGGATCGGCTGGACGTTGCCGACGATATCTTCCTTCATGGGAATCACACTGATCCCCACGCCTTTGTCCGCTTCTGGGTATTCAATAGCGAGATGCCGGGCGATCGAATCCATTTCCGCGCGTGCCTCGGCCAACGTAGCTCCCGGCGCCAGCCGACCCACAGCATGCGCACTCACATCGATGCGGCGATCAAGAAATGAGGGATCGCTCCACTGGCCAACCGGAACGAAGACATCCCGTTCCAAGCCATAAAAGTTGAACCCCGCTGGAAGAATCCCAACAACGGTGTAGTTGGTTCCGTCCAGTTGTATCGGCTTGCCAATCACTGCGGGATCGCCGCCATATCGCTTGCGCCAGAATCCATCGCCGAGCAATACGACAGGCGCTGCTCCAAGATGATCGTCGGAGGATTCGAGGTCGCGACCGAGCACAGGATGAACCTGCAGTGTTGGCAAAAATGACGCAGAGATCATCAAACCATCTACGCGCAAAGAGCGGTCCGTGCCCGTAAGGTTGTAGTCCTCATGCCGGTAAATCGCCATCGATGAAAAAGTCTTGCTGTCGCGTTGCCAGTCGAGAAAATTCAGGTAGCTGATTGGTGCCTCAGGAATTCCCGAATTCTGCTCATAGAGGGCGACGAGCCGCGAGGACTGCGGAAAAGGGAGCGGATTGAGAAGCACACCGTTAACCATGGAAAATAGTGCTGTGCTTGCGCCAATGCCCAGCGCAAGAGTACCAACCGCAATGGCAGAGAACGCTGGAGATTTGGCAACGATACGAAGGGCGTGGCGGATGTCCTGTATGAGGGCGGTCAAGCACTCACCTCCATCCAGATCGAGATTGTAACTTCAATCCTTGGAAGTCAAATATATTCGGACCACAAGTAAATCGCTATCACGACTGCTACGGCAACCTAACACTATGGTGGTTTGAGGTCTTAGGTTTCGATGAGTGACTTGGCGATTTCGCACCAACTGAGAACCGGGTGTGAAACATATTGCAGCGCTCAGCGGCTGGCAGATCGTCCTATGCCTCACACACACACACACACACAACCGGGCGCCCATCGTGGGGGCGTCGATGCAGTACGCGGCCATAACGGCATTTACCTATCTGGTGCCTGTCTCGATGACAACAGCGATGCGATCATGAAGGTCGAAGGTGGCGACTGCGATCTGATTGTCGCCGTCACTGCGCCGTTCATCCCAACCACGAGTCTGGGCAAGGCTCCCGATCTTTCGCTGCTGCAGCCGGAAATCGTCGAGGCGCTACGCAAGGCGTTTACGCGGAGCCGCAACCGTCTGCCACCAGATCCCGCGCAGCCCAAGCCGCCGAAGGCGGAACCGCTGCCCAAGGCACCGAAGGCGGAACCCTATGAACCGTCTGGACCGCTGGCGACGCTGTTGGCCATAGAAGCGGAGTTGGCCGGACTCGCGCCACGCGACCTGTTCGTACTCTTACCCAAACACGATCCCTTCAATGAAACCAAGGCCAGCCGCCGCGATGCGGAGTGGTTTGCGGAGCAGGTGGACCGTTTCGTGCCCGACGGACGCGTCCATTTGCGCGGACTCTACTACCGATGTCTATCAGCTGGCGATGTCAGGCTGCCGAACGGCACGCGGTTCGTCGGTTCGCACATCACTTCCAGCCTGGTCGAGGCTGCTGGCAAATACGCGCGCCACTTCGGGCTGGTTGCCTTCGACCGCATCGTTGATGAGCGGGCCGCGCCACCCGAATTCTGGGTCGCCGATGAGAAACATTCCGACGATGACGCCAGTGAAGATCCCATCTATCGCGAGCTGATTGTTTCCGACGAGAGCGATCAGTTCCGCGTGCCAGAACTTGACAGTCTGGTGCCGACGCTTTCTATTGCCGCTCCGAAAATACCGCGTCAGCCATTCCGCATTTGCATGATCGGAGAAAAGACATCCCTCGGCGAAGTCCTCAAGCCCATCGCCAAAGAAGTACGCGGCGAACTGCTGTTGGCAACGGGAGAAGTTAGCGAAAGCGCGGTCTACGGGATTGCAAAACGGGCCGCTGACGATGGCAGACCCCTGCGCATTCTCTACTTCAGCGACTTCGATCCGGATGGATGGCAAATGCCCATCTCAGTCGCACGCAAGCTACAGGCGCATATTTGCCGCGAGTTCCACCGCCTCGATGTGCGCTTGATCCGTGTCGCACTGACCGTCGAACAAGTGATCGAGTTCCATCTTCCCGACTCACCGATCAAGCCCGGGGAAAAGCGTGCGCGCGCGTGGCGCGAACGGTGGGGACGCGAGCAGGTCGAGATTGACGCTCTTGCTGCATTGCGCCCAGACCTGCTCGACCAGATCGCCCGGGCTGCTGTCGCCCCCTACTTCGATCCGCTTTCGATGAACGGTTCGTTGAGGCGATGGCGATGCCGCAAGACCTTTTGGCTTGGTTTGACGGCCAGCCTGCCTATCAGCAGGCGAAGGCTTCTGTGCAGAAAGCATACAAACCAGCTCTCCGGGCGATAACCAAGTTGAATGCTGCCAAGGCCGCAGCGGTCGATTCGATGCTCCATATCGTGGCAAACGAAGCACCTGCGTTATCCGACGTGGTCGTCGAGCCAGAATTCGGAGACGACGAACCCGAGGATAGCATCTTCGATTCGAGTGATGACCTCGTCACCGCGACCCGCAAGCTGCAGAACGTCAAAGCTCTATTCCCTGAGGATGACGATGAGGAAGGCGCGCAATGAGCCTGTCGATCCGGGGACCGGGTAGGGTGGGGGTAAAAGGTGTTCGACAGCGGCGATACCACGCGCGCCGTCCACCAGAAAAAGTAGCGACTTATGAAATTTTTCAGGAAGCGCAAGATTTCAGGCAAGTTAACAACGGCAAGATGAACATTTCGACAAAAGGCGAGAGGTCTTCACGGTGCGCGTAGGTGTTGCGGACGCGAGACGGTGCATGCGTGAGTTGATGCAACGCGCTTCGCTCGGCTAAAGCGTGATCATCACCAAGCGCGGGAAGCCCAAGGTTCGCCTCGTTGCCTTTCCGCGAAGCCGCCGCGAGAGCGACATGGAGGTCCTGCGGTTTGTCGCCGCCTGCGCGCCGTTCAAAGACTTCGATGATCAGGAATGGGAGGGAAAAATAAATGAACGCAGCGACACCGAACCAGAACCAGCAGCCGCAGTTCGAGATCAACGCTGACATGACCATCGATTGTGGGCTCAAACGATGGCCAAACTGGTGCGCGAAAACAGAGAACTGAGCTAGGTCACGAGACTTGCGGCTCAAACTTTGCTTCACACAGCGCAACCCGCCTCGGGACAATCTACTTTTGGCGAACCTCACTTGAGTATCAGATACCCCATTTATCTCTAATGCTTCCATACCCAGACCAAGCTCAGCGGGTGCTAGGTGCGGCTCAGCCATTCTTCAAGACGGCCTTTGCGCCGCTCACGCCTGTCCCGTTTCTCCCGAGGTATCGGCCTCAGTCGGCTGACTGGGAACCAATCGCAGCCATCCCTCGGTTCCGTTCACAGGATCGACCGGGAGAATCGCGTCCTGGGTGGCGTTTACTACCTTGTCTTCGCCCCAAGCGGTGATGGTTGTGCGGTGGTCCCAGCTCCATGTGCCGAAGGACTCCACCGCAACCGGCATCTTGATCGTCTTGGGATCGACGAGCACTGGGCCGAAACGGAACGTTGGAGAGATGTTTGCCAGTCCTGTTGCGATCCACGAGCGGCGCAGGCCAACGTCTTTTCGCGGCAGAAGGCCCATGGTTCCATGCACCAGCGCTTGCGGCTCGACCAGCAGCGTGAGCTTCACTTCCTGGTTAGGCCGGATGGTCATCTCTCCATCACTGTTTACATAAGGATGATTCACGGGTGCGCGGCCCTGCACTGGCGGGGTAGCGCTATCGTCGCCCGCGGTGACATCAGCGCCGAGATCATCGGCGAACTGCTGGTAGTAGTTGTCCACTGCGTTGATCTGCTGCAGGAAGCCCTGATTCGGGCCAACTTCGCGGGCAAAGCCGGCAACCGCCGCGTCCGCGCAATAGAAGGTGCGATAGTCATCGTTGATGAAGTAACCAAACAGCCCGTCCTGCCAGTGTTTCAGCGCGCCAATGCGCAGGGGCAGCGCAATTTTATTTACAAGATCCGGCGTAATCGGCTCCTGCAATTCGAGGCGCAAGCTGGCGCGCAGCACGGCCACCGGATGACCAATGAGCAGAGAGAGGTGTTCGTCTCCCGTGTGTCCGAACGGATCAACTGCCCAGAGCGTGGAATCGATGATGCGCAGCACAGCGCTCAGGGCATCTTCGCGCGCGCCATTCAGTGACGCATCCACTGTTCCCCAATCAAGCAACCCTCGCGCAATTCCAGAGGCGAATCGATTGCTGATCGCACGTTCCGGCGTTTGTCCCACGGAGGACGGAATACCGGGCGCGTCTTCCCACACGATGCCCGCATTTTCATCCGGGCGCAGGACGCCCTGGTTTTGCCCGTTGCTGTCGAAGAACTCGAGCGCGCCGTCGAGATGGTTGGGCAGCAGGAACCCGCACACCGGGCTGACAGTGGCATTTGCGTATACGGCCGTGCCGTCTGCATTCGTCGCGCCGCCGTTGTCGGCGAAGCGCAGCCACAAGCGCGAGGGAGAAGTGAAGCGCGGCGGCATCAGCTGCAGGTTCGGATGACCGTCGAGCTCCATTGGAATAGAGCTGTCGATCATCTGAGGGTTGACGCTGGATGTATCGCTGGAGCCAGCCAGATCCAGCACCTGCCCAAAACAATCGACCAGTCGCAGGCGCACGACCCGCAGGAAGCCGGCGCGCAGCGGGAAGAACGGATCGGGAACAGGCTGTCCTTGTGCAGGCGCGGACTTGCCGTCGCCCTCGTAACCACTGCGCAGGCGCTGATGAAAAGGATCGAGCGCGCCACAGAGCACATCCATGTTTTCGAGCGCCGAGGCAATATCTTCCAGACCGCTACGGTCGATTTGCGAAACACCGCCATCACCTCCCCCGGTTCCGGAAGCAGACGGCACCTTGAGATTGAGCGTCAGGTTCTGATAGTAGGCGACCACCTTCTGCGCGTATTCTGAATAGAACTTCTCAAGCCTCCCCGGAATTACTGAGCCGGAACCAGCCGACAATGCCGCCTGAGTCAACGCCCGCCGCACAGAGGACGCCACCGTGTCAGCTATACCTGCGGTAAGGTGCGCGCGCCCTTTGAGAGTCACGCCGCGCGCGATGTCGTCAGTCGATGGCAGTTTGGCCGGATCAGGGATGAAGTCGTTTTCGTCGAGCCACCAGTCGGCGATGCCATTCTTTGAGGGCACATACTGCACTTCCCAATCGAGATGCATGGGCGTCCAGGGCTGGCGGGGCATGGTGACGGCGATGGGAGAAGGAAGTGTGCCTCGGAAGCCGCTGTTTGCCAGCAGCGGCCCATGATCTACGCGAGGATCGCGCGTAGACCACCATGCAGTCTGCTCGACGGCGTAGTTTTTGGCCAGGGCCATTACAGAAGCGCTCGGCGCGGCGGCAGCAGGGGAAAGGCCGCGTTGCCCGCTTGACATCCAGATCGACGCCTGCGCCGCCGCTGCAGCCGATCCTGGATCCTGCAGAACAGACTCCTTGAGCAGGTCGTCGCACTCAGGCGGGACGCTGCCATTTTCCAACCCGCGCGTGAGCAGGTCTTCACCGTGGACAGAGTAGCGAATGAGAGCGCCGGACGGATCCATGCACGAAAGTTCGGTGTTGTAGAAGCCTGTGAGCCGGCACGAGAGAGTTCCGTCGGAGTTGTAGTTGCCGTCATTGCCGTGTTTGAACGACCGCGCCGCTCCCTGAATAAGGATGACCGGATCGGACGGCTGAAAGAACCGAGGCAGGGCGCGCTGCACGGTTTTGTAGTGACCGGGGGTCTGTGGCGGCACAGTAAAATTCTGGCCGAGTACGCTGATGATGCTTTGAACATCGCCCCGGTTGAGGATCTCGGAGAATTCCGATTCTCTTGCGCTGAGCGTATAAATCTGCCCCGTGGCAGTTGAAACGCTTGTGGCTGCCGCTCGTTCCACGAAGTGCGGCGTGGCATGGAGGGTTTTTGGCGTGTGACCGCCGCGGACCGCGCGCTGAAAGATGCCTGCGTCCTTTGGCGCGGGATTGGACGGCGTTGCAGAGTTGATGGGCGGCATGGCAGGAATCCATATCTGTTCTGTCTCGTAGCCTCCATCGCGCGAGTAAAATGCGCTGGCCTGCAAAAGGGCATCGGTGCGCGCCGGCCCATCCGCCTGATCAAACTCAGAGAGCGAGCCGAGCATAAATGCTTCCAGCAGGCGGGCTTCTTCCGGCTTATTGCGTGCCTTCGCAACAAGGGACGCTAGCGCATCCGTCGGCGTCGTGCCGACCATCACATTCACATCGCTGGCTGGCGGCGGCCCTCCAAATTCACCGGAAAGGGCGCCTTTTGGCATGCCTTCCCACCCTATGCCCGGCCAACCGATGGCCACTGCCGAGCCGTGATAGAGGGTCAGCTCAGGCCACCAGCTTCCGTTCGTCACATACGTATCGCCTATCGGTCTGCCATCATCATTGAGCGGGGCTGGCTGCCATGATGTCTCGGCCGCTGGAGACGGCGGTCCTATCTGGGCAGCTCGATTGACAGCGCGCGCTGCGGCCACGGGCGGCGAAGGCAGACTTTCTGCAGTTGTCCCATATGTGCCTACTGCAATGGCTTCGCGGGTCTTGAGTCCAATCTGCGTTGCTGCGGCAATAAATTTCCAGGCGTGGCGCTGCGACTCCTGCAGTTCGCCGTCTTCGAGCTTCCATTGGAATTCAGCCATCTTTGCATAAAAATCGCTGAGGGATTTGATCTGCGCAGCTCCGAGCGGATCGCGGTCTGAATTGGAATACCATCCGCATACAAGATAGGAGATTGGCCCCTGCTGCACGTCTTTGAGCGAGTCGTAAAAGCCGAGACGGTTCTGAACGTTGTCATAGTAGGCCGCCCACGCCGCATCGCCTCGGCCCATCGCAGTGATATCGTCTCTTGAAATGGCGCTTGGACCGGCCTCTGTCCATTGATCTATCGGAATGGGCTGCGGAGGGATAGGAATCGGCTGCGGCCCCGAGCTATCGGTTGGATAATCTCCCGCACGCAGGACCCAGGCCTCTATGGCGCGACGCGATGTGATTGATCCGGATGGATAGTAGCGCACCACCAGCCAACGGTCAGGAATAGCGGGAAATGTGGCGTCAGCGACATTCGTGGCAGCAGTCTGGCTCGATGATGAGGAACTCTGTTGCGTAGATCCCTGAGCGGGCTGGCTGGTGACGGATGCGGTCCCATGCGTGAGCGCGTCGGGCAAGGCCCAGTGCAGATAGACGCCCGTCGCGCGCGCGGCCTGATTGGTAAATGGAGGCGGCAACAGATCACGGCGGCTGGCAGTAGTCGCTCCCGGGGGAGGATTTTTCATCAGGCAGTCGGCCCACGTGCCCCCCTGCCCGCGCACCACCAGCGCATCAACCTGGATCGGCACCAGCACCCGCGGCGTGCGCGGAATCAGCCCCGACCAACTGGCCACGGTGCGCTGCGTGATGCCGTGAGCAGCCGCGATGCTGAACATTTCCTGCGTTGTTACGTTGGTTGCCATATAGCCTTCTATGGATTGAGCAGCAGCTCTTTGTACGCGTTTTGTATCGTCGCATCCTGCACATTCTTTGCGACCATGATGCCTCCCACGAAGCGCCCGTCTCCGCCACCCTGGCCGGCCTCATCTACAGTGCCCTCAAAACGCTGGCGCCACGGAGGCTGCAGCACCTCAAGGGCGAAATTTGCGCTGCCATTCTGCGGAGGCATCCCCGGCGCGGGATTTGCTCCGAGCTGGTCGCGCAGCTTTGCAATGTGGATCACGCGCGCATTTGCAGCACGCACCGGCACAGGTATGGTTTTAGCGTTCGGATTGTTCGGGGGGACGAATATCTGATGGCCCGTGGTGTCGCGAACGAACATTTGGAAATTGCCGTCTCCTTGAGGATCGAGGATGCCGAATTGAACGCCATGGTGCGGCTCTTCAAGATAAACAAGCTGAGGAATTCCCTGAAACAGCGCCAGCATTATCGATGGTGAGAGCAGTTCCAGTCGCAATGTCGGCAACTGGTGCTTCGCCACATTTGGATCACTCGGATCAAGCTCCACGCCATTGGTTCTCTCGGGAATATCAATGTCGTATGCGCGCACATCCATGTGTGGCCATCCGACGACAGCAGCAGAGCGCAGAAGAAATCCCGTGATGATGTCGCCCGGGGCCTGATTGTTGTCGTTTGCGCCTTTCAGATCGGAAAAGCTGCCGAATGTGCCGATCTGCAGCTTGCGCACGATCCGCTCCGTCTGGTCGAGCTGCTGATGCACAGCGGAAGCGTGCGCCTGATGGTGCGCCTGCTCGCGCGTGCCAATCTTACCTATGGCAATCGCCCCATCCACCAGACGGTCGGTCCAGGAACGGTCGAGATAAAAGAAGCGGATCGACTCATCCGGAAGAAGCCGGGCGTCAGGCACGAGGTAATCAAACGGAACGCCGACCAGCAGCCGAAGATGAGCAAGAAATGACTCCATGTACGGAGGCATACCCGCTTCCGGCTCGCTTGGCGCAACCTGATGCGGCTTGGCCATCCTTAATCTCAGGCTTTTCGAATTGTTGACCCAGGGAGTTCGCATTTATTCCCCCTTCAATGTCGTGGCGGCGTTGTCGAGTAGTTGAGCGCGGAAGCCGCTCAGCCGATTGAGCCCGGCAGTATCGGCAGCGACCGCGTCGATGGTCGTGTCTGGCCGCGCGGTCTGCGTGGGCGCTGCCACCTGGGCGCCCAGCGTTCCGGCATCGCCGCCCAGAATCGCAGCCGCTTCCTGCTGCGATGTGAGCCTCCATGCCTGCTGCAGTGCTGAAGGATTCATGCCGATAGACTGCTGTGCGATTCCAATCTCATAGGGATCGGCCACAGGGCCAATCGGATTCACCAGGCTCTGGACCGCGCTGACTGCAAGCACCGGGGTGAACGGTTGATGCACGTCAGCAGCAGCGATCAACTCAATGTCCTTTGCGACGAGATTCAACGCGTCAGCGCGGGCCGAGACCTTGTATGCCTCGCGTCTCCAACGCATCAGTTCCTGCGCGAAGCGCCCGTCCGCCGCGGCCAGCAGGCGGCCACATTCAAAGGCGGCGGCATAGGAGATGTCTTCGCCGCCCGTCTCCAGGCTGCCTCGCCTGGCCTGATCGGCGCTATGATACGGCCCCAGCGGATCGCGTGTAAGTTGAAACGGCACTAACGGTCCGCGATAGAAGCTGACCTCCGTTTCTCCGGCGCGGTCGGCCACCTGCATCTTCAGGTGGCCGGTGTCAGTGAGCTGCGGCTTGTCCTGCGTATTCGGGTTTCCGAACATCTTCACGTCGAGCCCTTGCATCAGCTCCCTGAAAGTTCCCGCCTGCGTGCATTCGAACTTCCAGCTGTACAACAGAATGAATGTCGTTTGCAGGTTGAAGATGATGATGCCGGGATCGCCAACCACGGTGGTGTCGCCGAATTTGGTCACCGCGGAGCCGACCGTGCTCACCAGCAGGTCCTGCGAATTGACCGCCGTAGTTACGGGAAGATCAGTAACAGGCGAACGGCTTGCGCCGGATATCGCGGGTCGCGCGCGCGGCACATCTCGACTTGGCCCCTCCAGAATTGGATTGCCCCCTGCATCCGGCGGATTTACCGAGACCAGATCTGAACGCTCTTCAAGCGAGACCAGGCAGGCGACGTACTTCTTCCCTTCTTCTGGAACGCGGTTCGACATCACGACGGAAAACCAGCCGTCGCTACCGGCAACGTTCAGCTCTTTGTCTTCCACATTTACCTGCCGGACATGCGTGAGCAGCAGCAGTTCTTCGAGCGAAGGCAAAATAGACGAGACCAGGAGCCAGTTCGCGCTGACCGTATCCACCTGCGTTCCCTGCGGAGGCGCGAGCCTCTGCACAACGCTCTGGGGCAGAGCATCGGTGATCGCTACATTCTGCTTGATCGTGCATTCGCTTTCTTCAAAAAGCAGCAACGCCATCCAGGGAACGTCGGCATTCCATGGTGGAATCTGCTGGCCTTTCCAAAGAAGGTTTTCAGGGTCGAGCGTGCGCTCCCACGGCAACGTGCGCCGGGCAATGGCCACATGCTGAAGGCTCTCATTGAAGCCTCCATGTCCATTGCGCGGAGGAAATACAGCGGCCACCAGGCTCTGGTCGATGCGGAACCGTGGTCCTTCGACGTTGAAGTAGCCTTGCGCCTCTGGCAGGTCCTGAGAGACGGGAACCTGTGATGTCGAGCCGTCGGGGTTCTGCTGCGTTACCTGATAATTGACGTCTGTCTCGCTGCGCCAGCGGTAGCTGCCATCTTTCAGCGGAGGAAGGATGTGGTCCCAAAGGACTATATACCCCTTGGGCGGTTGCGGGGGCGTCATTGCGGGCCTCCTTGCGATTGAACAATACGCACGATCAATGCTCCATCGGGCGTGAGCGCGCCGTCCGGCACGATTTGTTCTGGGACTTTTCCGTTCCAGCGCACTGCCCAGCTCTGCGCGCTGCCCTGCATTCCGGCTACTCCTGCCAGTGCCCAGCCCTGCAGGCTTCCCACGGCAACGCTGATGGTTACGACTTTGTCATCGCGCGCAGCGATGTCATACAGCAATGCGGTCCGCGCTCCTCCGGCAACAATCAACGGCGGAGTCTGCACGGTTGCCCCTGTGATTCCGACGGCGAGATCGCCTGCGCCGGCGGCGTCGGCATTCTGCTGATCAAGCAGGACCATCAACGTTTCGATTTCCGTGGGCAACCGCGTCTCAGAGCCGATCTGGTCCGCAAGCGCATAGGAAATTTGGGCCAGCGCATCACTGGTCTTCTGTTTGCCGTGGGTTGGCACAAAGTGCGTGGACAACAGCAGCGACGATCCGCGGGTCAGCAGCGCGCGTCCGCTGATTTGCGGAGCATGATTGCCGATCTGCCATCCAACGACAGGCGTTTTGCCCTGCGGAGCATACGCGAGGCTGACTGCGCCGAATCCGGAAGCATTTGCCGCATTCGCCGGGACCGATCCCAGACAAGTGATCGCCGCCATCGCTGATTTCGCTGGAACATTCACCACGAGCTGACCGTTCATAATGCTTTCGCTATCGACCAGGGGCGCTCCATTGCGGCCCAGGAAGGCGATGCGCACGGCACCGCTCCCCGAAACGACAACCTGCTCACTCCCGCCTGGGATGTCCCATAAATGGGTGGCGCCAGCAACAAGAGAAACGCCCTTGGCGATCACGTCGGCTTCTGCCTGTGTAAAGTTTTTAAAGCCACTGACGTTTCCCACAGAACCAAAATCGAAGCTGCGCAACGTACGCCCGGGACGGGCAATGCTCGTGACGCGAGGCGCGTTCGCCGCGGGAACCCGCTGCAACCGCGCGCCGGCAACTACATTTAATGCGGGCGCGCTCATGCGGACCGCCTGGTTTGCGGCCGCGACACTTCTCACCGTTGTCTTCAGCGATAGCGGCGCATCGCTTACGGCCTGTGCACGCGTCTGCAATACGGCGCGCAGTCGCGGCTGCCCCAGAAGAACCGAGACCGCATCAGGAACTACCGTGATTTTCGGCGGCAGATTGAGACCAACCGGTTTCATAGTGAGGCCGGTCGTCAACGGCGTCAGCAGTGGGGGAGCAGAGCGGTAACGCTTAAGCGAGCGCACACTCATGGGAGCGAGTCCAGGTTGCGGTAGTCCTGAGTCAACCCGCAGTTGGCTGAAGGCATTCGCGCCAGAAAGCAGCTGCGCGCTCGCATCCAGGAGAGCTGACGTTCCGGCAGTCTGGGCAAACGCCGCAAGATTATCAGCAACAGCGCCCAAGGCTTTCAGGCCCGCAATGTCGATGTCTGCGGCGAATGGCAGCGGACGGGGATTGCCCGCGTCAATGAGTTTCGAAATGGGGATCGGTTGCGTCGAGTTCCCATAAGCCACAATGCCCGTGACCTTGACGCCAACCAGCACCGGCACCGTGCGCGCGGCCGCGGGGACCTGGTCCGGCGGGAAGTAATGATACGTGGCTTCGGAAACTTGTCCGATGACTGATTCCACCAGCAACTGGCTCTGGCTCAGGCCAGTCATGGCAACCCACTGATTGAATGTAGGCGAGCCGCCCTCCTGGTCCAGTTGATCCAGGCTCAACAAGTGAGTGCTGCCTGGGTCGCTGATGTACATCGGTCCGAGGTCGATGCTCGTGTTCTTCCCTGAGGCAGGATCAACCGCAGGCGCCGGGTTTGTAATCCCGACGAAGCTCGCCTCATAAGCCACCGCCGCCATGCGCGTCTCAGTCTGAAAGACCCACTCACTGGCCATCTTCCACGGCTGGTCGATGGCGCCAGGAGCGGGCGATCCGCCTGGAGGCACCGGCGGCAGCAGTCCGCCAATTACATGCACGGCTGTCGCATAGGTAGTGGGATCGTTGTTGTAAACGTACTTTTGCGAGAACTGGTCCCATGAGAGCGCGGGAGGCCGGTTGTTCGGCGTAGGCCCGAATGGAATCGTCACGCTGGCAATTGCGAGATCAACCGTCACCTCTCCGTGGAAGGGCGGGCCCTTGATTTCGAGAGATGCGCCGAGCGATACCGTGATATCGATGCTGACGCAGCAGCCAAACACGCACACGTGAATCGAGAACGTTGCGCCAACGCTCACGCCCACATCCATGTCGTAATAGAACGGGTCCCAGGAAAGTAGAAAATCACAATACGCCGTAAACCAGACATGAATGCAATCCGGCCCATAGGTTGCATCGAACTTCGTTCCTGCCATCACGCAGGTATTGGTCAGGGCAAAATATGACTCGCCCTTGATATTGATCGCCCCCAGCAGCGACCAGCGATAGCCGAGACGGGGCACATCGGGGTAGGCCGGATCTTTCTGGAAGTGCGGGTTGTATCCGCCCATGGTGAGCAGGAACTGCGACTTCGCAAACCACATGAAGTAGGCAAAGCCGCCCGTGAGCTGGCAGTCGGGGCTGATGAGGAACGAGTGGTCCGTAAGCTGCGCCTGGATCGACAGCAAACCTTCAGCCGTGCTGAAGCGCGCCTTCAGCGCAAGCTCGATCTCGACCAGGGCCGTATCGTCTGAGGGCAGCGCCATGCGCGCCACGCCCAGAATGCCGACTTCAAATCCGCCGTCGAGCGCGATATACAGCACGCCGATCAGGTTCACGATCTGGAATGTGGTTGCGCGCAGTCCCACCGCCAGCCAGAAAGCGCCGCGCTTCGCCGGGATGCTGGTGCTGAGTTTCATCAGCGCGGTCATCGGATCATTGACCAGCGCGCCGCCGTCATCAAGCGCCGCCACCAGCACGAAGCTGGGAATCTGGTTCAGGTCGTCCGGCACAATGATTTCGCGGTTGTAGCCGATGCCCAGTCCAAAGGCGCTGATCTCGATGATGGGCGGAATGCCAATGGTCGCAAACACCGCCACAAATACGAAAAGCGAAGTGTAGGTGTCCGTGCCCTGCCCTGGAGTGGAATACGCGCCTACCGCAACGAAGCCAAACTGCGTCACCCGGATGAGCAGCATGCCGTCATATTCAATCGGCGGGCCAGGGTTCTTGAGCAGGCCGCCGGCGAGCGTGATCCCCGGGTCCTGGAACGAAACAGCCAGCCCCAGCAGATCGATAGACCACTTGTGCAGATTGCCGAGGTCCCCGATTGGGGCCTGCAACGTCAACTGGTCGACCTGTGCCAGCAAGCCGTCGACTTTCACGCTGCCGTCGATGAGCAGCCCAAGAGTGTGGTCAGGGTCATTTCCAATTTGAACGCCGAGTTGGTCGATGTAGATGGGGCCGAAGCTCGAATGCACGCCGATCCATAAGGGCTGGTCGCGCTTGTCGCCAAACATCACATGGAACTTGCCGTCATCAGGAGCCCCCGCCCAAACGGCCACGTCTACGCCAGGATTCGTCGGCTTGGAGTCGCCGCTTCCCCCACCCTGGCTCAGCAGGCTCGACGCGACCGGGTTGCCGCCCGCGCCGCCGCTGGTTGCCGCGCCCAGCGGCAGGCCCAGCGCATCCAGCTCAAGCCCGGCGCCGAAGCTGGATCCATTGTCAAAAGCCCCAAATTGCAGTCCGTTGCCGAATTCGCAATCAAAGAAGACATAGGTGCGGACGCCGCCAAGACGAAACTCATCCGTATTGATGAGCGGGCCGTCATCTTGCCCGGTAATGCCGAACCCTAGCCCTACGGCATAGAGTCCGGGATTGAACGTGAACTGCGCTTCGGCATTGAAGATATAAAAGACAATGCCTTCGTCCAGCTGCGAGCTGCCGCTGTTCCACGATGCGGGCGCGCCGAACAGAATGCTAAGGTCATAGCTTCCGGCCTGGAATGGAATGGACCCCTGCAGGGCGACGCCCAGCCTCTGCGTGCCTTTGTGATTGTCGCTTACCAGCGAAAGCTTGAGGGTGGTGCTCAAAGTTACGCTGACATGCGTCGCCAACGTTTCGATTAGGCCGGTCGCAATCGAAACAAGATCAGGAAACGGCGTTTTGATAAATGTCGGCGAAGCAATGTCGATAAGGTGCGCGCCCGCCAACAGGTCCTGCAATTTGATAGACGACCCCGTCCACAGCGGGGCCGCGAGTTTAGCGGCAATCGTCGGAACGCCCAGCAGCACATTGCCAGCAAGCGGCATGAGCCACGACGTAAGCAAGGATAGGACATCCCCACCCCCGCTCACTCCAGGCGTAGGCGAAATATGCACCACCAGCGGGCCATCGGCAGTTGTTGTTGCCAACGGATCGAGATCGAAGACGAACTGGTTGGAGGCAAAGCCGGCGTGAACTTTTGGCGCAAGGTCCAGGTGGATCGCATCTTGCAGCTTCACCCACAAATCTGTATTGAATGTCAGGCCGCCTGACGCGTAGCCTGCGCTGATGCTCGCAAGCAGCGCGCCTGTGCCGAGGGTGATCTGATTGGTCGCAATCTGAACAGTTGGCCCGGAGCCATCCCAGCCTAATGTAACTGTCACAGTTCCATTTCCCAGTCCATGTCCAGCCAGATTTAGTGTCCATGCCACAGTACTGCCGGAAGCGGTCAGCGAATCGGGAATCGCGCCGAGAGGCCCCGCGCCAAACAAGTTCGCAATGGCGTTTGCCACTTGCTGTTGGCGAGCTGGCGTATTCAGCGAAAGCGTGGAAGACCAATCGTTACTTAGCAGCTTCTTCAAATCGCCGGTATGTTTGGAGAAGTGGTTCGTAGCGTCATAGATGCCGAGCGCGACCGCAACCTGCAGAGCTATATCTACAACCGCGGAGCCTTGCCCCTGCAGCGTGCTTACAAGTTGATCAAGCGCCGCCGGCAGCAGCGACTCAGCGGCCGCGACCGCATTAAATCCGCTGAACGTGGGCAGGATTGTAATCGTCGGTCCAGGCGAACCGAGATCGGCATGCGTAACGATGCTCAGCGTCAGTCCATTTGCCGACGCGCCAAAATTCACGGTGATCTTGTTGCCGAAGATGGCCCCGCCCGGCAGTCCCGAGGCAGTCACAGTCACAGTGCCCGCAGGCGTCACGTGCAACTGGCTGTCGATATTCGCAGCAAGCTGCAGTCCCACAACGCCTGCGATCGGCGTTGTTGTTTGCAGCGCCAGCCGCACTGGGTCGGCCGTAGAACCCACCCCCTGCGCGACGACCTGTATGCCGGCAGGTAGTTGCAGTGCAGTCCCAGCCGCCAATCCGGCTTTGCCATTGAGCCATTGCAGAAACGTATTGATCTTTCCCGATACAAGTTGCGTGCCGTCGCCAAGCACGTTGGCGTTTTTCAGGAAGGCGCCGGGCGAGCGGAAGATGCTGTCCAACGGGGGCAGCGTGACGCTTTGTCCGACTAATGCTTGCAGAAGCGCTGTTGCTGCGCCGGAGAAAAGCGCGAGCGGCAGAAAATTGTTAAACTCCGCCATGAGCTGGGCCTGCGAAGGAGCAGGAACCAGTTGCAGTGGCGCATCCAGATACGCTGGCACTGAAAGATTCAGATGGCTGCCGTCGAAATTGAGCGCAATTCCATTGGCTTGAATCGTCGCGCTGAGACTTGGCGCAAAATCCGGCAAACGCAGCGATGCTGCAAATTGCAGATTCGCTTCGCTGCCCAATGGCCACCCCGACGCGCCGGCGGAAAGCCCGATCGTCCATGATCCTTTCGCCAGTTGCAGCGACAGCGGAACTCCGGGCAGAGGCAGGTTCCACGGCCCTCCTGCTGTGCCGGAGAAGCCGAACATTCCACCATCCAGGGCCGGGCCCAATTGCGCGCCAAGATATCCAGCGGGGTCGGTGTGCAATGCCGCGAAGGCGTCCTGCGAGACGCCGTAGCCGCCGTGCGAATCGTTGATGACGATGCCGAGGTCTTTGAGCGCCAGCATCACGTTGTCGAGCGTCGATCCGGCAGCTGGAGTGCCAATCCTCTGCAGGACCGCGCCCAGCAACACCTGCGCCTGCGCGTCGGCGAATTGCGCGACGTCGCCCAGGCCCGAATGGTACGAAACCTGATGCAGCTCCAGATGCGGTGTAACTGAGAGCGATCCATTCAGCGAAATGTCCGCGCCCAGTTCCGCCCAGCGCACGCGCACATCCAGTTGCGGAACGCCCTGCCCCGCAAATGGACTCGCCGCCCCGGCAAGCCATCCTCCTGGCCGCGTCAGCACAACCCGCGCCTGCAAGGCGTGTGGCGCGCGAGCAAGCTCGCCCGCCGTGCTGTCGAACTTGACGCGGAAAGCGTCTGCGCGCAAATGCACATCGCTGTAAATTGCAGACAGGTCGCCGGCAACCGGTAGATGCGCGCGCATGCCGAACGCAATGTGTGTAGCCGTCGGTGGCGCGAGATTGGGCGCAGCCTGCTGCTCGGCGAGCGTGCCCAAGAATTGCTTCAGACTCGTCAGCAGGTCACCAGGCAGTTGGCTGCCCAGGGCGAGAGCGGGCCGGCCGCCGGTATCTACGCCGGAAGGGACCGTAGGATTGAACGAGGCCACCGGATAAGGATTCAGCGTTGGCAAGGCCCCTGCCGCAGCAGGCGGGAGATATCCATCGAGCGCGCTCAACACATGTTGCAACGCTTGCAGGTTGATGTCGCTGGTCGCAGAAGTTGGCAGGACCGATTGCAGCACGCGCAGCGCATTCGCCATCGATTCATCCGTCAGGAATGGAAGTCCCGCGCCCAGATGTGGCGTGCCGAGCGTAATGATGCCCTGCACATTTCCGGAATTTGCCGCCGTATACACGCGCGCGGCGATGCCTACTGTTGAATGTGCCACCAGCGTGATCTTTGCTCCGGGACGCAGTTGCTGCAGCCGCGAGACGATGTTCCCGATTTGTGTAACCAGCGAGGTTACATTTTCGCCTGCGTCATCCTTCAGGTCCGCCGTGTAGTAGTCCCACGCCGCGTTGCCGATGCCGGAGAGGTCGATCGTCGTGGGATCAACATTGGCCTGTCGCAATTTAAAGAGCGCGGCGGCATTCGTCGCGCCATGCAGGTTCGCATTCGAAAGCAACGACGCCCAGATCGTGTGGTCGCTAAATGCCGGTCCCAGCAGCAGCACGGTCCGCTGACCTGCCGCGCCTCCGGCCCAGGCGTCAATCTGCGTAAGAATCTCGCTGATTGCCTGCGGATCAGATGGCTGCAAATGATGCGGAGACGTCAGCTTTGCGCCTGCTGTCCACTTGCTCGCTGTAGGGACCTGAGAGGCAAACGGCACTACGCCGTCAGTGGATGAGAGATGCGCCGTTAGCTGGCCTAGCGAATTTGCAAGTGTGCTGCTGTCGGCAGCCACGAGCGCGTTCCGCAGTCCGGGCACAAAGTTGGCAAGCGCGCCCGCTTGTGTCAGCAACCCGTTCCAGTCGCCGGCGCCGCTAATGAGCGCGGACAGCCCGCTCGCCCATGCCGCCGGAGGGGTGGTCAAGTCTCCATGCGCCGATTCAAGCCACACGAGAGCATCCACGCTCGTGCTCGGTCCGGTTGAAAGCGGAAGTGCCCACGGGTCGTTATACACGCCTGATCCAGTGATGTTCAGCGGAAACGCAGGCAACGCTCCGCCCGGATTGGAAGGCAAAGCATCCGCCAACAGCGCGCGCAACCAGGGCAGCGCATCCAGCAAAAAGGGCGTGCCGTCCGCCGAGACATTCAGCGCAAGCGCCTTGAACCAGTTACGCAGCGCTGTAAACGGATCGGTGAAGAGCGAACCGATTGCACCGGGATCTGCGAGTTTCGGCCAATCAGCGGGCAGGCCGTTGAGCTGGCCGTGCAACCCGAACAAGGCAGAAAGCGCAAATGCAGGCATGCCGCCCAGATCGAATACCAGCCGCGCAAGCAGTAATCGCAGCAGGTCTTCGAGGTCCGGTACGCTGACGCCAAGCGCCACCGCAACCGCAGATGGATTGGAAAAGTCCAAAGCAGCCTGAGGCGGGAAATTCAGGCTTGCGATCTGTTTCGTCTGCCCACCCACGCTCAATTGCAGGTTCGTGAGCTCCGCTGTCCAGGCCAGAGGCTTGCCAAAACTCCAGTCGAGCGAGCCTTGCAGCGCATCAGCGGACAACGAAATACCCGCGACTTGAGGTATTGCAGGCAGCGGCGCAATGTTTGCCGAAAGGTGCTGCACTCCAAGAACCACCGCGCTCGGCGTGCCTGTCTGAGGTAGATCAAGCGCGAACAGTTCCGCTTTCCATGCCGCCGTTACCGGCGCAACGTTCAACTGCACCATCAGGCCGAAGCGCAGCTGCTGCACATCGCCGGCATTACCGCTGGTCTGCGCATTCCACGCGGCCAGCGCAAGAGTCACATCTCCGCCGGAAGCAAGCGGCACACGCCATGGATCGGCCAGTGTCCCAGATCCGGCCGCCGCCGTATTGACGCCCGCCAGCGCTGCCGCTTCCTCCAGCAGATGTGACCAGGGATGCGCCGTATCCAGCAGCGCTGCTCGATGTATTTGCGCGATCGCCGCAAACGGGTTCGACGCCAGTAACGGAGCGCTTGAAGCGTCCAGCAGGTGCGGCGTTCCCGGATCGTTTGCAGGCGCGATCAACCCGGTCAGCGCAGCCAGATGCGCCGCGAATCCTGTGCCCAACTCGTTTTTCAGCAGCGTACGCAGGGCGTCGCTTGCCGCCTGCACAATGCTGTTGACATTCGTAAGATCAAGCGTTGCGTAGGTCTGCCCCTGGAACTGTACCTGGTCCAGTTCCAGCATAGGCTTCAGGTTCGCGCCGTCAAAAGTAAATCCGGCACGAAACGTCTGTACGCTGATAGGTCCCGCGTTCACCAGCGCGCTGCCGTCGCCAGGAGACTGCAACAGCACAGAAGCAAAAGGCAGTACCTCTGCGTGCGCGCTTCCTGCCAGCGGAATGGACGCAAGCACCGCATTCGCCCCAACCAGGACCGCCGCTCCCCCGGGAACGAACTGAAGTTGAATGCCAAGATCAAGCGACTGTGTGCTTCCGCTTGTGTCGTGCGCCAGGGTGACGAAGAGCCCGGAGTTCGCCGCTCCTCCTGGCACTGCAAACAGCTCCGTCTTCCACGGATCTGCCGATGTCCCTACGCCGGTGACCCCTGGCGCGGCCGTTCCCAGCAAGCCCGCCAGATGGTCTAGCCATTCCGTAATGCTGGGCGCCCCTCCCTGCAGCATGGAGAGGAACCATGCCTGCAATGCCTGCGGCCCCTGCGTAAGCCGCGTGAACGGAAACATCGGCACCGGATTGCCCGCGAGCCCCAGCAAGGGCAGCAGGTGGTCTTTTACCGGATCAGGCCCGGCAATCTGCGAAACCTCTTGCTGGACTAGCCGCAGCACCACCGGCACAAGCTCGCTTCCCAGATTTGTCGAGTCAAGGGTGATGTCCTGTGGGCCGCTCCCAATATCAAATTGCTCAAGGGTGACCGTAATCTTTGGGGCCGGCGTGGGCAGCAACACAAGATCAACGTCAACATCGATGGCATTCAGCTTGACCGTGCCATTCAGTTCCACGTCAACACGCAGGCCCACCGTCAGCGGCCCATTTGCAGTGCCTGCAACCGCATTGACACTCGTGCCGTTTGAGATGAACAGAGGCAGCTGCGCGCGCAGCGACGCATCAGGAGAAGTAGCCGAGTGAAATTCACCGGCGACGCCAAATGTTACATTCGCGCCATCTTCGCGGACCGTCAGATAGACATTTCCCCGCGGCTGGTCGGCCAGAAGCGGATGCCAGCTCTCGTCCGTGGGAACACCGGGGACGGGCACAGGCGCAATCAAGGCATTCAGCAGGTCGTTGAACGCGTCCCGCTGGCCCTGGTTGGAAAAAATCTTTTCTATGTTGGAGAGCGGATCGGCAAACCAGTCCCAGTTGAAGTTGCCGCTTGCTCCGTCGAGCAGGCCCAGTGCTTTCGCCAGGTCCTGAAGCTCAGAGGCCAGGTCCTGCCCGTTCATGGCTGCACCGCCGTTGAAGCCACCAGCGGCGTGTCCGCATGAAAATTCAGCTTGTCTCCGGCAATGCTGATGCCGCGCGGCGCTTTTTGCCGCTCAAACGCATGCTGTTGGGACATGCTAAGTAGTGAGGCCCAGACCGCCGATTGCAAGGTCTCTCCCCATCGCGCAGCCAACAGCCCATTACCCCGCGGTAGCTCATCCGTCGTTGCGATCAGTCCCCCGTCGTCCGTGCCATTGCTGACCGAGAAGGCCATCACCAGCGGCTGGCGTCCTGTCTGGTCGGTCTCCAGGTCAACTGAAACCAAGAGGCAGCCGTTCTGCAATCGGGCCTGTGTGCTCTCCAAGTGCACCAGCACCTCGTCGCCCTTTTCTGCCCACACCACCGGACCGGAGATTGGGCCAGACGGCACCCTGCTGCCATCCGCCGGAGTACCCATCAATTGCACAGAGAGGGCTAGCGCCAGCGCGGGGGCCGTGTATTGATCGGCAACTTTAGGCGGAGGGCACGTCGGAGGAGGAGGAGGAGGCAGCGCAGGATGCCTGCGGAACCAGAGCCAGCCGATGAATACTCCGAGGAGAAAGACGATGAGCAGAAGCAAAAGCACGAGCATGAGGGCTCCTGCGGAGGACGGGTTGCAGGGCCCGCGATCCAACCCGTTTCCAGCTCCAGAAATTTGGGTCGCCTACGTCGCGGCTTTATACCACACTCAGTTGTGAACCGTGCAAATAAAAATTTCAAAAGAAAATTCTGCAAATCACTACATATTCTCGAACGAAGTCCCCGCACCTTTAAGTTGCATTAGCATTTCCAGGCATAAATGTGCTGTTTCGCAGTTTCCCATGAGCCCAATCTAGACGCTCCTTTATTTTGGCCTGGTCACTACCGTCGTTCTTCGCCAATACCCAGGATGTAAAAACTGTTGCATTGTTTTCGTCAGGGGCAGTGTTATAGCCATAAATTACATTCCCTTTTGGCGTGATACTTAGAACAAACGAACCTTTACCCTCGCCGCTACCAACTCTAGCGCGCCATTCTCCAATAATTTGTCTCTCCTGGACAATCCTTCCATATGCAACGTAATTATCTCCAACCGGGTTGTCCATGCTCACAATAGATACTCCGCCACGAGCTTCCATTATCTCGACAACTTCAGTGACCTCTGGGTGCCCCAAATCCTCTGAAAGCACATATCTTGAGGTCCATTCGCCGACTATGCTGGGGAAACGTGGTTTGCGAACCTCTTTAGTTATGACCTCGCACGCCCTTCTTATCGCCGCCTCAGCATCACTACCACTAAGGCGAGAGCCGTCATAACTGGCGAGCGTGATACCCGCAAAGTCAGATGGTATTTTGATCGCTACGCTTTTTTCGTGAACTATGAAGACTCGCTCCCGACCGAGTGCGCCCATGAACAATCCACACTCAAAGATCACGTTGTCTCGAGGGGATGCCTTTGATTCACCTTTACTCTCTGTGATGTCGTCTGCTCCCCAAACCAACACAGCAAAATCGAATTCAGCGATGGTATCCAAAAGCCTTTCCAGAAAGCCCTGATTGAGAGTAAAAATGCCTTCATCCCAGACGGTTACCTCGGCAGAACAATCGTCTTCCAATCTGTTCGCGATTAGCCTGGCAACATCAACACTTGCCTTTGAAGAACCAATGAACAATTTTGGTTTGGCCATTTTACAAAGCACCCGGCTGCGGATATTTGCCTTCGACGAAAGCTACTGTAAGTAATTCTTCCGGAATGCGTCAATCATAAACAGCAGACGAAAACTACTGGCACTTTCAGGTCCTAAGTCACTACAGCGTCTCCACAAGTCGGGGCTGTGCTGGAAGTGCGGGAGCTTACCGCGTAGCCAAGTTTCGGGGTGCTCCACTGCTTTTTGATGCAAAGTGTATAGTGGCAGACGGTCCGGAGGGAACCGTCGTATGGCTTGGCAAACGAATGGGAATCTGACCACGACGAGCGATAACGTTGGGATTGGAACCGCGTCACCCGGAAGCAGTCTGGATGTCCGTGGGACAGTCAGTGTCCGAGGCAACGGCGACCTGTATTTTCACCGCGATGATGGCTTCTCAGGCGGGTCGTCAATAGTGCTTGATCCGCCAGGTGCCGGTACGAGCGACTTGACGATCCAAAGAAGCGGCGGCGGCACGATCGCCGGATTTCACGTCGAGGCGGCTGTCTCGACATTCACCGGAGGGCTGGAGCTTGACATCCCCGCCGCGGGAAATCCGATCAACGCCATCTCTGTTGACGTCCAGTCTTTTCTCACGTTTGCGAACTCGCAGGCGAGCTCTTTCCTGCAGGTGCGTGACATCGGGGCCGCGCCGCCAGGCGGCTTCACACATTTTATTGTTCGAGGCGATGGCAATGTGGGAATCGCGACATCACAGCCGGCCGCCCGACTGAGCGTGGTCTCGCCGCCGGGCACGACAGAGATCACGGGTTCCGCTGCCAGCACGACTTTGCGGATATCATCCGGTACCCTCGGTCAGACGCCGGGTACCTACGCGGTCGCGGCGAGTTTTGGCGCAATCGTGGATACAAACAACGTGAGCCTTGGCGTTCGCATCAGGAACGGACAGCCGGGACAGGGGTGGACCGGTTCCATAATCGCGCTGTCGATGGACGTTGACAACACGCTTGGCGCCGGTGGTTCGTTGTTATTTTTCTCAAAGGCAATATCGGACCTGTTCATGGAATAGAATTTCCGGACGGATCGATTCAGTCGACGGCTCAGGTCCACGGCCCAGCCGGTCCGGCTGGCCCCCAGGGTCCCCCAGGACCGCAAGGACCTCCGGGCGTGTCCTCAGTTCCGCAAGTCCTAATTAGTCGAAATGCCGCAGGTGGAGGTTTCATAGGTCTGCTAGGCCCCGGTGGTCGCCAGACTTGTCAGCTATCAGGCATGCACGGGGCTGCAGATAATGGTGTCATTACGGTAACTGACGCCGCCGGCGCGGCAGCCGGCGTAGCAAAAGCAAGGATGTTCGTCGATTTCAATGGCAATGGCACTATTGAAGCCAGCGTAAAAAACTTCCGTGTGCCCCATCCAAATCAGCCCGACACGGACATCGTTTATGCCTGCGTCGAAGGTCCTGAAGCTGCTGCCTATGTCCGGGGAACAGCGCACCTGGCTAACGGCCAAGGCATTATATCGTTGCCGGAACACTTTGCCAGTGTTGTTGGGCAGGACGGGTTAACAGTGCAACTTACCCCACTCTCATCTGATTCCTTGGGCCTCGCTGTAGTTGAGAAAGGCATCCCGCAAATTCGCATCAGAGAATTACATGCCGGAACGGGGAACTACGATTTCGACTGGGAGGTCGAAGGTGTACGAAAGGACCACGAGAACGACCAGGTTCTCCGCCCGCATGTTGAAACAGCGCTGGTTGACAACCGATGAGCAAGACTTCGCGTTCAGAACCAAGGTCGCCGAATGCGTAGGAGACGGCGTTCAACAAATTTCGTCTAGCCGTTGCCGCATCTGTACGGTCCCATTTTCCGCTGTCCGGGATTGGTTGTTCATCACTCGATTCAGGCGGGATGGTTATTTTGTCGTTTTCGGGCCCGTATCATACACCCTTCGGGCTCGCTTTTAATCCGTCCGCCCGGATCGATTACTACTGGCATGGTCCGCCGCTTCAGCCCGACGAGGGTGTAGAGGTGAACAGAGGAGGTGTTCCATGGAGATTCGCACCATCGGCATCGATCTGGGGAAGACAGTGTTTCACCTTATAGGTGTCAACGCACGGGGTGAAGTGGTGGTTCGCAAGAAGTGCTCGCGGACTCAGCTGCTGCGCTTCACCTCGAACCTTCGCGCGTGCCTGATCGGCATGGAGGCCTGCGGAGGATCTCATTTTCTGGGCCGTGCACTGCGCGAACAGGGGCATGAAGCGCGCCTGATGCCGGCCCAGTACGTCAAGCCTTACGTGAAGACCAACAAGAATGACTACATCGATGCGGAAGCCATTGCCGAGGCTGTCACCCGTCCCTCGATGCGCTTTGTGCCCATCAAGACCGATGACCAGCTCGACCTGCAGTCGTTGCACCGCGTGCGCGAACGGTGGGTGGTGCGCCGCACCGCGGTAATCAACCAGATGCGCGGATTGCTGCTGGAGCGTGGCATCACGATACGCAAGGGACGCCAGCATCTTGCAGCCTCTCTACCGGGCATCCTGGAAGACGCCGACAACAAACTGTCCGGTGCATTACGGGTACTGCTGACACAACTGCAGTGGGAGATGCAGTACCTGCATCGGCAGATCGAGGAATCCGACAAGCTGATCGTGCGCATCGCCAGCGAACTTGAACCATGCAAACGCCTGGTCGCGATCCCCGGAGTTGGACCCTTAATCGCCACGGCCACCATCGCGGCCATTGGCAACGGCGCAGCCTTCAAGAAGGGACGCGGTTTTGCTGCCTGGCTGGGAGTGGTGCCCGGCGAACACTCCACCGGAGGCAAGCAGAAGCTGATCGGTACCAGCAGACGTGGGAACAAATACCTGCGAAAGCTCTTCATTCAAGGAGCACATACTGTGCTGCTGCAGAGAACGAAACAAACTTCAGGCCTGAGTATGTGGCTGGCCAGTCTGGTAGCACGCAAGCGCAAGCAGGTGGCGACCGTGGCATTAGCCAACAAGATGGCACGCATGGTCTGGGCGGTTCTATGCAAAGGAGAGGCTTATCGGCCGCCGCTCTTACCACAACCGGCCGCGGCCTGATGGACTGCACATGACGCCTGCCACAAGTGCCAGGCTTGGAAATCGCTGAAGCGATTCCCACATCTGCAGTCCAACGACTACTGATCTGAGTTTTTAGATTCCTGCCAGGTTTGCTGGCGAACCATGAGATGGCAAAACGGTCGATCCCGGCGTTCTCGAAACCTGCAACCGGAAAATGCCTCCAAAGGCAGCGTTACTAAAAAGGACGAGGGCGCAGCGCATTCCATTCAGGCCAGGAGATCGCTTCTCCAACAGAGGCCGGATACATTCGCGCAGACCAATTCCGTCATCGTCATTTTTCGCTTGCAATACGGCGGCGGACCATACATTCCGGATAGGCGACTAACCGCCCAGAACCCCCTCAATGATTGCATATAGCCTTAAAGCAAACGAACCGCCTTCAGATGGGTACATGCTGAAACCTCTTCCGTTCTGTTTCCCGAACTCAAGGCCGGCGCTACCGGACAAACGGGACCAGGGCAAGAACAGCCGCTAGCGAGTTCAGAATTGCCTGAAGCATATTTCCC
>Ga0126371_10000777_pt1 | contig 26715 bp, 25 predicted proteins | sample PanSoiMetaPlot_4_FD_110145 | JGI IMG/M metagenome (GOLD analysis project Ga0126371, IMG submission 110145) | Tropical forest soil microbial communities from Panama - MetaG Plot_4 | ecosystem: Environmental > Terrestrial > Soil > Tropical forest > Bulk soil | place: Panama | collected 2016-02-17 | reverse complement strand
AGACCATGTCGTGCTTCTCGATCGCTTCAACCAGGCCGCTGCGACGCGCGTTGGGCAAGTCAATCTGCGTCACGTCACCGGTGATGACGGCTTTCGAGTTGAAGCCAAGGCGGGTCACGAACATCTTCATCTGTTCAGAAGTCGTGTTCTGCGCCTCGTCCATGATGACGAAGGAATCGTTGAGCGTTCGTCCGCGCATGAAGGCGATGGGCGCAATCTCGATGACGTTCTTTTCGAGATAGCGATCGACCTTCTCGGGATCGAGCATGTCGTAGAGAGCGTCGTAGAGCGGGCGCAGATAGGGATCGATCTTGTCCTGCAAAGTGCCCGGCAGGAAACCGAGACGCTCGCCGGCTTCGACCGCGGGGCGCGCGAGGATGATGCGATTCACGCGCTTGGCGAGAAGCGCGGAGATGGCCATCGCCACGGCGAGATAGGTCTTGCCGGTTCCGGCCGGGCCGATTCCGAAGACCATGTCGTGCTTCTCGATCGCTTCGAGATAGCGGCGTTGATTCGCGCTCTTGGGTTGCACGGTGCGGCGTCCGAAGGAGCGTTGCTTGCCGGCTTCCGCGAGGCCACGCAAACTCACCTTTGGATCGGAGGCAATCACGCGCAGCATGCTGTTCAGGTCGCCATTGTTGAGGTTGTAGCCGGCGCGCTGGAGGTGGTCGTAATCAGCGAAAATCTGCTCGGCGCGGGCGACGTCTTTGGGCGCGCCTTCGATTTCGAGTCCGTTGGAACGGAGGTCGATGGTGACGTTCAGGCCGTCTTCAAGCACATGCAGATTTTCATCGCGCGTGCCAAACAGGGTTTCTATGTTCGAGCTGACTTCAATACTCTTCTTCATTCCGAAGCGGTGCTTCCTCCAAGGGGCCCGGTTGAGGACGTTGCCGGAAAGCGGCGGATAGTCCTCGGCGAATCAAACGACGACTGCTCTTGCTCGACGAGGCAAGTCGCAGAGGGGACTGCACTTATCCAGGTGGTGGGAGACGCCGGCCGCGTCGCCAAAAAGGAACAAACCATTGTGGTGCGGGGAAAGAGAACCAACCGGAATGCTCGCTCCTGGGGTGCAAGCAACCACCATTGAGGTAAGCGTAGCGCGGGTGGCAGAGGGAGTCAATGGGAGGTAGCTTGGCAGCCGGAGAGCTTGGATTTATCGCCCGCGGTCGAGGGCTCGTTGATAATCTTCAGCGCTCGTGACGTAGCAGGGGAGCTTGGTGTTCTTGTCGGTACCCGGAAACATATCGCCAGTATCCTGGCTCGCGTCGGACCAGGTCATTTGCATCAGTGATTCATCACACTCGGCCTTGCGGGTGACGCGCAACGTGTATACGCGCGCGTTGCTCTGAATGTATTCCGACAAGCGCTTCTGATAAGGCAGGAATGTGTAAACGAGCTTGATCAATTGCGACTGACCGCGTGGCAGGCGGCGCTCGGCGATGTAGACCTCGTAGTTCGAGAAGAACGATGATCCCTGCGTCGGCAAAGCGAGGCTCACGAGGCGCAGTGGAAACTCTTCCGCCGGCCCAGGCGGCGGTTCGTTTGGGTTCTGCGGGATGTTGGCGTCGGGGATGTCGTCCATCTGTTGCAAGGGTCCGGTGGAACCGGCACCGCCCCCGCCTGCAGCGGGGCCTCCGCCAGCAGACGCAGCGGACGCGGCACCACCGAGCGAAGCCATGGCGCCGTTGCCAGATCCACCGTTCCCGGATCCGTTGCCAATGCCTGAGGTCGATGGAGGTGGAGGCACCGGGCCGTTGCCAGGAGCGTTGCCCACGCCAGCCAGACGTCCGTTGCCGGCGCCGCCTTCGCCTTCCCCCGCAACTGTGGGGGGCGGAGGAACGACGCCCGAGCCGGGACCTGCTCCGAGTGAACCTGATCGGCCTGTGCCTCCGGGCGCGCCGGAAACCGATGGTGGCGGAGGAATCACGCCAGCGCCGCTGCCAGCAGAAAGAGATTTGATGCGTCCGCCGGTGCCGCCTGTGCCAACTCCTTGCATTGAGGGCGGAGGAGGCACGATTCCGCTGCCTGTGCCCGGCATGCCGGCGGTGCGGCCTTTGCCACCACCGCCGCCGCCTCCGGAACCGCGATCGAATGATGGAGGCGGCGGAACGATGTCGCCGCCAAGGCCGCCGAGGGCGTTTCGATTGCGCGCGCCACCACCTGGACCTGCGCCAGAGGCCGATTGAGAGTTTCCGCCACCGCCCAGGCCTTGCATGCTTGGGGGTGGGGGAACGATGTCGCTGCCTGTGCCGCGCAGCGAACTCTTCCGGTTCCCGCCGGCCCCGGTGCCGCCGAGTCCGCCACGCGCGTCTACTGGCGGAGGAACTACGTTCGGCGATCCAGCGGAGATCGTGCTGCCTCGCCCGCCTTCAACCGCTTGGATTCCCGGCGGAGGTGGAACGATGCCGCCCGATCCGGCGGCGAGGGATCCGATGCTTCCACCAGTTCCGGAACCGCCCTGCAGTGCGGGTGGCGGAGGCACCACTTGCGATCCGCCGGCGTAGACACCGTTGCCGCGCCCTCCTCCGACGCCCTGAATCGATGGGGGCGGGGGCACGATGTTGGAAGCCGATGTTGTCAGCGAGCGGCCACCACCGGGGCCGCCGACTCCGTCGACAGAAGGTGGCGGAGCGACAATTTGCGGCGAACCGTTTCCGAGCGAGCCAGCGCGGCCGCCGGCGCTCCCGGAGAGACTTGGAGGCGGGGGAACAACTGCACCGCTGCCGCCGGAATCTCCAAACAAGCTTTCGATTTTCCGCACCCAATTTTGTAGCGTCGGCGGAGGAGCAACTACCGCGGCTCCCGGCGAGACCGCATTGTGTCCGGCTGAAATGCCGCCTGTATCAGGCGGAGGCGCTGTAACCGATGTCTGAAGAGTTGCACCGGTCCGACCGGTGCCCTTGATGTCGGGCGGCGGAGCAACGACCGACGTCAAGCCGTTGGGGAGCGTCGTGGAACGAGTCGTGGCAGAGAGCGGCACGCTTGGAGCAACCGTCTTCGATGGCGGCAGATCGGGACGCGCCATCGCGGACTTGAGATCGGGCGGCACGAGCAGGCCACCGGGACGTCGAGCTTCGCGCGCGACTTCGAGCCGTCGCTGATGCGGAACCCTGGGCTGAGACCTGTGCCGAGTATCGACAGGGCGCGAAGGAGGACGGCTCGTCCGCGCGGAATACGTGCGCGAGGGTGGGTAGTACGTGATGTGTTGCGCATCGCGGAGCGGATTGCGCGTCTGAGGTTCTTTATGCAGCATTAATCCCTTCCCAGACAGGGTCCAGATCGCGATGATAGCGACGAAGTGCCAAATAACCGATTCCTGAAAAGAACGCCAGGGCTTTTGCGCCTGAACGAAAACATCGGGCCAGAATTCACCGGGCGGCGAGGTCAGGTTGAGCGGCGGAAGCTGTGGCGGGGAAAGAAGGTCCGCGATGTTATCAAGGAAGGTGATGTAGCGGGGTTCGAGCTCAAAGAGCAGCTTGAGACGAGGATCTGCCTTGATGGGAACAACAGTAGCAGTCTCCGGGCTCAAGAGCTTTAACCCTTTGTTCATGGATCCACATTGGGAGGGGGAAAACTTTTGGCCATTATAGCCTAGTCAACCCCTGGGCCAATCGAACGACCGGGCCATTTCCTGTCAAAAATGCGCCGGTAAGCAATTTATTTATAAGGCCTTCTACTTAGAACCTTCGAGTCTAAAACCTCTGCGTCAGGCGTTCTCGGCGCGCGCTTCCGGCAGCGATGCGGGCACAGCTCGCTTCTCGGCCCACTCGCGCAACGCTTCGATTTCTTCGGCACGCGTAGTCGAGAGCGGCACGGTCGTGCGGATCGCGTCGAGCAGGTGCTGCGTAGTGAGTTGCTGTTTCTGAGAGTACGCCGAGTAGAGCGCGGTTTGTACAACCGATTCGATTTCGGCGCCGGAGAATCCGCGAGCAGCCGAAGCGACTTGATCGAGTTGATAGTCGGCCGGGTTGCGTTTGCGCTTGTTCAGTTGAATTGCGAAGATCTGCTTACGCTCGGCCATGCTCGGTAGGTCGACGAAGAATAGTTCGTCGAAGCGCCCTTTGCGGATTAACTCTGGAGGCAATACGTTGACGTTGTTGCAGGTCGCCGCGACGAAGACGGGCGCTTTGCGATCCTGCATCCACGAGAGGAACGAGGCGAGCAGCCGCGATGAGACACCGGCGTCGGCGGACGCTGAGTCGGCGCCGCTTCCTGCGAAGACTTTTTCAAGTTCGTCGATCCAGAGAATGCAGGGCGCCAGTCCCTCGGCGACCTGAAAGACCTTTTGGATGCGCTTCTCGGTTTCACCGATGTACTTGTCGTAGACGGCGGCTGTGTCGAACTTGACGAGCGCCAGCTTCCACTCGCCGGCGATGGCGCGCGCACACATACTTTTGCCGCATCCTTGCACGCCGAGGATGATCACGCCGCGCGGCGGATCGAGGCCAAAGTCGCGAGCCTGTGCTTCCCACGAACCGCGGCGCTGCGCGAGAAAACGCTTCAGATTGTCGAGACCACCCACGTTGGCGAGCGTGTCGGACGCTTCCACGAAATCAAGCATCTCGGAGCGCTTCAACAATGCTTTCTTCGCGTCGAGAACGTCGGTGATGATTTCCGGACAGAGTGCGTAGCGGGCGACTAGAGCTTGCGAGATGGTGCGTTCGGCTTCTTCCTCGGTGAGTCCTCTTAAATTCTCAGCCATCGCGTCTAGTCCGCTGGGCTCGAGGCGTCGCTGCAATGTGTGCATCTTGGAGACGCGCACCAGGACTTCGTCAATGATCTGGCGCAGGCGGGTGCGGTCTGGCAACGGCAGTTCGAGATATTCGACGAGGCTCGCGAGTTCCGGAGGAATGGAGATTTTTGGCGCGGTAAGAATCACCGTGCGGCGGTTGGTGGCGAACTTCTGGCCGACGTCGCGTAGACGGCGGACGACGACGGGATCGTCCATGTGCCGGTGGAGATCTTTGAGGATGAAAGCAGCCTCGATGGTGATGCCTTCGAGGTTGGCGAGCATCTTCGCGGGCTCGCGACTGTCGTAAAGGGCTTTGGCGCTCTCGGCGACGTCGTCGACGGTGCCTGCCCGGTAGCCACCGGGAATGAACGATCCCTTGTCGACCAATGAATCGAGGGCTCCGCTGCCGGAGCGCACCAAGCCGCTGGCAATCGTCCATTCAAAGGCCGCGAGATTCAAAGCGGAACAGGCCGCGCGCACCATGCGAACAGCGCGGGTCTCCTCGACCGTCTCCACCACAACGATGGGGGTGGAGGAGTCGATGAGGACTTTGAGGCGATCCAGGACCTTGTCCATATCCGTTTGACCAGTCAGGAGTTAGTCTCGTACAATAACGTATTCGGTACCCACCGGAATATCTCTCGAATAGAAACGAAGGTAATCACACAGCATGGCTAATCATTTTTCGGCGCTGAAGCGCGCCCGACAGACCACCAAGCGCGCCGCGACCAATCGTGCTAACACTTCCCGGCTGCGCAGTTCCCTGCGCGCGATGCGCGAGGCGATCAGCAAGGGCGACAAGAGTGCCGCCCAAACGACGTACCGTGAGACCGTTTCGGCACTGGACAAGGCGATCCAGAAGGGCGTGCTCCACAAGAACACCGCGGCGCGATATAAGTCCCGCCTGTCGGCGCGCGTGAAGGCGATCGGGGCGAAGTAGAGTTTTTTGTTTGATCAGTGGCGGGCTGCGGCCCGCCATTTGTGTTTTTGGGCGTTCCGTTGCCAAAAAAGCAGGTCCTTCGCTTCGCTCAGGATGACAAGTTTGCGGATGATGCGAGCAACGTGCAGTTGCATTGATGAGGGCGACGCCCTCAGGACAGCCGGCGGGACGCCGGCGTTACAAAGATCTTTCGCTTCGCTCGAGAGGAACGGATTGAATCATCCGCCTAGGGTTGCGGGTGGTCGCTGACTTTTTTGCAGGGGTACTCGCCGTTCCAGAGCAGGGCTTCGATTTTTCCTGACTTGTCGCGCTTGAAGTCGACCTTCACGTACATCTGTCGATAGAAGAACGATTCTTTGCCGAGTGGTTCGAGCGGCAAGTAGTCTCCGCCGGTTCCGCGCAGGTAGAGGTCGGATCCGTGCGCGCGGACATCGAGCAGGAACTGCGGATTCACTTCGTAAGTGCCGGCGTAGTCGGCGGCGCGAGCGGCGGTTGTCGTCTTGCGCGGGCGCGGTGCAGGCGCAGATGGATTCTCGCCGAGCGCGATGCCTGCGAGGTTGTCGGCGATCGCGTTCACGGCCGCGTCTTCGAGATTGCCGAGCACAATCACGATCAGATCGTCGTCTGGAAAGATCGAAACGTGGGAAGCGAAACCGGGGGCACGGCCGTCCTGCTCGACATAGTGATGGCCACTCTTGCTGTCGCGAGCACCCCAGCCGTAGGGATACGCGAGCTTCTGCAGGTTGAAGAAGCGGCCGCCCTCAATGGCCTTCGCCCAGATATAGAGATCTCCGGTCGTGGAATAGAGCGAGCCCGAGCCGGTGAGAATGGCCTTGTCATAGAACGGCGCGTTACGCAGGCCGGACTCGGCGAGAGCAGGCTGGTAGCCGTCGGCGCGATTGGGGATAAGCGCGTCGTCGAGCAAGGCGCCAGTGTCTTTCATGCCGAGAGACTTGAGAATTTCTTCGCCAATGAACTGCTCGTACGGTTCACCGGAAACCTGCTCGATGATGTACGCAAGGAATGCATAGCCAGTGTTGCTGTAACTGTTCTTGCTGCCGGGCAGGAAGTCGAGTGGCTTGGTTTTCACCCACGCAATCAAATCGGGTAACGTGACGCGCTGATATTTCTTCGCTGGATACTCGGGGAGCGAATAAAAGTCGGGCAGACCGGAAGAGTGGGTAAGCATCTGCTCGATGGTGATGCGATCACCATTGAGGTAGCCGGGAACGTACTTGCTGAGCGAGTCGCTGTATTTGAGCTTGCCCTGCTGCTCAAGAATGACAATCGCCGCGGCAGTAAAGGTCTTGGTAACCGACGCGATGTGGAACTTGGTGTTCTCCGAATTGGGGATGTTCCATTCGTGATTCGCCATTCCGTACGACTTGCGAAACACTATGTGGCCGTGATGGGCGACGAGGACCGCTCCGCTGAAGTCTCCGTTGCGGACGTAAGCCTGGATGTAGGAATCGAACTTCTCGTGAGTGGCCTGCGCGGACAGCGGGGTGGATATCGCTAGAAGCGCGAGCGTCAGCATGTTGAACCGTCGAATGCGCGTGCGCAACTGGGCCCAGGTCACAACTTCACTCCGAAGGATTCGCTGAGCATCGAGCGCCACTCGTCTTCGCTCTGCAATTGCCGTTCTTCGCGGGTCTGGCCAACGGTGCGAATTAGTTTGAGATCGGAGAGCGTGATGCGGCCATCTTGAGTGGGGAGCGTGCAGATTCGCTGGCGAGTAAAGTGCGAGTCTGGGGACGTTTGCTGATCGTAGCATCGGGGCGCGAAGTCGCTGAGTTGGTAAGGAGTCAACGTGAACCGATACTGAGACTTCCAGAACTCACCCGGTCGCATTCGCTGCAGAATCATGATGTCGTCTACCTGAACAATACGGAATCGGCCGCTTGGTTGTTCCTGCTCAACTTCAGGTTTTAGACGCAACGGCTCGAGAAAAGAATCACCGAAACCGACGTCGGCGAGCCACGGTTCATCCAGATCGATGCGCAGGGCGAGGTGGTCGAACTCCGCCGATGCGGTGCCGTCCTCCCGCGAAACGCGGCCGGAGAGCAGGGTCACCGAAAAGCCGAGAGCGCGCAGGAGAGCAGCGAACGCGCCGTTCAGTTCGTAGCAGAAGCCGCCGCGATGAAGGTCGATGATCTTGTGGAGAAAACGCTCCTCGTCACAAACAATCGGCCGGCCGAGCGAGATGTCGAGATTCTCGAAAGGCACCGTGCGCATGTGGGAGACATGCAGGGCGCGTAATGTTTCGGCGGTGGGTGGAGTTGGGCCGGAAAATCCGATGCGCGAGAAGTAGGCGTCGACGTTCATCATGGCGCGTCAGAGGCCCCGCGAGGAGTTGAACCGGGGCGAGGATCCTAAACGGGCAGTTCGTTCTGCATCCATTCGGATTCCGGGCGCGGTTCGGCGGTCAGGTCGAGCACCAGCATTTCGAGCACCAGTCGCTTGCTGGGCGGGTTGGAGCGCAGGGCGAGATCGGCTTTGGCGATCAAGCGGAGACCGCTGGTCAACTCGCGTTTTGATTTGTATCGGCGCGCCTGGCGAATGACATCTTCGGCGGCGAACGGCGGAACACGGAAGCCCTGCCACAGAGCTGCCCAGAGCGCGCGCTGATCGCGAACGTTGCGCTCGAGAATCACTAGCATCTGGCGGAACGTTTTGGCGAGCATGTAAAGGTGGCCGATGGCGGCTTCCTCTCCGTCGCCGGTGGAGAGGATGGCGTCGAGGATCTCGAGGGCGCGCACGCGGTCTTTCGCGGAGATGGCGTCGGTGAGTTCGTAGAGAGAACGCTGCTTGGCGGCGAGGACCATGGTCTCGACGTCGCCCAAGGTGATGCGCTTCTTCTCGCCAACGTAGAGGATGAGCTTCTCAAGTTCGTTCGAGATCATCATCATGTCGCCACCGAGGGCGTCGACCAGCTCGCGCGCGCCGTCCGGCTCGATTTTTACACTCCGAGTCGTGCAATATTCCGTGGCCCAGCGCACGGCTTCGCTTTCTTCCACGCGTGCGAGTTCGACGATCCCACAGAATTGCCCCATGGTCTCGCGAATGCGCTCGTAGCGCTCTTTGTCGGTCATGTCCGTGCGGCGAGCGTCGGCGGGAATGCTGATGTGGTCGGCGACGAAGACGACCAATGCGTTGGGATTCGGGTTCTTGCAATACTCTTCGATGGCCGATAGCTTTTCGTCGTTAGAGCCGCGGCCGAACAGCGTTTTGACGCCGCGCACGAAGAACACCTGGAACGGCGCCATTAGGGATGGAGTGCGGGCGCGATCGAGGATCTCGGTAAGATCGGTTTCTCCCAGATCGAACTCGAAGAAGCTGAAGTCGCGAAGATCGTTGGGAACGAGATGTTCGAGGATTGCTTCGCGGAAACGCTTGCGAAAGAAAACCTCGTCGCCGACGAAAACATACGCCGGACGTAGCTTTTTGCCTTCGACTTCCGAAACGAAGCGCTCGGCCTGCGCGAAGGCTTTCATCAGAAGCCCTCCAACACATTGCTGACGAGGGTCTGCGCGAAGTCGCGCGACAGGCGGCCCATCGCGGGAGAGTCTTCTTCGAAGAAGCTCGAAAGTTCCTGCGAAACCTGGTACTGCTCGCGGAAAACGTACGACGGATTTTGGAAAAGAATCTTGCCATCGCGATCGACGAGCGAGACTTTCATGCTGACGACGACCAGAACGCTTTCCGCGCGTCCTGTTTTCGAGTCGTAGGTCAATGGCGACGCTGTCGTAGTGAGGACGGTGCCGTGCAGAGTTGCGTCGGCGGCGTCGCTTTCCGAGTGCAGTATCTGATAATGCGTGCGGGTAGTGAATTCACGAACGACTGCGGCGGTCAGCATCTGCTCGACGCGGTAGGTTTGCGATTGATTGATGAACGCCGGGATGGCGAGCGTCTTGACGTTCTCGGGCACCGTGACGTTGTGTCCACCCGTGTGGTAGCCGCAAGCTGTCAGTGAGAGGGCCAACGGCAAGAGAAGCAAGCTGATTTTCAGAGACGACGCGCGAAGATGCACGGCCCTGCGGCCGTTTGAGCACGTGAGATGCGCATCGCTCACTGAATCTTTCCTCGCGGACGGGTTGGGGTCATCGTCTCGGCGCATTCTACGGCGGTCACAGCGGCGACCCTCAGATTGTCTGCGGCCACCCACAACCAAACACCGTTGGGACTACTTTCATCGCGGGTCAGGGAGACGAGGATATTTCCCTGTCCGGCGGCATTCACGTTATTGGGCAGGTCTTCCGGCTGGCGCGTGACTGTCACGTGCTCGCCACCCACCGCTTGCGACAAATCCCCGATCGCAACCGGTTGTTCAAGCTCGATGTAGATCGAGAAAGCATGGCCGTGGAAGATCGGAGCCTGCACAAGTCGAAGAGACGGACGGACTGCATCATTGCCGGCGATCTTCAGATAGTGCTTCAGGATGCGCTGTTCGATAGAAAGCAGAGTCGGGCTCGAGTTCGGGCCGTAAGCGGCGGCCATGTTGAAGGCCACCTGCGTATCGAAGACATTCTTCGGCAGCTCCTGGAAGGAGAGCAGGTTTACGGTCTGCTCGTGCAGCTCGTCCATGCCCTTCTGACCGTGTTCGGAAGCGGGCTCCATAACGGTGGCAATCGCGCGGACGACCTTACTGGCTTTTTGGGCGCGCAGAAGCAGAAGTGCGAGTGTGACAGCCGCAGGATGTGCGATGACGCAGGGTCCTGGTTGAAGTTCGAGAGCAGGCGATTGTCCCAGTTGGCGCTCAACCCAAGGCGAGCGAATTGTGCTGGAAGGATCGTCTTCTAACGCGTAGGAGAGGTCGACGATCGCACTTCCAGCGTCGCGCGCGATTTTCCAGTTCTTGCGAGTGCACGTCTGATCGGAAGCGAAGAAGGTGAAGTCCAGACGGTCGAATTGCTCGCTGCGCACACTCTGGATGAAGGTGATCTCGTCCCCCATGGTTTCCAGCTGACCGAGCGCTTCGTCGTCGTCGAGAAGCTTCACATCGACCGCCGGGAAGTTGCGGTCGTTGAGCACTTCGGCAACTTCTTTTCCCTTGAGCGAGCTTGCGCCCACAATCGCTACGCGGTACAGGTTTCCGCGAAGAGTCTCCGTCCCGGAGGTTGTCGTTGGTTTGAACTGGGAACTCATGAGGGCTGGGACGCCTCCTTGTACACGGGCGGGGCTGGAGGGCTTGGACGGCGGCGAATGATCCACTGCAAGCGCCACCAGACTCCCGAGATCATGTAGATGAGGGCGATGGCAAAAAGGACCCAGCGGGACCAGAACCAGATCGATACGAAAACAGACGCCAGCAGGAGCATGATACGGAACGGCTGGCGAGAATTGAAGTGAATGTCTTTGAAGCTGTAAAAGCGCCACGTGCTGACCATCAGGTAGCCGACGGCGACGACAAGAGAAAGCCAGGTTATGGCCATCCACGGATCACCGAGTGGAACTCCGAGGGTGAAGTGCACGACCGCGGCCACGACGCCTGCGCCGGCGGGAATGGGCATCCCGACGAAATACTTCTTGTCTGGCTTGCCTGGATTCGAGGGCTGCGGGTTCACCATGATGTTGAAACGCGCTAACCGGCTCGCGCCCGCCACCAGGAATAGGAAGCTGGCGACGGCACCGAACTGGATCAGCTTCGTACGGAATTCGGGGTGATCGAGAAATGGCGGAAGCACCAGAACCGAGGGCAGCAGATGGAAGCCCCACATGTAAGCGAGCAGGGCGGGAGCGACGCCGAAGGTGATTACGTCGGCGAGGGAGTCCAGTTCCCTGCCGAAATCACTGCTCGTTCGTGTCATCCGCGCGATACGGCCGTCCAGGCCGTCGAACAAAACAGCGAAGCCAATGGCTTTTGCCGCGAAATCAAAATGCCAGGGTTCCGCGACGGTGCCGTGCATCACTTGCAGGATGGCGTAGTACCCGGCGGCCAGGTTTGCAGTCGTAAAGAGCGAGGGCAGGATATACATGCCCTTGCGCATCCGGCGCTGTACTCGGTCCTCTTTCCGCCGCCGAGGCAATTCGACAATCGCGTGTTGGCCCATGTCGTCCACCTAACGGGCTCCTGCGTTCTGAGAATGAGCGCCGGGCGCGGCCAGTTCAGCCGCTGCTGGCGCGTACGCCAACACAGTCGCGGCACCTTTCACATGATCGCCGAGTTTGACGGCAATCCGGACGTCGGGTTCCATCACCACGTCAACGCGGGAGCCGAACTTGATCAGGCCTACGCGCTCACCGCGGGCCACTGTGTCACCCATTTTCTTGGTGAAGACGATGCGGCGCGCGATCAAGCCGGCGATCTGCTTGAAAACCACGGTGTGGCTCTCCCCTTTGACGGTGACGATGTTTTGTTCGTTCTCGTCGGCGGAGTTGGCGCCCATGGCGTTGAGGAATTTCCCCTTTTGATAGCGCACATCGCGAATCACTCCGCTAATGGGCGAGCGGTTTACGTGAACGTTGAAAACGTTCAAGAAAATGCTGATGCGCGTCCGCTCATTGCCATTCACGATGATGTTCGAAATATCGGTAACTTTGCCGTCTCCCGGTGAGACGATTGCGCCCGCCGCTTGCGGGACAGCGCGCTCGGGATCGCGAAAAAACCACAGGAAAAAGCACGCCAATAGGAGTGGGATCACGGCCCAGAAGGGATTCGTGAGCCATCCAATGAGCAGGGCCGCGAGGATCAACGGCAATGCGTAGAGATATCCGTCACGCACCATGAGAGACCTGAAAATTATAGTGCAGCCGAGTCCACAGCCGATTGTAACTTAACTGCAACAAAAATCGGCGCTTATGAGCGCCGTATTTCACAAACATTACACCCTTAGCGGCTAAGCCGTGTCTCGTTGGTCAGGGACTAAGCGACCTGATTTTCTACTTGCTCTTGCCGGAACTCGCGCTCGATGTTGGCCATCTGGTCCTTGAGGCGAAGTTTCAGCTTTTTAAGCCGGACTTCTTCCAGCTTTTCGTCTTCTGTCAGATAACGTTTTTGGGTGAGTGAATCGAGCCGTTCTGCGTACTGCGTATGTTCCATGGCCAGCCTGCGGAATTCGTCATGGCTGGCCAGGAGTTGGTCTTTCGGAGTGAGCATCCAACAGACCTCCTAACCGGGTTGAGACTTAAAACGTACCACACGCGTGTAGGGGCTTCAACCGGATTTTCGATCTAGGGTATTTAAAAATCACACTGATTCCGCAGGATTTGCAGTGAAAATGCACCAGCGGTGATGCAGATCACGCAATGGTGTGACGATAGAGGACAGCGTCTTCGACAGGATCGGAATAGTAGCGCGGTCGTCGCCCGGTTTCGCGAAAACCTGAGTTCTTGTACAGATTTCGGGCGGCAGTGTTGCTCTCGCGCACTTCAAGAAACATTGCGCGTGCGTTTTCTGTGCGGGCCTGGTCAATGAGTTCTCTGAGTAATCCTGCGGCAAGGCCTCGGCGGCGAAATTCAGCGGCTACGATGACGTTCTCGATTTCCCATTCATCCCCGACGACGAGGGCGGTGATGAGGCCTTGGACTCTGGAGCGCTTTTCATCGAAGTTCTCGTGAGAGATGTGTTCTATAGAGCCGTCTTCGAGATGGTCTTCGCAGACTAGTGTGACGCGGCGCGGCGCATTCGTGTCGTACAAGCGCTCGTATAGTGCCCGAGTCCAGCGGGAAGCCGAGGGCGTGTTCTCGCTTAAGAGCAACATGCCGTCAATGTCGGTGCGGGTTGCGGGGCGGATGAGCATGGGGGGTCGGTATTCGGTATTCGGTTTTGCCATCAGGCATCAAGAACGCTTCGGGAAGATCTCCGCGTCGGAGCGGCGAATGTAGTTTGCCTCCAGATCTTCGGGCGAAACGGTTTCTTGGGAGCGAATCTTTTCCCAGCCGATGCGCGCGATGACATCGGCGCGGGGATCAGGGATTTTCTCGACGATCAATCCCGCTTGTTGGGCTGCGTCGGCGATGCCGTCGTCGGGGGTCACGATCGGACGATCCCGAAAATTCGAGAGCAATTCTTCGCGTGACAGCAAGTGCTCGCCCAGCATCCGTGGACGATTCCCGAGTTCGTACTCTCCGACATAGAACTCCCCGCGACCTGCATCGATTGCTGCTACCACGTTTGGTCGAGAACCGCTGCGGGCAACGGCCTCAAGTCTTGATGTGGCCGCGACGGGCTTTTGGAGGATTTCGGCAAGGGCTTTGATAGCGGCTAGGCCAACGCGCAGGCCGGTGAACGAACCCGGACCGGAGACCACGGCAAACGCGTCGAGGTGGCGCTTGGTGAGGTTGTGTTTTTTGAGCAGATTGGAAATTTGTGGAACGAGTTGCGCGGAAAAGGTGCCTCCTTCCAGCGGCATCACGTCAAGGATCTCGATTTCGGTTGCGGATTCAGAGCCCGCGCGCGCGAGGGCAATGCTGCCGTTTTTGCCGGAAGTGTCGATGGCGACGAGGATCATTTGTTGGTCGTTGGTCGTTGGCGAAGACCCAGTCCACCGGGCGGGTTTCTCAGCGCCCCTCCACCAACTCCAGCAACACTCCCCCGGCGCTGGACGGGTGAACGAAAACATATCGGTGCCCACCTGCGCCGACTTTGATTTCTTCGGAAAGGAGCCGCACTCCGTCGGCTTTAAGCTTTTTCACGGCGGCGGCGAGATCGGGCACGCGCATGCACACATGATGCAATCCCTCGCCGCGCTGGGCGATGAATCTGGCGATGGTGGAATCGTCGGATGTCGCCTCGAGCAATTCCAGGCGACTCTCGCCAACGGGCACCATGACCAGCCGAACTTTTTCCTGCTCAACCGTCTCTTCCGGAGAGATGTTGAGGCCGAGTTTTTCGTAGATTCCCTTTGCCTGCGCGAGGGACTTTACGGCGATCCCGAGATGATCGATCTGAAACATCACACGCCCACCTTCCCAACAAGCTCCTCGACAAGCGAGTACGGATCGCGCTTGTGCTCGGCGATTTCAGCCGCGTATTGCTCGACTTGTCGATCGCTCAATTCGGCGCGGGCCTTCTCGAGCATGGCGTCGCGCAACATCTCGATCAGTCGCTCCCGCCAGTTTTCAATGTTGCGTTTGATGAGCAGGTTCTCCTTCTGTAGATAAGCCTCGTATTTCGCTAATGCCGCCGCCAGCTCGTGAATTCCCTTTCCTTCACTGGCGACGGTTTTGATCACAGGCGGCGTCCAGCGATCGTGCCGCATGGCGAGCGACTGCATGGCGAGGACTTCTCGCTCGACGCGCTCGGCGCCTTCCCGGTCACTTTTGTTGATGACGAAAATGTCGGCGATCTCCATGATGCCGGCCTTGATGGTCTGGACGTCGTCTCCCATGCCGGGCACGAGGATCACGACGGTGATGTCGGCCAGGCGGACGATATCGATCTCGTCCTGACCGACACCCACGGTTTCGATGAGGATGACGTCGCGGCCGGAAGCATCGAGCACGGTGGCGACATCGGCTGTGGTGCGGGCCAAGCCCCCGAGGGATCCGCGCGTGGCCATGCTGCGAATGTAGATGCCGGCGTCGGCGTGATGATCCTGCATGCGGATGCGGTCGCCGAGGATCGCGCCGCCGGTGTAGGGACTGGTCGGATCGACTGCAATAATGCCCAGGGTTTTGTGTTCGCGGCGATAGTGGCGCGCGAGTTGGTCGACGAGCGTGCTTTTTCCCGCACCGGGCGAGCCCGTGAGTCCGATGATTCGGCCTTTGCCGCTATAGGGAAATAGAGTCTTGAGAAGCGGAAGCGAATCGGGCGTCCGATTCTCGACGGCACTGATCGCGCGGGCCAAGGCGCGGGAATCGCCGGCGCGCAGCCGTTCCACCCAGCTTTGCAGGTCGGTCTTCAAACTTTCAGTGTAAAGCAGAGGTTGAGCGGTTGGAAACTTTGGGCCACCGGTTCGATCGTGGGGCCGGGGTTGTATGTTGCCTGCCGGTGAATGTTGGCCGCCGCCATTACAATCACTACCATGTTCGATCAGAATGCCTCACGCCTGGAGCGCGTGCTCGCGCAGCTTCGACTTTACGAACATCCCCTGTTGACGTTCGACGCGCGTACGAAAGGGGACGGCGTCGAGGTGCTGATTCAGCTGACGCATTGCACCGTTCCGGTGCATACCTATACGTTCGAACTGCATCCGCGCGACCTCGACCATCCGCAATTTGAGTGGCAGTTTCAACGGCAGCTCTACGACGCACTGCACGATTACTTGGTGGAGATGTTTATACGAACGCCCCAGGACCTTGCCGATCGCCGCGGACGGGGATTGTGAATCTGCGCCAGAAGATCGTGCAGGAGATTCAGGAGCACGGTCCGATTCCGTTTTCCCGCTACATGGAGATGTGCCTGTACGATCCGGAACTTGGATATTACTCGAGGAATGCGGAGAAGTTCGGCAAGGCGGGGGATTTTTATACGTCGAGCGACGTGCACGCGGCTTTTGGGAGATTGCTGGCCCGTCAGTTTGAAGAGATGTGGAGATTGTTGGGGTCTCCAGCGGAGATGGAAGTGTTGGAGTTGGGACCGGGGCGGGGTCTCTTCGCACAGGATGTGCTGGATTGGTCGGAAAAGAAGTTTCCGGAGTTTTTCCGCGCCACACGATATGGATTGCTTGAGCGGTCAGCCGCGCTGCAGGAGCGGTTGAAGACGACTGTTGATCGTCATATCGCGAGTGGGAAAGCGGTGATTGTCGAGGGCGAAAGATCAGCTCCCGGGAAATTCCGGTCTCTGGCGGGCGAGGCTCCGGTTATCGTTTTTGCGAATGAGTTCTTCGATGCTTTGCCGGTGGAGGTTGTTTCCGACAAAGGAACACTGCGGGTCTCGGCTCGAGGCGATCACTTTGTCGAAGAGTGGACGAAGACTTCGGCAGCCGAGCACGAGTTCCTTGATCGCCATGGCGTGCATCCGGAGGCCGGAGATCGTACCGAGGTCAGTCTGGTCGCCCAGAAGTGGATGTCGCGAATTGCGAAGTCGATCACACAGGGGTTTGTTATCGCGATCGACTATGGCTATACACGCGACGAGCAGTTAGCAGGACGGCATATAGAAACTGTGATGGCGTATCGCCAGCACTCGACGAGTACGAATGCCTATGAGGCACCGGGCGAACAGGACATTACAGCGCACGTGAACTTCACCGCGCTGGCTGGGGCCGCCGAAGCGGGGGGGATGTCGGTGCACAAGCTACGGACTCAGTCCCAGTTCCTGCTGGGTATTGGAGAGAACAATCAGTTTGCCGATGCTTTTGAGGAGTGCAGCCTCCCGCAGGAGAAAGCCAAGGTGGCACTGCAGTTAAAGCATCTGGTGACGCCTGCAGGCGTCGGAGAAACGTTTCACGTGATGATCGCGAGCAAGGGAGTGGGGGCATCGGTCGCGGAGAAGTTGAGCGGTTTGAGTTTTGGGAGATAGGTAAGCGTTTGAGGGATAAGTCTGGCGGGGCGAGGACGCCCGCCGCTCCATCGGCGGGTGATTTGGCCGGCGAGACGCCAGCGCTACAGCCGGCGGGGCGCCGGCGCTACTTTAGTTTCCGGGGGTTCCCTTCTCGCGTTCGTATGGCTTTTGGATGTATTTCCGCGCCTCATCTCCGGCACCCTGGGTGTTGTCGTTGGTCTGCAGGGCCTGGCGGTATTCGTTGACGGCGCGCTCGCGCTGTCCGGTGACGTCGAAAATCTTGCCGAGCTGGATATGGCTCCAGACTTCGGTCCAGCGCGGCTCGCCATCTCCGTTCAAGCACTCGCGATAGGCGTTCGCGGCTGACTGGTAGTTCTTTTGCATGAAGAACACGTCGGCCACACGGTAGTGAGCCAGAGAACTATTTTTGTTCGCATCGAGCGCTTTGTTGAATTCGGCAAGCGCGCCTGCGAGGTCTCCCTGCTGGACCAGCGCCTGTCCGCGAGTAATAGAGGCGCGCATGCGGACTTCACTCGAGTTCTTCAGGACTTTGTCGTCGGGATCGACGACGATGCGACGGGGCTTGCCGAAGGTTTCGATGCTGAAGGCAGAGTTGGTTCCCATGACGTCGATGCGTTTCTGTTCGGTCTTGCCGTCCGTGTCGATTTTCAGTTCGACAGGCATGCGGAAGAGATCGAGGTCCTGAGCGACTTCACCCACGACGCGGAAGCCTTTGTTGTTGCCGAGGCGGTAGACCGTGTACTTGGTCTTGAATTCCGGCGCGCCCGTGGAATCGAGCCATTGCGTAAAGAACCAGGTCAGTTGCTGGCCATAGTCCTTTTCTGCGATTTCGCGAAATTGATCGATGCTCGCCGATTTGCCAGCGTACTGGCTGGCAAAGGTGCGCATGGTCTTGTAGTAATTGTTGTCGCCAACCACCCAGCGCAGCATGTGGATAATCATGGCGCCCTTATCGGTCACCAGCGTTTGGAACTCGGGCGAGAAGACGTCGAGTTTACTGGCGCTCGATAGGGGTACGGTGTCGTAGGCAAGCGCGCCAACCGACATATCTTTCACGGCTTCTTCCATGCCCATGGTTCCGGAAGCCTGCTCCACGTACATCGCCTCGGAGTAGCGCGAGAAGCCGTCTGTGAGCCACCAATCGTCTTTGGCCGCGGGACTGACGGAACATCCCCACCACTGATGCGCGATGGTATTGGCGAGCAGCCGGTAGTTCACCTTCTCGCTGACTGTGCGGCTGGCGATGGCGGCGAGCTGCGGCGCCCATGCGGTGGGCACGGTGTCATCGGGCAGTTCGACGACGCGCAGCGTCGGCGATGGCAGCGGGCCAAACGTTGTGATGTAGTAGGTGAACTCTTTGAGAGCCGTCTCGGAGTACTTTTCCGTCAGCTTCTGATGAACGGCCTTGAAGAAGACGTGGAGGTCGACGCCAGCGTCGTCGCTTTTAGTCTCCTGAAAGATGCCCGCGATGATAGTGCCGGGAAAACTTGGGCGGTTGCTGACGAAGGTATAGGTCTTCTGCTCCATCCCGCCGGAACCCTTCTTGCTTGGAGCCGCTGCTGCGATGGTCATGTCGCCGCTTCCGATCGCAACCATGTGCGCCGGAATCGTGATGCTGATCGTCGATGTGAACCGGTTCAGTCCGTAGGCGTTCACCGGAAACCATCGGCTGGCGTAGAGCAGGTAGCTGGTGTCGTCGCCAATTGAAGCGAGTTTCAAGCCCTGGACCGGGCTTTCGTCGGCTGAATCCAGAACGCCTTCGTACTCGAAGGTGAGGGTCGTGCTCGAATCTTTGGTGAGGCCAGCGGTAAGGGGAACGCGGACGCTCGAGTCCTGGGTCACTCGCTCGGCTGAAAGCGCCTTGCCGTTGGCACCGGTCACCTTGGTCAGGCGCAGCGCGTTGTTGAGTTCGAAGGTGGCAATGGAAAGATCGTCGAGAGCCGTGAACTTGACCTTAGCCTTAGCGCTGATTTTGTGGGCGTGGGGGTTCAACTCCGCGTCGATTTGATAGTCATCCACGCGCAGGCGCGTCTTCTCGGCTGACCAGACAGGCAGTGAGCAAAGAAGCAGCAGAAGAATGAGACTGGTCTTCGGAGCCGAGCGGAGGCGCCGACAGTAAGTACGGATCAAGAGAAATCTCCTGGTGGTCGACCCTGGTCCTCTCAATAATTGTGACGCAAAAGATGCTGGTGGGACAAGGGTAAGCGACGATTCACGGCGATTGCGTCCGGGCACCGTTTTCGCCGTCTTCTCAGGGCACCGGTAGTCACTTGGAGTCCAAATTTGGCGGCTGGGTTGCCACGGAAGACGGGGCGGGTACGCTGGAGGCTTCGTTCTGCGCGAGAGCCAAGATGGCGGCGGCGGCCCGGTCCGCGGTGGATCGGCGAAGGGCCTGGTCTCCGGTGAGGTCTGCGGTTGGGATTTGGGCTCGGTTCCCGGACTGATTTTCGATTGGATTTTGAGTCGCGTTCGATGAATGCAGTCGCGCGCGAACATCGGCCAAACCTTCGATCATCCGACTTCGGGGCGGACCATCGGGAAGGATCTTCCGGAGTTCGGCGACCACTTTGTTGGCTGTGAAATCGTGCTGAACAAGCTCGGGCACAACTTCTTCCCCGGCAATGAGGTTCACCATCGCAAAATAGGGGACCTTGATGCGGGGCTTGCCGAGCGCGTACGTAAGGGGCGAAACGCGGTAGACCATCACAAAGGGCGTACCGACAATCGCGGCTTCAACGGTGGCCGTCCCGCTGGCGACGACGGCGGCCCGCGAATGATGCAAGGCCGGAATCGCTTCGCTGACTAACGTGACTCCGCGGCGTAGCGCAGTTTCGCGCAGGAGTTGAGGATCCAGCGTGGGCGCGACGGGCAGCAGGTACTCGTACTCAGGGCCGAGCTGGGTGGCAGCATCGAGTATGGTCCGCAGATTCATGCGCACTTCTTTGACGCGGCTGCCCGGCATAAGAGTGATCCAAGGCTTTCGCAGGTCGATCTTGTTCCAAACTGCATATTCTTCTCGGCTTATGGTGGGCATCGGCATGTCGGCGAGGGGATGGCCGACGAATGTGGCATCGACCCCGCGGTCCCGGTAAAACTTCTCCTCGAACGGAAAAATGATTAATGCCTTGTCGACGTATTTGCGCAGCAGTTTTACGCGGCCCTGACGCCACGCCCAGAATTGCGGCGCCACGTAATAGGCGACCGGGATGCCGCGTTTCTGCATTTCACGGGCAACACGCCAATTGAACGCCGGGGAGTCGATAACAACGGCAAGATCCGGACTACGGCGGTCCGCCTCGGCCATCAGGGAGTGAAAGTGGCCGTAAATCTTCGGGAGGTGGCTGAGGATCTCGGTGATACCGACGACGGCAAGGTCCTTGGCGTCGACGACCGTGTCGCATCCGGCGGCACGCATGCGCTGTCCGCCAACTCCGAAAAACTCCAGCGAAGGATCGCGGCGCTTCAAGGCTTCGATGAGCTGGGCGCCGTACATTTCCCCGGACGCTTCTCCGGCGGAGATCAGGATTCGCACGGAGACATTCTAACGTTGCCTGATTGTGAGAGGCTGTGACGGAAGATTCGGCTAGTCGTCTGCACTGACGGTCGGTTGCGGAAGGGCTGCGGGAATCTCCTGATCTTGGTACTGAAGCTGGTAGAGCTTGTAGTACACGCCACGCTGGGCCAGCAACTGCTGATGAGTCCCCATCTCACGGACTTTGCCCTTGTGCATCACGATGATCTTGTCGGCTCGCTGCACAGTGGAGAGGCGATGCGCGATGATCAACGACGTCCGGCCTTCCACCATTCGCGAGAGCGCATCGCGCACGCGGAACTCGGTTTCGGTGTCGACGCTGGAAGTCGCCTCGTCGAGGATGAGGATTTGCGGATTGTGCGCCAGGGCACGGGCGAAAGAGATCAGCTGCTTCTGGCCAGTGGAAAGCGTGGATCCGCGCTCACGCACTTCTTCGCCAAAGCCGCCCGGCAAGGAGCGGATGAAGTCCGCGAGATTCACCTCTTCCGCGGCGCGTTCGACGGCCTTGTCGGCGATCCAGTCCGATCCGAGACGAATGTTCCCGCCAACCGTGCCGCTGAAGAGGAAGGGATCTTGCAGCACGACGCCGAAGCGGCGGCGCAGGTCGTTCAGATCCATTTCGCGGAGGTCGACGCCGTCGATGCGAATTGCACCGCGTTGCACGTCGTAAAAGCGCAGGAGCAGCGAGATCAGCGTGGTCTTCCCCGCACCAGTGTGGCCGACGATGGCGACGGTCTCGCCGGGTTCGATCGTGAACGAGACATCCCGGAGAACCCAATCCGGTTCAACTTCACCGGAGTCCGATGTGGAATCGGCAGGCGGGCGATGGTCGTCTTTGGCGAGCGTATCAGCCGCGGTTCCTCGCGCACCGTACGAAAACCAGACATGATCGAACTCGATGCGGCCGGGGCCTTCGGGGCGCTTGGTGACCGCAGGGGACTCGATGTCGACAGGAGTATCAAGGAGCTTAAAGACGCGCTCGGCGGAGGCCATCGCCGACTGCAGGATGTTGTACTTGTCGCTTAAATCCTGGATCGGCCGGAAAAATCGCTGGGCATATTGCGTGAACGCCACAAGCACTCCGAGTGTGGCGACCGTTGGAACGACACGCACGGTGAAGAAGTGTGGAGTGCGTTCGAACACGAACGTGCTGACGCTGATGTGCTGGATCCAGTCGCGTCCGCCAAACCAAATGATGGCGGCGACAGCTACCACCGAAAGAATTTCCACGACTGGGTAGTAAACGGCGTAGGCCATGATGGCGTCTTTGAACGCCTCCATGTGGCTCGCGTTGATCGCGGAGAACTGCTTGTAGGCGCGCTTCTCGCGGTTAAAAAGTTGCAGCACCAGCATGCCGGAGACGGCTTCCTGCAGATACGAGTTGATGCGCGCGATGGCGACTCGAATCCGCCGATAGGAGTCGCGGACCTTTACGCGAAAGATCATCGTCGCCCAGAAGATCAGCGGCAGCACGGCGAAGGTGATCAGCGCCAGCTTCCAGTTCATCCAGGCCATGATCGTGATGATGCCGATGAGAACGAAAACATCCTCGAAGATCGACACCACTCCGGCGGTGAACATTTCGTTCAGCGCGTCGACGTCCGTGGTGACGCGTGTGACAAGGCGACCCACCGGATTTTTGTCGTAAAAGCCGATGTGCATCCGTTGCAGATGACGGAAGATCTGGCTGCGCAGGTCGAACATCACCATCTGGCCGGTCCACTGCATGTAGTAGGTCTGGAGGAAGTCGCACAGAAATCCGAAAATCAGGGTGCCGACGTAAAGGGCGGCCAGTTGCGCGATGCCGCGCATGGGCTGGGAACTGAGCCACCGATCGAAAATCGAGTGGGCTCCGGGCGTGCTGGCAAGGTACTTGTCGATGGCAGTTTTCGTGAGATAGGGGCCGAGAACGTCGAGGCCGGCCTTGGTGATGATAGCCGTCAGAGCAATCGTCACCTGCCACTTGTAGGGGGACAGGTATTTGAGCAGCCGCCGCATGAGGCGGCCGTCATACGCTTTTCCCAGTATCTCTTCTTCTTGTGCCATACGAACAGATCAAGAGTAATAGATGGCGCAACCTACGATAAAGATGGTGAAGATTCCACAGAGCTCACGTGCTCAAGGCTTTCGAGTTCCTCAACCGCCCGCTGCAGTTCGGCGATCAGTCGGTTCGGATTCCCTTCCAGAAGAACATCAAGGACTGCACGGTAGTACCAGAGAGTGCCCTCTCGATGGCCGCTGAAACGCCTCCACACGGAATCGCCTTCTACCCGATAGTCGGCGAGGATGGTGCGCACGTTGTGGAGCTTGTCGGCAGCACTTACGAGGCGAATGTCGTTGCCGGATTCACGCAAGAGCGCGAGAAAGTCGAGCTTGCGTTGTTTCCAGGGCGGCTTGGGGATCGTGTATGCGTCGGTGCACCCTTGCACTATCGTGGCGACACGATCACCGAAGCGCGCGCGAACTTCTTCGAGCACCGGATGGCCGCCACAATCTTCGACGACATCGTGCAGCAGGCCGGCGATGGCCTGGTCTTCGTCGCCTCCAGCCTCGAGGACCAGCGCGGCCACCGCCATCAAGTGCGAAATGTAAGGCACACTAGTGCGCTTGCGGGTCTGGCCAGCGTGCTTTTCGGCGGCAAAATCGAATGCTTCGCGGAAACGTGGGCCGAGTGAGGCTGCATGAGGCAGAGGTATCACGAAGACTTCTCGTCTCTGCGCATCAGGAGATAGGACCGGATGAAGGGTTGCAGGTCGCCATCGAGCACACGGTCCACGTCGCCGACTTCCTGCTTGGTGCGATGGTCTTTCACCATGCGGTAGGGCTGCAGGACGTAAGAGCGAATCTGTGAGCCAAAGTCGATATCGAGCTTGGAGTCTTCGATTTTCTTGGTGACCTCGCGCTTCTTCTCCATCTCGTATTCGTAGAGCTTTGAACGGAGCATGCTCATGGCGCGCTCACGGTTCTTGTGCTGGGAGCGCTCGTTCTGACAGCTGGCGACGATTCCGGTTGGAATGTGCGTGATTCGCACCGCGGAATCCGTAGTGTTGACGTGCTGCCCGCCCTTGCCGCTGGAGCGGTAGGTGTCGACGCGAATGTCTTCGGGCTTGATTACGACTTCGATGCTGTCGTCGATTTCGGGTGATACGAACACGCTGGCGAAGGACGTGTGCCGCCGCTTGGCCTGATCGAAGGGCGAGATGCGCACGAGACGATGGACGCCGCTTTCGCTGGTGAGCAGGCCGAAAGCGTACTGGCCATTGACGCCGAATGTTGCCGACTTGATTCCAGCTTCTTCGGCGGGCTGGTAGTCGTAGAGCACGGTCTGGAAGCCTTGACGCTCAGCCCATCGCAGATACATACGCAACAGCATGTCGGCCCAGTCCTGCGAGTCGACGCCACCCGAGCCGGCGTGGATCGTCATGATGGCGTTGCGGGCGTCGTGCTCGCCGGAAAGGAGCGTTTCCGTTTCCAGGCGGTCGACTAACTCTTGCAGGGCGCCGATTTCGCGTTGCAAATCGGCGTCGACCTTTTCGCCCTCGTGAGCGAGTTCGAAGTAAGCGGCGATGTCATCGTTGCGGCGCGACAGCTCTGCGTCGGTGGACAATGCGTCTTCCAGACGCTTCTTTTCTCGCATGACCCGCTGGGAATTTTCGGGATTGGACCAGAGATTGGGGTCCGAAGCCTGCTTTTCGACTTCGGTCAGCTGTTCGCGGACTTTGCCCGCGTCAAAGGTACTCCCGCAGAGTGCGAACCTTGTCTTTTAAAGCACCGTACTGCTGTTCCAGTTCTTCAACCATCAGGACTCTGACTTGGGGTGGAATGAGAAGCGCGTAATGAGCACTCCTATTGAGATTATCGCACACAGGTAAGCGAACCAGTCGCCGTGTTGTGAATAGAACGTCGTCGCATTGACGAGAGCATAGGGTGCGGCGAGTGCGCTGCGCGTTTTGCGCTCGAGATGGGCGACAACACGGCCGTATGGATCGATCGAAGCAGTGAGGCCGGTATTGGTGTCGCGCAGAAGCCAGCGGTGATTTTCGACAGCTCGCATGCGTGCCTGGTTCAGATGTTGTGCCCATGCTCCGGAGTCGCCATACCAGCCGTCGTTGGAGACGTTGACGAGGACCTGCGCGCCTTGCTTGGCAAGCTGGCGGACCTCATCCGGGAAAATCGATTCGTAGCAGATGAAGACCCCGAGCTTTTGCCCATCCGCCTGGAGCGGCCCGCGGGAAGTGCCATGAGTAAAGTTGCCGACCGCCTGCGTGAGTCCTCCAGCAAACGAAAAGATCGAGGCAAAGGGAACGTATTCGCCGAAAGGAACGAGATGGATCTTGTCGTAGCGGCCGTCCCAGACTCCCGTTGGGGACACTAGTGATGCGGAGTTGAAGACTCGCTTTGGGCTGTCCACGCCAATGGATCCGATGACCATCCACGCCTGCGATTGGCGAGCAAGATCGCTGATCGCGTTACGAACGTTGCTGTCGTTAGTCCAGAACGGAGCAGGAGATTCGGGCCAGACGATCAGGTCGGGACGATGAGAAGAAGTCGCATTCAAGCTGAGTGACGAAAACTCATACAAATACTTGGCGAAGTCGTCGGTGGTCCACTCGGACTCGGCAACGGGTAGATTCTGCTGGAGCAAGACGGCTACCTTGTCTGCGGGCAGGTGGGGCAATGGGGCTAGACGGCCGGCCTGTAATAAGACAGCCGCGGAAAGCGACGCGATCAGTAGGGTCGTTCGTCTGGCGCGCGGCACGAGAAACGCCGCTGCCAAAGCCACGTTCACGAGAGCAATTTCGAAGGAGAGTCCGTAGACGCCGGTGAAGGTGGCGATGCGCGTGAGGGGAATATTGTCCACCTGCGTGATGCCGAGCAGGTTCCACGGGAAGCCACTGATTCGTGTGCGGGCAAGTTCGACCGCAATCCATAAGAACGGCGCCGAGAGAAGCGCCTGGCGGTTGAAAGAGTCTTTCCTCGCCAGAAGGCTCAGCAGAAGACCAAAGGCCCCGTGATAGAGGCCGAGATAAAGTGCGAAGAGAAGAAGAACAAAAGCCGCGATCGGCGCAGCCAAGCCGCCGTATTGATGCATCGTGTCGTAGACCCAGTAGCAGGTGCCGATGTACCAGATCACTCCGCAAAGATAACCCAGCAGGAAGCCTTGGAGCGGTGTTGCCGGAATCAATTTCTGGGATTCGTCCAGCTGGATTGTTTCCGGTGTGCGAGCGCGGAACATTGCGACGATCAGCGGGGCGAGGCTCATCCAAGAGAGTACATAAAGGCCCGGGAGTGGGAAGCTGAGGATTTGCAATGCAGCAGAAAGAAGCACAAGCAGCCAGGCATTCTTGTGGATCTGTCGCACCGGGGAAGAATAGCAAATATGGCTGGTAGCTGATGGCTGGTGGCTAAATGGCTGATGGCTAACGGCCGCTCGAGAGTTCTCGACCTTCGTCGTTATGCGTCTGATGTTGCTGGGCGAGGTGCGTTCGCACAAACGAGACGATCTCTGGCGTCACATATGGCGGCGGAACGATTGCGAACGTTGGCTTGTTTGAGACTGGCTTCAGTGACACCGCTTTCCATTGCGCGGCGGCCCTGGCCGAATGGTGCAGAATCACGGCGTCGGCACGATCGAGGAACTCGCGAGCTGAGTTCTTGAAGTCTGGGTTCGCAGGATCAAGGACGGTTAGGTAAAGATCTGGTCGCACGAACTTCAAAATGCTGTTCGACTCGATGATGACGTTCTCCGCGGCTGACAACTTTTCCCTCAAGGCGGGCATTGCTTCCGCGAGTCTTCCCTGTTGCGTTCGCACCCACCAGACTTTCGACGCGCCGGCCGCCAGAAAGCGGGAGGTGTCGGAGTCGCCGCTTGCATTTTTTTCTTCAGCGATCGCCCAGCTGTGATCGTCGGTTGCGCAGTCGCAAGCTTCTCCGTTCGCGGAGCAGACTCCGTGACCGTATTGGGTGATCTTCAGCGCAGTCCAGTGAAGCTCGGGCAAAGCAGCGATAAGACCGGCTACGACGCTGGTCTTGCCGACGCTTCGGGAGTGCCCGCCGATGATGATGATGGACATGAATCAGGTCTCAGGTCTCAGGTCTCAGGT
>Ga0126371_10000775_pt1 | contig 26723 bp, 22 predicted proteins | sample PanSoiMetaPlot_4_FD_110145 | JGI IMG/M metagenome (GOLD analysis project Ga0126371, IMG submission 110145) | Tropical forest soil microbial communities from Panama - MetaG Plot_4 | ecosystem: Environmental > Terrestrial > Soil > Tropical forest > Bulk soil | place: Panama | collected 2016-02-17 | reverse complement strand
GCGACGCGCGCAGGAGCGCGCTTTCGCGTCGCGTCCCTATGTAACGATGATGGTAAGCGTGCTGCAGTCGCTCAAGCGGCGTACTGAAATTTATGACCCGGAAACAGGCGAAGTGCGGCATCCTCTGCTGCTGACTCGTCCGGAAAAGAACGTGCTCCTGGTTGTCATCTCCGGCGAAGGCGGATTCGCCGGGGCCTTCAACGCCAACATCGTCAAGGCTGCCACCAACTTCATCGCCAGCCATAAAGATCAGCAGATCGACATTGAAGCGATTGGCCGCAAGGGACGCGACATCCTGCGACGGCGCTATCCTGCGGCTCAGTATATTGAAGCGCAGAAGCAGGACGAGCATGATACCGGCCGCCCACGGCGAGGTGAGCGGGCGAATACCATCGAACTGCTGGACAGCCATTATCGCAATATCCTGCACAAGATCACCTTCGACGAGATTCGCGAACTGGGCCGGGAAATCATTGCGCTCTATACGAATGAACAGATCGATGCTGTCTACCTGGTCTACAACGAATTCAAGTCCGTGATCCAGCAGCGCCTGGTTGTGGAGCGGATACTTCCCATCATCGAAATTGGCAAACAAGAGATTGCTGCCGCCGAAGAGATGACGCTGGAACAGCGTGAGCGCGCGGCGGAAGCGGCGTTGTCGGCGGGCGTGAGTCTTGATTCTGCCGAAGCGGAAGCCGCCGCAAAGCAGGCTGAGGAAGAAGCCCGTCGATTTGGCACGGCCGAGGTCGATTACATCTATGAGCAGCCTCCACATGAGCTGTTCAAGGCGATCCTGCCGCGATATGTGGGAACGCTGCTCTATCACGCGATGGTGGAGTCGGTAGCAGCCGAGTTTGCAGCGCGCATGACCGCGATGGATTCGGCGACCAACAACGCATCCGACCTGATTGACCACTACACGCTGTTGATGAACCGCGTTCGTCAGGCCGCGATCACCAAGGAACTGATCGAGATTGTCAGCGGCGCAGCCGCACTGTAGAGAGAAAGAAATTTTATGGCAGAGAACATAGGCAAAGTCATTAAGATCGCCGGGCCCGCGGTGGACGTGCAGTTTGAAGAGGCGAAGATGCCGCCCATTTACCAGGCGCTGCGCGTCACCGGCGACGGTTTCACCGTGCCCGTTCCCATCAACGTGATTCTGGAAGTGCAACAGCACCTGGGCGAAGGCCGCGTGCGCTGCGTCGCCATGCAGGCCACCGAAGGCATGGTCCGCGGCATGAACGCGCTCGACCTCGGCGGACCCATCACTGTTCCTGTGGGGCACGAAACGCTTGGCCGCGTGCTCAACGTGATCGGCGAGCCGGTGGACGAGCTTGGTCCGGTCAATGCCAAGACCTTCCTGCCTATTCACCGCCCCGCTCCCGCGTTCGACGAGCAATCGACGCGTGAAGAAATGTTCGAGACCGGCGTGAAGGTCATCGACCTCATTCAGCCCTTCTTGAAGGGCGGCAAAATCGGTCTCTTCGGCGGCGCTGGCGTCGGCAAGACGGTCATCATTCAGGAGCTCATCAACAACGTCGCGCTCAAGCATGGCGGCTTTTCAGTATTCGGCGGCGTTGGCGAGCGCACTCGCGAAGGCAACGACCTGTGGGTGGAATTCCAGGAAGCCGGCGTTATCGATTTGAAAGATTTCTCAAAGTCAAAGGCCGCCCTAATCTACGGCCAGATGACTGAACCGCCCGGCGCGCGTCTGCGGGTGGCGCTGACGGCTCTCACCGTCGCTGAATATTTCCGCGACAACGAAGGCGCGGACACGCTGCTCTTTATTGACAACATCTTCCGCTTCACGCAGGCTGGTTCTGAGGTCTCGACGCTGCTGGGCCGCATGCCTTCCGCCGTCGGCTATCAACCTAACCTTTCAACGGAAATGGGCGAATTGCAAGAGCGAATTACTTCGACCAAGAAAGGCTCCGTAACGTCAGTACAGGCCGTGTACGTTCCGGCTGACGACCTCACTGACCCGGCTCCGGCGACGACATTTGCCCACCTCGATGCGACGACGGTACTTTCGCGTCCACTCTCTGAGCTGGGCATCTATCCTGCCGTCGATCCGCTCGCTTCGACATCGCGCATTCTTTCTCCGCGCATTGTCGGCCAGGAGCACTACGACGTGGCGCAGGGTGTGAAGCGCATTCTGCAGCGCTACAAAGACCTGCAGGACATCATCGCGATTCTTGGCATTGACGAGCTTTCAGAAGATGACAAGCTCACGGTCGCCCGCGCGCGCAAGATCCAGCGCTTCCTCTCGCAACCATTCCACGTAGCCGAGCAGTTCACCGGCATTCCGGGACGCTACGTCAAGATTGAGGATAGTGTGCGCAGTTTCAAGGAAGTGCTCGACGGCAAGCATGACAGTGTTCCTGAGCAGGCTTTCTACCTTAAGGGATCGATTGAAGACGTGCTTGAAGCGGCTGAGAAGATGAAGGTGACGGCGTAGGCCATGCCAGATCAACTGCAAGTCCGTCTGGTCACTCCCGAACGCATCCTGGTCGATTCGACGGCAGACGCGGTCGAATTGCCGTCGCGTTCCGGCTATCTAGAGGTGCTCTTTGGGCACACGCCGCTGCTTGCCGAGTTGGGCGCGGGCGAAGTGCGCCTGCACGGCGGCCACGCGGGCGAGCAGCGCTACAACGTGAACTGGGGCTTTGTCGAAGTGCTTCCCGAGCGTGTGATGATTCTGGCCGAGAGCGCGCTGAAACCGGAAGAAATTGATACAACGCGCGCACAGGAACAGCTCGAGCGCGGCCACCAGATGTGGAACGAAGCCGGTGAAGACGCCGCGAAATACGAAGAGGCGAACCGCGTGATCGAGGAAGCGGAATCGAAAATCGCGAGTGCCGCTTCACATGGCTGAAGCACTGCAAATCCCAGGTCTCAAAATCGAGACCTGGGGCATCCTTTCGGCACTCCTCTGCTTAATGCCGGGACAGACTCCGCGCGTGTATCGTGAAGAGTCACGGCTATTCTCATAAAAATGTTCACGGAATCCGCAGCGCTGACAGATGTGGGGCGTGTCCGCTCCGCCAATGAAGATTCTCACGGACTCTGCGCTGAAGCTGGATTCTTCGTGGTGTGTGACGGCATGGGTGGCGCTGCGGCGGGCGAAATCGCCAGCCAGACAGCCGTGAGTGCCATGCTCGAAGCCATGTGCGGACCGCAGGCCATTGATGATCCACGACAGGCGCTTGAGAACGCCATCAGCGAAGCGAACCTGCGTGTCTTTTCGCGCGCAGAGCAGGAATCGTCGTTACACGGCATGGGGACAACATTGGTCTCGCTGCTGGTGCTGAAAGATCGCATATGGATTGCGCATGTGGGTGACAGCCGCTGCTATCGTCTTCGCGCCGGCCTGCTCGAGCGCATGACGCAGGACCACTCTCTTGTTGATGAACAGGTGCGGCTCGGCCAGATGACTCCCGCTGAAGCAGAGCTTTCGCCGCTGCGCAATGTCATCACGCGGGCAATCGGGACACGCGCCACAGTTATGCCGGACATTCAGGAAGTGACCACCGAGAATGGCGATCTCTTTCTGCTGTGCTCCGACGGCTTGAGCAAGGAAGTCCCCGACGAAACCATCGCGAATATTCTGCGCAGAGACACTTCCGATCTGCAGACGCTCTGCCGTGCATTGATCCAAGAGGCAAATGATGCGGGCGGCAGCGACAATGTTACCGCGATTGTGGCGAGGATTAGATAGCGAGTCAGCGCGCCTTTGGCGCAAGCAAGTCAGCGTTTGAACACATGTCGTGATTAAAAAAACAGTAGTCCACGCCAAAGAATGTCTCCGCTAATCAGCCGCTTTTCGCTTTGCGCCCTAAGGCGCGCTGACTGGCTGACCCGCTGACTTGCTTTCTCCTGATACACTCATCTGTTTTGCGGGAGTGAACTGAATGGCTGAAATCAAGACAGTCGGCGTGCTTGGCGCCGGCACGATGGGTAACGGTATTGCGCACGTCTTCGCGCGCAGCGGATACGATGTGCGCCTGTGCGAGGTAGATCAGCGGTTCCTTGATCGTGGACTCGAAACGATCCGAAAGAACCTGGACCGTGAAGCGGCCAAGGGCAAGATAACTGCGGATGATGTCACAGGAGCACTCGCGCGCATTCATGGAACATTGGAACGCGCATCGCTGGCATCCTGCGATTTTGTTATCGAAGCGGCAACGGAAAAATTCGAGATTAAGAGCCAGCTTTTCGCAGAGTTGGATTCGATCCTGCCGAACGACGTCATTCTCGCCTCAAACACATCTTCGATTTCGATCACGAAGCTTGCCGCGCAGACGAAGCGTCCCGAACAGGTCATCGGCATGCACTTCTTCAATCCTGTGCCGGTCATGAAGCTGGTCGAAGTGATTCGCGGGCTTCAAACTACACAGGCCACTTACGACACAGTCAAGTCTCTGGCGGAGAAACTGGTCAAGACACCGGTTGAAGTAAACGATGCTCCCGGCTTTGTTTCCAACCGCGTGTTGATGCCGCTGCTGAATGAAGCCATGTACGCGGTCATGGAGGGGGTGGCAACTCCGGAATCCGTAGACGAAGTCTTCAAGCTGGGCATGGCGCATCCTATGGGCCCGCTCACGCTGGCCGATTTCATCGGCCTCGACGTTTGCCTCGACATCATGCGAGTCCTGCACGATGGCCTCGGCGATCCGAAATACCGGCCATGCCCGCTGCTGATTCGCATGGTGGACGCTGGCTGGCTGGGCCGCAAGAGCGGACGCGGATTTTATATGTACGAATGAAACACTAGCTTCCGTAACCGCGGTGTTCGAGGGAGCGCAGCTTTTCGCTGGTAGGCCATGAAATGGTGAGCAGAAATGCGGAATCTTCCATCGCTTCGACATCGTGCTTGATGGAAGGACCAAGCGTAAACAGGCCTGCCACCCGCAGCTCGTATGCCTGGTTTTGAACATTGACGCGAATAGCGCCTTTCAATACCTGGACGGAGATTGCGCCATCAGTATGATGTTCCTTCATGCGCGCGCCACGTTCCATGCTGATGAGGACGGCGCGGAAGTCGGCTCGCTTGTCCAGAGTCTTCGCATAAACACCCGACTGCCACGGCTTCTTCTTCTCTGCATCGGCGATCTCGTTTAACAGGTCAAACTGCGCGGAATCACCTTGTGTAGCCACTTCCTTGACCGAATCCACTGCCATGAAAATGCCTCCTGGTATTAGAAGATGCCTTTTCGATCCGACTGCACCAGAGTAGCGCGTTTCCGGCGGCGCAATCAAAGCGGGCTGTTTTCCGCAGGTACGATGAGTAAATGGATTCATTGAGCGCGCGCGCTGTTGCCGCGGCCATTGATGTTGCGCGAGAACTAGGACTGAAATGCAACGATGAACCAGAACTACTCGCTGACGGCAGCAATGTGATGATGCATCTGAAGCCCGCCCCTGTGGTTGCACGGGTTGCGACGACTACAGGACTCGTCCGCAAGCCTGCAGAGCATTGGTTGGCGCTGGATCTAAGCATGGCCGGATATCTGAGAAAGAAGAATTTTCCTGTCGTGCCGCCTAGCATGGAACTTCCGCCGGGGCCGCATCTGCATGACGGCCTCACCCTCACTTTCTGGGAATATGTCGAACATGACCGGAACTATGTAGCAAACCCGCCGGAAACAGGCGCATTTCTGTGCGAATTACATGCAGAATTGCGACATTATCCAGGTTATTTGCGCTATTTGAGCCCGTTTACTGAGATTCCGCTATGGCTGGGTGAGGTGGAGCATTGGAATGTGCTCAACGATGACGATCTGGCCATGCTGCGGCGGGCATACGGAATGATTTCCCTCCAGATCGGCGCGCTTGAACTGCAGAGTCAGCCGCTGCATGGCGATTCTCACAAGAGAAACATCCTGAAAACAAGGCGGGGTCTGATTTGGACGGACTTTGAAGATGCGTGTCGTGGGCCGCTTGCATGGGACGTGGCATGTTTTGTCCGCACTTCAGGCGAGAACCGGGAAACGGCGCTTAAAAGCTACAGCAGCAATTTCAATCTCGAGCAGTTAGAGCCATTTTTTGCCGCGCGCGACCTGCAAGGCGCGGTGTGGGGCGCAATTCTTTCAACACGGTTCGCAGATCGCAGAGAACGGGCCGCAGAATGGATGGCGGTATGCAGGGAACGGTATGGATAAGCTAGGCTGGGCTTGGCCTCGATGAACTTGCAGCCTCAATCCCGTCCACGTCTTGTAAGTATCGACGCGCTTCGCGGCGCGATCATGATCATTATGGCGCTGGACCATGTGCGGGATTTTTTTCACAGAAGCGCCTTGTTATTCCCGCCGACCGATCTCGCCAGAACAAATACCGTGCTTTTCTTCACACGCTGGATCACCCATTTCTGCCTGCCGGTATTCATGTTTACGGCGGGCATGGGGGCATTTCTCTGGTGGCATCGAGGGAACCGAACCAAGAAGCAGTTGTCGCGCTTCCTCTGGACACGCGGCGTCTGGTTCATCTTTCTTGAACTGACGGTGATGCAGTTCGCTTATAACTTCAATGTTTCTCCCCGCGACACAGTTCTGCTTGTCATGCTGTGGATTTTTGGCGTCTGCATGATCATGATGGCCGCGCTGATTCATGCGCCGCTGCGCTGGCTGACCGTGTTCAGCGTAACTGTCATTGCACTGCATAATTGTGTCGATCCGGTCAACGCATCGCGGTTCGGCTCCGCGGCATGGGTGTGGAACATCGTGCACCAGCCTGGCGTGTTTTTGTTCGCAGGCAGGCAAGTGCTGCAAATCTACACGCTCTTGCCCTGGATCGCCGTGATGACAGGCGGCTTCTGCTTCGGCAGCCTGTTCACACTCGAAGCGGCGGCGCGGCAGAAAATTATGCTGCGCATCGGCCTCTTTGCGACCGTCGCTTTCTTTGTAGTCCGCTCCATCAATCGCTATGGAGACCCCGCACCATGGTCGGTCCAGAAGTCAGCCATCTTCACGGTGCTTTCATTTCTGAACTGCACAAAGTACCCGGCATCGCTTGATTTTCTGCTGATGACTCTGGGCCCAGCCATCCTGGTTCTTATCTATCTCGACCGTCATCCACTAAAGGCCACCAACCCAGTGGTTATCTATGGGCGTGTGCCGTTCTTCTACTTTGTGCTGCATTTTTATCTCATTCATTGCCTGATGGCGCTCATGGCCTGGATTCGCTATGGTCATGCTGCTTTTTCATTCATCTTCAATCCAATCCCGTCCATGGGTGGACCGCGGCAACTGTTCCCTGCAAATTTTGGATACAGCTTGTGGGTCGTTTATGTCATGTGGGCCTTAGTGGTTGTGCTGCTGTATCCGGTGTGCCGATGGTTTGCCGGAGTAAAGTCGAGACGCAAGGACTGGTGGCTGAGTTATCTGTAAAGCAATGGCATGACGGCACGCTTTTCATTGCCCGCCATGCCATGACGCTTGTTCGTTTTAATTGCGAACATCGCAAGCGTTATTTCCAATGAACGCAGGCATGGCCAGGTCTGATTTATTGCGCAATTACCATCTGAGCGGTGCTGCTGGTGTTGATCGTCGTGCTTTTCCAGTAAGGGATGGAGAAGGGCAGCGTATATGTCACAACTACGTTGACAGCATTGCCAGGGGTTTTGGAAGAACTGGCCGAGCAGGATGCCCATGTCATTGACCCGGATGAGTTGACGCTGGCAGCGCACCAAGTAGTGGTCACGGTGAGGTTGCCGGAGCTGAAGCCGGGATAGCCGAGGTTCTGGACGTAGGTTTGGATCTGCGCAGCGGTGACGTTGCAGTTGGTCAGGCTCGGGGTGTTAGTGCAGGAAGTCGAGCCGCGAACGCTGGCATAGCGGGCAGCTTCGCGCGCCGCATCGGAAACAAAGTTGTATGTGTAGAACGCGTAGCCAATCTGGATGAGGCCGAACAGCAAAGCGAACAGGATGGCTGAGACCATCGCGGTTTCGACCAGAGTTGCTCCATCCGATTTACGGATGGTGCTGACGCGTAACCGCGCAGTCCATCGCCCGCTTATCGCCGCAATGAAGGTGCTCACTGAAGGCACTTTTGTACCGCCTGTCCTCGTAACGTGAATGAGGTGGGGAGGCCTGGCAGATGAATCATCGGATTGAACGACACCTGTGTATTGACGGTGAGGATTTCCTCTATATGAGAGTTTGGGCAATCGGTGTTGCCGCATGTGGAGGATGATCCATCGGAGCAAATGCACGAGTAGGAAGAGGTGGTGGAGAGGCCGTTAAGATTGGCAGCGTCATTTGCGGCTGCGGTTGCAATTCCATTCGTATCCGAAGCGGTGTTGCCGTTCTGAGCTCCATAGGCAGCTCCTGCCCGGGCGGCGTTCGAGACTTCGATGGCAGCAAAGGCCAGTCGGCCCAGCTCAGCTACTCCCACCAGGAGCAGAATCAGAAGCGGCACGGTAAGGGCGGTTTCGACCAGAGCCTGGCCGGAGCTTCTGAACCAACTGTGTTCAAGCTTTGTGTCGGTCATATTCCCTTTCGCCCCTTACTCTACAAGAGTGACCACCAATAGCGGGGACGTGGTGGGATGTACCTTGCTGTAATTGGGAATGTCGATGAGTGACGCATTATCGTACAGCGAGGCGGCGATGATGCCGGTGGCGACTATATTTCCGCCGTTGTCCTGCAGGTACACCTGTGTGCAAGGAGCATAGATGATGCCGTCCAGCGAACTGCTGCTGCCGAACACCAGCTGCAACTGGGGGGGATTACTTGCGTTGCACGCATAGGAGGAGTTGGTAGAAGGCACCATGAGGGAGATGCCGTTGTAGGCGCTGCTCTTCGAAGTAGACGCGGTGTAGATCAGCGTCGCGTTGCTCGGCTGGTTGTAGGTGCCGCTGGCTACGTCGATGGTTCCACCATTCACTGTTACAGTCCCGCTAATGGTGACGCCATTACCGAAAACGTAGGTTCCGGCCCCCAGGGTTACCCCGTTCAGCGTAACCGCCTTGGTGTAGCAGATCGTTTTGCCATCGCCGGGGGCGCTGGCCGTCATATCACCTGAAAGGCTCGCGGCCGTTGTGTTCGTAGAGTCACAGCCTGAGCCAGTCGACGGGTTAGGGTTGGGGAGGTTGCGAAGGGGATTGCTCCTCGCGCCGGCATTCTTGGTTAAGGGCGTTGGAGATGGACTGTGCTGAGGGCTGGGATTGCCGACTGCTTCAAGGTAAAGTGCGTTGACTATACCGCCATTGCCGGTGATGCTTACGTCGCCGTTGTCAGGTGAGTTCACATAGATGCCGCAATCGGTGGCCTCGATATCGTAGCCGCCTTTAAGCTGCAACCCGGTGCCTGAAGGATTCATCAGCCAGATGCAGGGCCCACCTGCAGTGGACCCAGCGACGGCCCGGGTAGCTATCGTGACTGAACTGCGATTGAATATTCTCATGAAGAACGTCGGGTTGGGTGCGCTGACGATTGCCTCTACGAAACCTGCGGTTCCTGCATTTGGGCCATAGGCCGGAGGAGTGTTGACGGTGACTGTTGCCCCGCCACTGCCGTCGGTAACGCCGTTCTGAGTTGCGGCGGCCTTTCCTGCTGCTACTGCTGAGGTAGTGGATCCGTTGTAGAGGTAATCGACCGCGCCGGCGGCAGCCGCGGCGTCGGCGGCAATCTGCAGGTTCCGCTTGGCGTGGAAAAGGACGCCGATATCGACCCCGAGGCCGGCAAAGCCTAGAAGGATGGTCATGCAGAGCGCAGTGAGTATGAGCGTCTGCCCGCTTTCATCGCGTCGAACTTGCACGGGGTTCGTCCTCCCCCTTCACGCAGTCTTTATGGTGATCTGCTCGCGCTCACCGAAGCCGGCTGGACAAAAGGACGGGCCGGCGACAGGTGCTTGCAGCATGTGCTCCACCATATGTTGGGGAAAATAGTGCAACTTTTATGCCAGTCTGCCTGCATAAGTGAAGCCGGGTTCCAAAAAATGCAAAGAGCAGTAAATTATTGCGGAATTGTAATTTTGAAATCGATATATCAAGATGAAATTGAGCGATTCCGGTGGTTACTTATGGTCCTACTTCTGAAGTGCGCCACAAAAAATGCGAATGCAGCTCAAATGCCATCGAGATGTAGCCAAAGCTGGTTCTTTGCTGCGATTTAAGCCCCTTCTTCCACATATGCCAGGAGTATTCTGGAGGGCATGGTGCGGATGACGGTGCTGGCCAGCGGTTCAAAGGGCAACAGCACTGTAGTCTCCAGTACACACACGCGTATTCTGGTGGACGCGGGCATGTCCTGCCGCGAGATTTTCAAGCGGATGCGCTCGATGGACGAAGACCCGGAGACGCTGGACGCGATTCTCATCACGCATGAACATCAGGACCACGTACAAGGTTTGCAGGTCACAGCCCGCAGGCTGGGGATTCCGGTCTACTTTACTGAGGCAACCCACCGTGCCTGGATGCGCTGGATGACTCCGCGCAAGCGATTGACATATGCCGAGTGGCTCGCGCAACGGCAGCAGGAATCTGCGCAAAAAAAGGCGGAGGCTGAAGCAAGTGCGAATCCACTGGATGGCGATGTGGAGAATCCGTTTTACCGTGAGGCCGAGCTGGCTGAGTGCGCTGCAGAGGAAGAAGAGCTGAAATCGGAAGAAAAAACCGAGTCCGATCCTTGCGCTTTGCCGGGAGTGGAATACTTCCGCGCCGGAACGCATTTCTCCATCGGAGATATTTCCATCAGCGCCTTTACAATTCCGCATGATGCCGTCGATCCGGTGGGCTTCGTCTTTCAGGCGGAGGGCCTTCGCATTGGCATTGCAACCGACCTCGGCTATATGCCTCCTAATGTGAGTCTCCAGCTTCGCGGCTGCGACGTGCTGATGCTTGAATCAAACCACGATCTTGAGATGCTGCGCGACGGGCCCTACCCTTGGTCAGTGAAGCAGCGAGTCATGTCGCGGGTGGGGCACCTGTCAAATGATGCTACCGCCAGGTTTCTCGAAACGAACTATGACGGGCAGGCTTCCTATGTCGTTCTGGCGCATCTATCAGAATGTAACAATCTGCCGGAGCTTGCGCGCGTTGCGGCAGAGCGCGCCTTGCGCGACCGTATGAGCTTGCTGGGAAACAGGTTAGTGCTGGCGGAACAACGAACGGCAACAGAACCTATTGTGCTATAACTGCGCTGGTTTATACTTTAGTTAGATTCCCTGGCCGCTCCCGGTTGCAGTTTCCACGGCCCAAAATGGGCCTGAATGAAGCTATTGCCTGTTGATAGAAACGTTAGGGCGGAGAACGGATTCACATGAATTCTTGCACCGATCAGGTTGTCGGAGACATACTCTCCAGTTGGAGATATGACATTTCCGGAATCTCGCCGGAAATGCGCACAGATTACGAGCAACATTTTGTGGAATGCCAGCACTGCCGGTCGCGGCAGCGCCTGCATCGCACCATCGACGTTACGCTGATTGGAGTGGCCACCGCGTCAATGATTGCATTCGTGCTGGCGCTGGCTGTAATCCATCACCTGGAGCCACTGCGCAACTGGGCGATCATGAACCTGCGGTTGCACCGGATCGATGTGGTGTTGACATTACAGGCAGCAGCAGTTGTTGGATTGCTGGTGTCGGCGCTGGCATGGGTACTGGTGGCGATTGCGACGCCTGCCCCCGTGTATATCACTGGCGTAGCGCTGGCACAGGCACGCGAACTGCAGAATAGGCTGCCACGAAAAGCTGCTTGATTTTGGAGATTTGGGATGAGCCCTCGCTTCGGCGAGGGCTTTTTGTTTTAGTCGTCCAGCAAACGGTCGTGGGTCGGCAGCATACTTTGGTGAAGGACTCTGCTGATGAATATGCCGCGCCGCATGGGCCGGTAAAAGATGACGTGTCTTCCCCGCTCGATGCGACGGAAGCCTGGATGGATCAGGAAGCAGGTTCGGCCCAGTTTCGGCATCTTGGCAATCTGTTCGAAGCAATCAACAAGATCGGTAAGATACGCCGTAGCCCGCACCTCGCCCCATTTGTCGGTGGAATAGTCAAGAATTTCGGCCAAATCCGCTTCAGCTTGTTTTGAATACTGGACAGCCCTCAAGCAGTCTTCCGTTTGTTCGTCGCCGCGCGATTGCGGACACGCTGACGGAGCCTGGCAATAACATCGCCTTCGGCAACGCCGCTGTTGATTCCAGCCTTTACTGCGGCGCGAAGCGCTTCTACTTTGGCTTTATCTTCCAGTTCCGACTGCTGAAGCTGACGCAAGCCGGCGCGGAGCACTTCGCTGGCATTGGCATACTGGCCGCTCTCAACCCTATCGTTAACATAAGCGTCCAGCTCGGCTGAAAGATGGAAGTTACGGGTAGGCATTAGCAAGTGCTCCTAGAATCCGATGTTAGCATCGGCATGGCAAAAATTGCCATAAGTGAGGGTACTAAATCGCGCGAAGCAGGCGGGCAGGAAGGAAGATGAGAGCGGCCACAAGTTCAAGCGCGCCATGCACGGCGATCCCGATGACACGGAAAGGCAGGAGCAGCAACCACACGAAGGGATACGCAACCAGTGCGAGCAGCGCCAGCGGCCAGCAGAAGACGAAGAGGATACACCAGAGGAGAAACTTAATCACAGACAGCCATCTCCTTCCACCTGTCAGGGAATACGCCGATTTCGACAAAGAAGTTCCCGTTGCCTAAGTGGTTTCTGATTCTTTCTCCATCGGGATCATGTCCACGGCGCCGACCAGGTTTGAGACACGCTCGACGTGATGGTGAGCGCACCACGACTCAAGACCATGGGCGATGCGCTCAACCGCGCGCGGATCGGCATAGCTGGCCGTGCCTACCTGAACTGCGGTCGCTCCGGCCAGAAGAAATTCAACAGCATCTTCAGGAGTAGCGATGCCGCCCATGCCGATGACCGGGATGTGCACCGCCTTCGCCGCTTCCCAGACCATGCGGACGGCAATGGGCTTAATAGCCGGGCCCGAGAGCCCTCCGGTAATGTTGACGATGCGTGGGCGGCGCGTTTCCACATCGATGGAAAGCGACAAGAAGGTATTGATGAGCGAGATGGCGTCGGCGCCCGCGTCTTCAGCGCAACGAGCCATGGCAGAGATGGATGTGACATTCGGGGAGAGCTTGACGATCAGCGGTCGCCTGGCAACTTCTTTCGCACGAACGACAAGCTCGCCCAGAAGCCGCCAGTCCGTGCCGAAGACCTGGCCGCCACGTTTTGTGTTTGGGCACGACGCGTTCAACTCGTAGGCGGCAATACCTCGTGCTTCATTCAATGTTTCGATCACCGCGATATAGTCATCGACTTCATAGCCGAAGACGTTGGCGAAAATGCCACATGAAGGATAGCGCGCCAACGCAGGCAGCTTGGTGTCGATAAATGCTTTGGCGCCGATGTTCTGCAACCCGATGGCGTTGATCATTCCAGCAGCGGTTTCAATAATGCGCGGAGCCTGATTACCTGCCATCGGTTCGCGCGACAGTCCCTTGGTGACGAAGCCGCCAATACGGTCGAGCGAGACGATGTCTTCGAACTCCACACCGTAAGCAAACGTTCCGCTGGCTGCAATGACCGGATTGCGAAGCTCTATGCCGCAGAAGCGGACCTTCATGTCGGGCTTCACGGTTGCGGCTTCTCCGTTGGAGTCTTTGCCGGCGCTTTTTCAGCGGAGGTGGAGCGTGTGCTCCGGTGCACGCCATGGACGGGCATCGGCCTGGGATACGTCACTGCCGATGGCGGCTTGAGCGCCTGCGTGAGAATATGCCCGACCGATGCCGATGGTTGATTTACCCCAAGCAGCGAGGCGAAAGTCGCCGCCAGATCCACCGGTTCGACGCGTCCGTGATAAATGCCGGTGGCGAATGGCGCGCCGTAGAAGCCGAGCGGCACATGACGGTCATAGGAATAAGGTGTGAAGTGCGTAGTGCCGTTGGCCTTTTCCAGACCCATCTGGAAGGCTGCGGAGACAACGCGCACATACCATCCGCCGTTTGCGGTGTAGCTGTGCGCCAGCAGCTCGCCGAACTCGGTGTGCGGCAGATCGCCATCCGCCAGTTGCAGGCGGGTGAAGCTGCGGTAGAGCACCGGACGCGGCGGCAGCTTGGTCTGCGCGGGCAGCTTGTCATCGCTGGGTTTGGTCAATTCCTGAAAGGCAGGTGCCAGCGCATCCTGCACAGCACTCTCTGCTTCCTGCTCGTTGATTCCTGCACGGTCAAAGGACGGACGATTCAGCGACAAGTACGGCAACTCCTGGTTGGGAAGCACATAAACGATTTTTTCGCCGGGTGAGAACTTCTGGTTCATCGCGTCATTCAGTTCATCGATGAGCTTTTTTGTGTCGATTTGCGCGGCGTTCATGCCCAGCTGCGCGGCAACAGCCGGAGAAGGCGCGACTCCGTGGTCAGCGGAAATAGCAACCCAGACATTGCCGAGGCCGCCTTCGACATTTTTGTCGAGCCAGGTGAAGAAGCCGTCGAGGTCGGTGTCGAGCGCGTCGACGATGGCACGCTGCTCATCGGCGTCCGGCCCTACGCGATGGCCGAGGATGTCGGTGCTGGAAATGCTGAGGGTCAGCATGTCGGTGACATCGTGCTTGCCTAGCTGCTCGCCGGTGATGAGCGCCTTGGCAAAATCGAGTTCGTAGGTAATGGCGGCCGGCGTAGCACCGACCTGGCCTTCAAAATTTGTAATGTTGGTCAGGCCGCTTTCCTGCCTGGCCTGGTCGAGACGTCCGCTGGCGTTGAAGGCGACGGCCCAGTCAGGAAGCTGCGCCATGTAGTAGGTCGAGGTTTCATAAATCCCAGTTTTTTCATCGATCCAGAAGGCTCCATTTGCCGCAGCGCCTGAGGGCAGAATCGCGGCGCGGTCCTTCAGTGAAACGCCGAAAACTTTGGCTTCGCCTTTGGTGTCGAGGCGAAGTTCGTCGCCTACGGTTGATGCAAGCAGATTGCGCGGCGACCGTCCCGGGCCGGTCTCGCTGCCCGCGGGCATGCCGATGATGGCATAGCGCTCATCTTCAACGGAGGTGACGGGCCGCTCCTTATTGCGGTCGAGGTCCCACCACTGGTTCGAGCCGATTCCGTGGCCGTCAGTGTATGCGCCTGTGCCTATGGTTGAGTGGCCCGGGGCGGTCAACAGGTTCGAATACTTGTAATAGCAGTCGGGAAAATATGCGCCGTGATCGAGGAAGAGGCGAAAACCTTTCGGCTTGAAGTCGGTGCGGTAGCGCTCCAGGTAGTCTTCTCGGAACTGGTCGATCACCAGGATGACGACCAGCTTCGGATGTGCGTCATATGCGCTGGCGTCTGCCAGGGGAACGAAACTTGCGGTGAGGACGAGAACCACGAGGAGAGAGCAGAGGCGCTTTAGAATTGGCATGGCGTTCCAGCACTTATGGTAACAAGCGCAATAGCGAAAAAAATCAGGACAGTCCAGCTACTAATTAATTGTGCATGGATTCTGGCTCAAAGCATCGATGCTATGCCCTTGGGGCGACCGATAGTCTGTATCGGGAGCCGAAGCTTGCAGTAAAGTAGTCCCATCGTGATCATCAATCTGGCGCGTCGCGCGCACAACCACAACTGGGAGCTCGACCCAATCACCCGCTCCCTTCTCGATACCGATTTCTACAAGCTGCTGATGCTCCAGTTTATCTGGAAGCATTTCCCGAAAACGCGCGCGTCATTCTCCTTCATCAACCGCTCAACGCAGGTGCGGCTTGCCGAATTCATTGATGTGGATGAGTTGCGTGAACAATTGGAACAGACGCGCCGCCTGCGCTTTCACAAGTCAGAGCTGATATGGCTCGCAGGCAACACATTCTACGGTCGCCGGGGAATCTTTGAGCCTGCGTTTCTCGAGTGGCTGGAGCGCGACTTTCGCCTTTCTGAATATGAACTGTCAGCTCGCGACGGGCAAGTATCGCTGACATTTAACGGGCTCTGGGCCGAGACAACGCTGTGGGAGATTTACGCGCTGTCAACCATCAACGAACTGCGAACGCGCGCCGCGCTGAAAGACCTGAGCGAGCTGGAGCTGGATATCCTTTACGCGCGCGCCAAAACGCGGCTGTGGGAAAAGATGGCGCGGCTGCGCGGCGTTCCCTGTCTGCGGTTGAGCGACTTCGGCACGCGGCGGCGGCACAGTTTTCTGTGGCAGGAGTACGTTGTGAACGCAATGACTGACGTGCTCGGTGCAAGCTTCACCGGCACGTCAAATACCTACCTTGCCTACAAGCATGATCTCGAAGCCATCGGCACCAACGCGCACGAGCTGCCGATGGCGCTAGCGGCAATGGCAAAGGACGATGAGGAGCTGAAAGCGTCACAGTACCGGCTGCTCGAGCTATGGCAGCAGACTTATCAAGGTGAATTGCTCATTCTCTTGCCCGACACCTTCGGAACGACGCAGTTTCTGGATAATGCGCCGGACTGGGTTGCAAACTGGACAGGACAGCGCGCCGACAGCAAAAACCCATTCGTTGCAGGCGACGAGTACATTGCGTGGCTCGAAGCGCGGGGGCGCGATCCCAGGCAGAAGCTCTTCATCGCCTCAGATTCATTGGATGTGGACGAAATTCTCAGTCTCAACGCTCACTTTGCCGGAATAGTCCGGAACGGCGCTTCACCCGCGGACTTCCACGACGCGAGCGATTTTCTTGATAACAAAAAGTGGCTCCCCGAGCGGCGCATCCGCTTCAGCGCAGGCTGGGGCACGCTGCTGACCAATGATTTCCGCGACTGCAACCCGCGTGGCGATGACGCCTTCGATCCGGCAAGCCTGGTCTGCAAGCTTAACGATGCCGACGGCAGACCGGCGGTGAAACTCTCCGACAATTTCCAGAAAGCGCTCGGGCCCGTGGACGAGGTCGAGCGCTATCGGCGAGTTTTCGGGTCTGAAGGCATGGCCGAAGCGCCTATTGTGACTTAATGTCTCACAGGAATAAGTATGAGCGAGTCTGTTGAAGGCTTTTACGACGATCTGTCTTCTCATTATCATCTGATGTTTGAAGACTGGGATGCCACGATTGCCCGGCAGGCAGGTGTGCTCGGCCCGTTGATCGAGCGTTATACAGGAAAGATGCCGGCGCGCATTCTGGATTGCGCATGCGGCATCGGCACTCAAGCACTGGGATTAGCGGAACGGGGACATTTTCTGGTTGGTTCAGATCTCAGCTCGCTAGCCATAGAGCGCGCGAAGAGAGAGGCGCAACTAAGGGGCCTGAACATTCCATTCCATGTCGCAGACATGCGCGATCTAAGCGACCTTCCCGACAGCGGCTTCGACGCGGTTCTAATTGGAGACAATGCGCTTCCGCATTTAATGACGCAACCCGAGCTTAAGCAGGCGCTATCTACGATTGCGACTAAGCTTGCGGAGTCGGGAGTCATACTTGCCACCATCAGAGAGTATGATGCCCTGCGGGTTAACCGACCTTCGATGCAACCTCCAGCCTTCTACGCGCGCGATGGCAAAACACGTTTTGTTCATCAAGTCTGGCAGTGGGAAGATGACACGTACATATTTCATGTCTACATCACGCTGCAGACCAATATTGGCTGGACAGTGAAACACTTTGCATCGCGATACCGCGCCCTCCTGCGATCCGAGCTTAATGAAGCCCTGGAGGCAGCGGGCTTCATTGATATTGAATGGCTCAGTACTGACGTCACATCGTTTTATCAACCGATTGCCGTCGCGAGAAAAAGAGCTCGCAGCTAATCGGCGGGGTTTGAGGCAGCCGACCTCTCCAGTAATCCGGAAGTCTATGCTTGATCTTGCATTTGTGAGGACCAACTTGCTATTGGTCGAAGAAAAGCTGCGCGCACAGCGGGCTGGACCCAGCGCATACCGTGTCGACTTACGGATTAGTAATTCACGAGATACAGCGTGCCTTTAAGCGTGATCGGATCTTTCTCCATCGACCGGAAGGTCAGTGTCAGCGGCTCTCCAGCATGCAGATCCCTTGCGCCGATCTCTCCCACCGCCCAGGACAATCCACTCCAGACAACCTTGTCATAATCCTCACGGATAGGCAGCTGCTTTCCATCCTGCGTGGCTTCCAGAAGAAAAACCTTGCTCATATTTGTGCCTGATGGCGGGCCTCCCGCCCAGGTGCGGCGCAGACTGCCGTCCGGCGAATACTGCTGCATGATGAGCCGCAGATCGCCACCCGCCGGAGCGGGAATGGTCGCCTGAATCACCCCTTTGCCTGTTTCATGAAACTCGGCAGGCACAGGATGAATCGAGCGCGGAATCACCACATCCTGCTGAATGCCAAAGTCGAACGCAGACGAGGCATACTTGCCGAAACCTATCATTGCCATCTGCCCCGGTCCAAGCTCTATGGAGTTGCCGCTGAGGCGTGGCACAAACCCGGCATCGCGAAAGAGAATGCGCCCCTCGCCGAGCGGATTCTGCGCCTGAGAGAGCAGCGGCATCTCAACACGGGCAACATTCTGCGCAGGATTCATAACAACATAGACGCTGCCATCCGCATCCAGCGCGCCAAAACCGTAGGTCTGTACTTCGCCAGGAATTCCTCCGAAGCTCTTGATCCTGCCTTCCGATTGGAAGTGCAGATAGAGCGATTGCACGCGCGCGAACCAGCGTGCATCGTCGTCGCTAATGAGCTCAAGGTTGCCATGCGTCGTATCGATCCAGCCGCCGCGCGCCATCATCAAAATGAGAGCGCTCTTCCATGCGTGCATGGCGCGGTAGTAGATGGTGCCGGTCTTGCCCACCATGAAGCCGGTCGAATCGATGCGTTCTATCGGCAAACCGGCCTGCTCGTAGCGGCGCACCTGGTGGTCGCTGTAGATGTCCATCGAGCGCCAGAAGCTCATCTCCGGAACATCAGACGGTCGCGGATCACCAGCGTATTGCGCGTCAAAGACTTTGAGCCAGTCGAGGTCGACAGGAGTCTTGAAGGGAAACGGATAGTAGGTGGAATCCATGTCGCCGCCGAATCCATTGAACGCCTCAAACACAACATCGGGATTCTTCGCGCGGAATTTCGCCAGCGCTTCTCGCAAAGCATCCGTGTTGCGGCGAACAATCTCTTCCTTGCTCAACTTGCCTTCATCTTCGGCTGGAGCAATCGTCAGATCGACAAAGTCGAACTTGAACATGCGGATGCCCTTGTCGTACCAGTATTGGAGGACGTCCATGAAGTCGGGCAGGAAGCCTCCCTTATAGAAAGACATGGCCCAGCCCTTCTTGTTCAATGAATCTCGCCATGCGGGAGCTGCATTGATTTTGACAAGCGTGTTGGAGCTGAACCACAGTCCCGGTCGAATACCATTCTGCTGGCAGGTCTTGATCCAGATATCCGGACCATCAGGCCAGTTCGGCTTGCGCCATGTCCGGTAGCCGCCGTTAGGATCAAACCAGAACGCGTCCATCATGTAGTAGTCGAAGCGGACGCCGAGCTTCCGCAGTCGCAATACTTCATTCAACTCGCGCATGGCGAGCTCCTGCGTCAACGGAATGTTGTCCGACAACTCGTCATACGACGACCAGTTGTTGTAAACGGAAATTGGGTCGCGCAATATTGGAGCGCCGAGTTGATCGGTAGAGAACTTCTGCTGCGTCTGCGCCAACAGACTGGAAGATGCCAGCAATACAACCAACGCCGCATTCCGTTTCACCCTATTCATTTCCATTCACTCCCATCTGAGAATACGCAGGTTCGCCAATCCACGCCCTTGCAGCGAGGCCCAATGCCGCAGGGCCGGCAAAGCCTTTCCATTGCTGAACAACTTCGCCTTGCGGAGAAACGAGAATGCTCTGTTCGCCGCCTGCTTTCGAAAACGCCACCGGGATGCCATTCAAATCGAGATCACTGATCGCATTGCGCATTACTGCGCTCCGGATTTCCTGCGAGTTTTCTGGAACGAGCAGAAGGACCACCTTAAGTCCGCGCGCGCGGTATTGCTGGTCAAGACTCTTCAGAAAGACGATCTGCTTCAGCGCGTCATCATCAATGAGTCCTTGCTCGTCGAACGAAACGGGCACTTCGCAATACAACCGCCAGTTCTTGCCTGTGCGCGAAATAGTGAATGGCTGCCCGGCAACGTTGATATATTTTCGGCTGAAGACTTCATCTGCGTTACTGCGAGCCGAGGCCGCGCGAAAGACGTTCGACCATTGTGATAGCGGTTGCTGGTCAAATGTGCTGCCGTCTTCCTGCTGCGTAGCTTGCTGTATTTGCGGAAGGCCGGAGAATGTCCTCGCGCCCCATTGCCATTCAGCTTTCCCTGCGCCAAAGTAGGTGTACTTATTCTGAGCGAACGCCAGAGCGCTGCTGCTCTTCACCAGCCACGGCGAGGTGGAATAGATTTTGTTGTTGCGGAAGACGGTTGTTCCAGCCATAATCTGCGCGTTATTCAGCAGCGCCGGAGCTTTCTCGTATGGGCCCCAATAAACTGTGTTGTTCTCGACGGTAAGCCCGTCAATCGATCCGCCATTCCAGGTATAAAGAAAAATCGCGCCCTGATAATTCGCCATGCGAGGACTGCGCCCATTGTTTACGCAAACATTTCCGTGCACTGTACTCTCGCGGGTAACAAAGCCCGCTCCAAAGACGGCGATGCAGTAGCCTTGCGTGTCATGCCCGTAATTATCAATGACTGAGTTCTTCGTATTTCCGTAATCGATATCAAACGCGCCGCCATCAACGCCGGGGCTGTCAGTAAGGAATGCCTCATTCTGTGAAACAGCGCAGTCGTCGCACATCCACGTCCAGATAGCATTCGGCGTGCCGGTTGTTTCCGTAATCTGCATCCCAGTGTTCCACGCCACGCTCGATTCGATCTTTCCGCCGCGGCCACGGAACAGAACAATGCCATCCCCCTGAACGTCGTGGACCATGGAGTTGCGGATGACAACATTCGTGCTCCATGTGCTCTCCGGTGGAAAACCAAATTTCCCGCCGCCAATCATAATGCCCATCCACTCCTGCGTGTTCCATGCTGTGACGCCGTCCACCAGCACATCATCGAAGTGTTGGTCTACACTGCCTGGCGTAATCAGCACCAGGCCGTTGTCCTTGCTTTTCATCTCGCCGCCGAGAACGTCGTGCACGGTCAGGTTTTTCAGGTGGACGTGGTGCAGAATTCCCTTGTCTCCGCTGATGAAAATCCCATATGTGCTGCCGCCGGAAAAATCCAGCGAATCCACATCCCAGTACTCCTGGTTAAAGAGACGGAGGGACTCTTCGCTCGCTGCTGGAGCAATAATTCTGGGCCGTGGTCCTTCGCCATAAGCAGTAAGACGAATCGGCGCCTGCGCGCTGCCAGAGCCTTGTGGCGCGAGCAACCCATGGCATTGGGTTCCGCGCCGAAACGAAATAACATCACCCGGCACAGGAACGAGAGACCGAAGCGCATCGAGAGAATTCAGCGGCGATGCAGGTGAAATGCCTGTTCCATTCGGGGGCGCGGAACAATCAATGTAGTAGGCACGGCCCTCTGCGGTGCTTTTGTGTATTTTTGTTTGGGCGAATCCACCAGTAGCTATGGAAAGCGTGAGGCAGGAGAACAGCAAAAAACAATTTCTGATTCGATGCATGCGGATAGATTTCAAATAAAATCCGCGCCGCAACTCAGCGGTTGCAGCGCGGATGAAAGATAGCCTAGAAAAGAACCTTTACGTCGAGTTGTACCACGCGATTCGCGTTGGGAGCCCCATTTTGCCGGATTATCTCGCCATAAGTGCCGCTGCTCACTGTCCCGTCCGGATTGCCGAAGTGCGGAGTATTCAGAGCATTAAATGCCTCCATCCGCAACTGCAGCTTGGCGCGTTCATAGACTGGGAATTCTTTAAATAGCGACGTGTCGATATTTACGTTGCCCGGGCCTACAACAATGTTCCGTCCCGCATTGCCGGGAGCGAGGTTGTCACTGCCATTTCCAATGAATGGATCATTGGTGAAGGCCGCCGTGTTGAAGTACATATCGAGCGTACGTTTGCCACGCGGCAGGTTGGGATCGCCCACCCTGTCCGGCCTCAATCCAGGCAGCACACCAGTTGGATCAGTCCCGCGCACCACGTTTACCGGTGTCCCGCTTTGCATCAGGTAGATGGCATTCAACTGCCAACCGCCCAGAATGGCATTTGTTATCGGGCCCCACGAGGAGAAGTATCGCTGGCCCTGGCCGATTGGGAGATACCACAATCCGCTGAAGACGAAGTTGTGCCGCACGTCGCTGTCTGCAGAGGCATATTCCGCGCGCAGGTTGTACGGGTCTTGTGGGTTGTTGTTGTTGATGTGTCCTAGGTTGAAAGGCGCAGGACCGTTATCGAGATTGTGACTGTAGGTATAGCTGCCCAGGAAGCTCAAATTGCGCGATGCACGCTTGCTTACCTTCAGTTCCAGAGCATTATAGTCGCCAAAGCCGGAGTCGGTCAGATATTGAATTTTCCCTAAGTCCGTCGTCAATCGGTTGTCGTAGTTATTTGTATTGTCGTAAGGATTAGCGTTAATATCGCCGATTTGATAAGAGAGCGCGTGAGAGAGCGAACCCACATACGCAAGATCCACAGAGATAGAGGAACCCAGTTGCCTCTGCAATGCGACATTGAAGGATTCCGAATAGCCTGTCCGGATATGCGGATCGAGAGCGTACGTTGTCAATAGATTCCCATTGGGAACGTTGGCCGGGTCTATGATTCCATTCGCAGGAATGTTGACGTCCGTACTACGCTTAACTCCCGGATCCAGCTGATATGCGTAATACCCAAAGTAGGCTGAGTTGAAATAACTCGATTGAGTGGCGAAGGGAGCGTTCTTTGTGAGGAAGTCTTCGCGACCATCATTCTCCGGACTATAGAAGATTCCAAAGCCGCCGCGCACAACAGTCTTCGGATCGACTTGGTATGCGAACCCGATGCGAGGAGCAAATTGGTTCTTCCGCGCGTTCATAAGTGAATCGGAATTCCCTCCGCGTCCAGCGACCAGGATATGCCCACTTGGCACGTCATAATTCGACATGTAGTTGCTGGTTTCCGTGTAGGGATTTTGATACTCATAACGCAGTCCGTAGTTCACGGTAAAGCTCGGCGTTATCTTCCAGGAATCCTGTGCGTAGAGATCCAGGTCCCACGACTGCGTGTGCGGATTGGTCAGCTGCAATCCAATATCAACAACTTCGGGAAGCCCAAGGAGCAGATCGGCAATGTCGGAGCCGCCATATGCATTCCAGCCATTAGGAACATATGGAGCATAGCCGTTTTGCGCGTTGAAGGACGGGTCAGACGTCTCTGCGGTGCTGAAACTGGAGTAGTACTGAAAGCCTGTGGGGAAAAGTGAGAAATTGGGCCGGGAATTGAGCTTCCGGAAATCTCCACCGAACTTGATAGTGTGACCAGTGATGCCGGTCAGAGTGAAGTAGTCGGTGAATTGATAGTTTTGGTCGAGCACATGGTAGGGCTTGTAAGTCGAACCGCCCGAAAGATACCCGTCGGCGAGGAACATATATGGATAGCCAACCGTCGCGGGGTAGCCGGGAACTGTAATGTTGCCTACGCCATATTTTGTCGAGTAATCCGTGCCGTTCAGCAGACTGTATTGATCCTGGTAATAGTTTGTGTAACCAAACCGAAATTCATTCAGTCTTGTCGGGCTGAAAATATGATCCTCGGTAATCGAGATAGACTGAGCGCCGTCGTCCTGCTTATTGGCCTGATCGGCATCGCCTGCGCCGGGCACAACGGTCGCTCCATGGTATGGATCGGTGACGAGTTGGTTATTGCCGCCCCAGTGATAAATTGCATAAAGTCGGTCTGCCTGCGTAATTACCTGATCGTAACGCGCATCGACCTGGTTGGTATTAACATTCACTGGCGAATCGACAGAAAAGTTTGAGAACCACCCATTACGCGTTCCTGGAAGATTGGGCTTTGGATAGAAATTAAGCAGGGTGTTCAGGCCAGCGGCGCTCACGCGGTTTGCCGGAATAATATTTCCAGAAAATTGTTGCGGCCAGCACCCGGGATAGCCACCATAGCAGGCATACGAAGTCGCAGGATCGAAGATCGGGTCCACACTTCCTGCAACAGGGCACGGTTTTCCATTGCAATAACTGCTCGGCAGTCCGGCATTCGGGTCCACAAGGCCGGAAAGGTCAATCGAGCCATCCGGCTGCTGCTTGATTAAGTCGAATGGAATGGTCGAATCGAGATACGTGTAGGCATTATTCTGCCGACTACCTTCATACGATACGAAAAAGAAGGAGCGATCTTTGAAAACTGGGCCGCCAATCGTTCCGCCGAAATTGTGCTGCTTAAGCGTAGGAGAAGGGTTGGTCGATCCTCCAAACGCGTAGGGTCTTGCCGTTAGAAAATTTGGCCGGAAGAACTCATAAGCTGTACCGTGAAAAGCATTGGTCCCCGCCTTGGTCTGGATTTGCACCACTCCGCCGGCAGCATCGCCATATTCGGCATCATAGCTTGACGTCACAACTTTGAATTCCTGCACTGAATCCACGCTCGGCCGCACCGTCACGTCCTGAGTGCGGTTTGTTGTCGATTCAACGCCGTCGAGCAATATGGAGTTGGCAAATTCCCTTTGCCCGCTCACTGACAGGGCATAGCTATTGATGCTGCCACCCACCTGCGCAACACCCGGCACCAGCAAGGTCAGATCGTAGAAGTTGCGGGACAGCAGCGGCAGGTCAGTAATGTCATTACCGCTGATGACTGTGCCCACCTCAGCAGTCTGCGTTTGCAGCAGAGAAGGCTTGTCCGTTACCTGCACTGTAGTTGCGACAGTACCGGGTGTAAGCCGAAAATTTTGCAGCAGTCGCTGATCGATGGAGAGAACCGCATGCGAAAGGACGGCATCTGAGAAGCCCTGACGCGAGGCCGCCACCGTATATGTGCCTGGCGTAACGTTGAGGATGACATAGTTCCCCGAGCTGTCAGACCGTCCGACGAACGAGACACCCTTCTCTTCATCCGTTGCGGTAACTGTTGCGTCCGGAATCACGGCTCCGGTGCTATCGGTAATCCGGCCTACGATGAGCCCGGTGGTGGCCTGAGCGCGGCTGTTCGGAACCAAGGTAAACAAAAGCCCTATGACGGCGCAGAACGCCATCAGGCTGGCAAAACACTTCGACATAATTGGCACTCCTAAGTACCTCAAATAAGCAAAAGGTCGTTCTATGAACTTGTGGGGGGATTCCAGTAAACGATTTCCTAATCTTTCTAAGATAGGCGCTGCTATTTAGACCTGTCAAGTTTCCATTCCGGTTTTGTGACAAGCGCCGTAAGGGAATTATCGAAAACGTAATCTTCAGAAAATTCATGGCCGCTTTGTAATTAAGACTAAACCTGTCGTATATTGATTAGGACTGATTAAGTCGCATTTTGATTGTGCGCGAGAAACAGAACCAAAACGGCAATTTATGCAACAAAACTGGACCCTTTTTTGACGAAAAGCGGCCCTCGAAACCATCAGGTCAGCGATCACAGCCATAGGGGACTGTGGGCCGCCTGAACTTTAGAACTGACAGGTTCAACTATTTGATGAAAAAGCCGCCCGTTTGGAGGAGAGCCAAAGAAATGAGCAGGAAACAGCGGAAACTTGCCGGTCGGCGCGCCTGGCTGGCATTGGGGACGGTGACGGCTTACGCAGCTGTCAGTGCAACTGGAAAAGCCCAGGCAACATATGCCCAAAACGGCCCGCAAAAGAGCAATCCCAATGCCCCGGCGCAGCCGCCTATTCAGCGCTTCGATATTCACGCCGGCCCGCTGGACGCCGCCCTGACCCAGTTCGCCACTGCAACCGGGATCTCCATTCAATACACCATTCCAGCCAATACGCTCCCCGGTTTTCATACGGCAGGCGTCTCCGGCATATATTCAGCTCCGCAGGCGCTCGATTTGCTGCTTGCCAATACTGGCCTTACCTATTCTCCGAACGGTCAAAACGCTGTAGCCGTGGGTCTGCGGCATGCTGAGTCCGTCCGCGTAACGGACAGCACCTCCGACAGCGTTGCGCTGGGCAGAATACCCACACCGCTACTCGATACCGCGCAATCGGTCACCGCCATTCCGAGAGATGTCCTGGCCCAACAGGGCACAACCACTTTGCGCGACGCGCTGCGCAACGCGCCGGGCATCAGCCTTGCCGCCGGCGAAGGCGGTTCACAGGGCGACAACCTTACCATTCGCGGCTTCACCGCGCGCAACGACATCTTTCTCGACGGTATGCGCGACTTTGGCAGCTATTACCGCGATCCTTTCAACTTCGACCAGGTTGATGTACTCGAAGGGCCAGCAGGCGTTCAATTTGGCCGCGGATCGACTGGCGGCGTCGTTAACCAGGAGAGCAAGCAGCCGCAGCTTCGTCCTTTTATCAATCTTGACGGCGATTTCGGCACCGACCTGACGCGTCGTTTCACTGCCGATATCAACGAACCGCTGCCCGATTTCGCCCACGGAACCGCACTAAGGCTCAACATCATGGCGCACGAATCTAATGTGGCCGAGCGCGACGTTACGGAGAACCGTCGCTTTGGATTTGCGCCGACCATCTCCTTTGGCCTGCAATCACCCACGCGCCTCACCCTCGGCTACTTCCATTTTTCTGAGAATGACATTCCCGACTACGGCATTCCCTGGTATTTCAACACCGTTTCTCCGGTTGCGCGGCACAACTACTACGGCTTCCGCGACGCGAATTACCTGAAGACCGACGTGGACATGGGCACGCTCAAAGTTGAGCACGATCTCGCTGAAGGCTCACTGCTTCGCAACCAG
>Ga0126371_10000774_pt1 | contig 26732 bp, 15 predicted proteins | sample PanSoiMetaPlot_4_FD_110145 | JGI IMG/M metagenome (GOLD analysis project Ga0126371, IMG submission 110145) | Tropical forest soil microbial communities from Panama - MetaG Plot_4 | ecosystem: Environmental > Terrestrial > Soil > Tropical forest > Bulk soil | place: Panama | collected 2016-02-17 | reverse complement strand
CTGGTCACCGCCGCCTACGTTCACGGCAACAACGGGCTCGGCGGGGTCGAATTCCCCGAGCCTAAAATCAAGCCCGCCGCCGAGTCCGCTGTCGAACTGATTCGGCGCATCGTGCGAGCCAATCCCGGCGAAATCACCATTGCCGCCGTCGGCCCGCTTACCAACATCGCCACGCTGCTGAAGGTCGATCCCAGTATCGCGCCGCTGATCAAATCCTTTGCGCTGATGGGCGGCTCGCTCAGCGGCGGCAACATCACCCCCGCTGCCGAATTCAACTTCTACGTGGACCCCGAAGCCGCGCGCATCGTCTTCGATTCCAACGTGCCCATCCTCATGGTCGGCCTGGACGTCACCCACAAGGTTCTTCTCCGCGAATCCCAGGTCAAAATTCTCGAGGCCGCGCAAAATCCCGTCAGCCAGGCGGCCGCAAAAATCATGCGCGCGACCATGGCCCGCATCAAACCCACGAACGATGAAACTGTCGTTGCAATGCACGATCCGCTCACCATCGCGAGCCTTATCGATCCTTCCCTGATCACTGCGAAGGATTACTACGTCCAGATCGAAACGACCGGCGAGATGACCGCGGGCATGTCGGTCGGATACTACCGCAGTCCCGTTCGCCGCTCGCCTCCCATGGATATTGGCGACAACTCCGGTCCGATCCCCACCGAGGAATACAAGCCCAACTGCAAAGTCGCTGTCGGAGTGGATCCAGACAAATTCTTCAACCTTCTGCTTCCACGGCTTACAAAATCCGCATAGCGAGTGCGCCTCGAGACCCCACACACCAAAATTTTCTGGAAGTCTCTTTATTCGAGGATGTGCATCTGGTTAAGCGAGCTAGCTGCTGGAGCGTGTTGGGCTGGCGAAAAACGAGCCGCGGGCCACTACCTGAAAATTCCCCACCCAATGCGCACCTGAATCGTATTGATTCCCGGATTCGGCGTGGTCATCCCCGCATTCGAAATGTGCATGAACCGCACTTCCGCGCTCCAGTTGTGCTTCTCTCCCAGGATGTGCATTCCGAGCGCGCCGCTTGTAGTGAAATTCGTCTGCGAGGTGTGCTCCGGCACTTCCTTATTCGTAAACAAAGTGCCACCCTCGATTTCAAAAAACGGCTTTACCTTTTTTGGCTCGGACAAAATCCACTTGAACGCAAACGGGTTCACTCCTCCGCCGTAGGCCGTATTGGTTTTCTGCACGATCGCCCATGCCGGCACCACGTCGAAGGCGTACTCCAATTGCCCCTGCAAAAAACCTGGCCCGTGGGGCGCCGTCAAAATCAATCCATACCGCAAACCCAGATTCCACACGCCCGTGTCGGAAGTGCTGCCGTTGATCCCGTGCCCGCCGCCCGTCCAAATCTGCAATTCCCGGCTCGAGCTTTCCGGCGACCGCTGAGCCTTCAACACGCCTGCACACATCAGCGTCGCCACAACAACAAATCCAATTCGTCGTCTCACGATGTCTCTCCGGACAAGACCGAGGCAGCACAATATCCGAAACCCGCTACCGTGACAATCCGCCTCCCGAAGACCGCTGCGGTCGGCGGAGGTTCTGGACGGCAGCAAAACTCGTAGCGGCATGATCTATTCCCAGGATCAAAACGTCGAAGCCTTGCTCGCCGGCTGCTCGAACCGAACAATGAGTTCACGCAGGTTCAGTGATATAAAGCAACGTATGCGCACGCCGATCACTCGTCGTGATTTTCTGGGCTCCAGCCTGCTCGCTTCAGGTGCTGCCTTGCTCGGTCCCCTCGCTCCCGCACAACTCCTGGCTCGCCAAGATGACTTCACCGGTTTCCAAGGCGTTGGTGAATACAGCTGCTCGAACGGCAACACCCTGCCGGTGCTCGAAGCCGGCCACAAGATTCGCGACTCGGTCTATGATCCCTTGCCCAAAGATATCGTTGAAACGGGCGAGCTTTATGATTGCGTCGTAGTTGGCGGCGGCATCAGCGGCATTGCCGCCGCGCTTTTCTTCGAACGTCAGGCCGAACCGCGTGCAAAGTGCCTGGTCCTTGAAAATCATCCGATCTTTGGCGGTGAAGCCAAGCAGAACGAATTTCTTGTCGACGGCAAGCGATTGATCGCGCATCAGGGCTCGGCCATCTATCAGCTTCACCAACCGCAGACTTTTCTCGCGCAATTCTACGACTCGATCGGCCTGAAGCCGCCGAAGCTCACCTACCAAAAGTGGGGCGGCCCGCAGCCGGAGCTGCACATCTCGCGAACTCCCTACGACGCTGCCGGCATGGACTGGGGCCAATACGGTTTTTGGTTCGGCGCAAAATTTGGCCAGGTCCCCGGAATCTGGGTGATGGATCCCATCCGCAAGAAACTGGAAGGCGCCCCCATCTCCGCCTCCAGTCGCGCTGAATGGTTGCGTTGGCTTACGGGCTCGCCGGTCGGACAAGAAAAGTTTGAGCGGCCCAAGGTCGAAGGCGACGCGGCTTCGCGCTATCTCGATTCCATCACGCTCGAGCAGCACTACATGGAGCGCTTCGGCTTGAGCCGTGAAACGGTTCGCACGTTTCTTTCGCCGGTAGAAGGCGGCGGCGCTGGCCTGGGGCCTGACGCGCTCTCGGCTTTCTCCGATTACGCCTTTGAACTTTTGCATCCCGTCCCGGATGAAACTGGGGGCATGGATCAGATGTTTCCCGGTGGCAACACCACCATCGCGCGCCTCATGGTGAAAAGCCTCAATCCTCAGGCAATCGACGGACCTGACAGCGTCGAAGGCGTTTCCCGTAACACGGTGAATTTTGCGGCTCTCGATTCTCCCGAAGCGCGTGCCCGAATGCGCCTCGCAGCCACGGTCATTTCGGTCCAGCACGACGGCGATCCTAGCAAGGCCTCAACCCTTTCGATCACCTACGAAAAAGGCGGCAAGCTTTATCGCCTGAGGGCGCGTTCTGCGGTTATGGCTGGTGGCAGCTGGACCAGTAAGTACATCGTGAAAGATCTGCCGGAAACGCACCGCAGCGCCTATGCGGAGTTCCATCGCTCGCCCTGCATGATGGCCAACGTCGCCGTACGCAATTGGCGATTTCTTTACAAGCTGGGCCTGAGCGGCTGCCGCTGGTTTGACGGCCGGATCGGCAATTACATGGAAGTGCGCAGGCTCGCCCTCACCGGCCAGGAAGACCCGACCATCAGCCCGGACGCCCCGATTGTGCTCACTCTGAAGGTCCTGTACAGCTACCCGGGCCTTTCCACAGTCGAGCAGGGCAACCGCGGCAGGATCGAAATGCTGTCAACGTCGTTCCGCGCATACGAACAGCGCATCCGACAGCTGTTCACCGACATGTTTGCGTCTTCTGGATTTGACGCCGACCGCGACATCGCTGGAATCATCCTGAATCGCTGGGGCCACGCCTATCTGAGCCCACAGCCCGGGTTCTTCTTTGGCAAGGACGGCAAACCCGCACCCCGCGAAACCCTTCGCAAAGCCCCCTTTGGCCGGGTCACCTTTGCCAACACCGACCTGGCCGGCGCTATGGATCATCGCTTCTCGATCCTGGAAGCCAAGCGCGCGGTAGATCAGAGTCTCCCTGCAGCCGGCAAAGCCAATAGAAACGGTTAGCGCCGGGCTGAGGCCGGTAACCGAGGCCCGTGCCTTGACTCGAGCTGAGCCAGGCCATAGAATTTCCTCGATTTTCTTTGAAGGAATACCTGTGAAACGGCGCAGGTGGATTTTCGTCGAGCTATTACTCGCGACTGGCTTTCTTGCACCTGCCGCGATGGCACAGAAGCCCCCGGGCCCGGTGCCTGCCCCGCCGCCCGCCCCGCCACCTAACCGGCTGCCGAGTTCCATCCCTTCCAGTTCGCAGCCGACCGGCTCGGATGTGGATCTCGTGATAATTGTTCTAGGCCGAATCGCAACTAACGATGGCAGTCCCGTTCCTAGTGACACGTTGGTGGAACGAATTTGCAACGAGAGAGTGCGTCAGCAGATGTATGCATCGCCCGGCGGCGAATTCAGCATGCAGATGGGAGCGCATAGCGGCGTCCTGGTGGATGCGAGCGGGGACTCGGGAACGGACTGGTCCGCACGGAAGGATGTGTCGGGCAGAACCTCGGAGATGGGGATTCCACGATCCGAACTTGCACAGTGTGACTTACGGGCTTCGGCGGCCGGTTTTCGTCCCAACAGCATCAGCTTGGTGGGTCTGACTCCGTCGGGCCGCGCGGTCGACGTGGGCGCCATCGTGTTAGAGAGAGCCGGGCAGGTCAAAGGTATGACGCTCAATGCCGCTGCCTACCAGGCACCCGCAACCGCGAGAAAAGCCTATGAGAAAGGTCTGCAGGCCGAAAAGAATTCCAAGCTGCCCGAAGCAGAGAGGAATTTTGCAAAGGCAGTGGAGATCTATCCCAGATACGCAAGCGCCTGGTTCCAATTGGGCAAGGTTTTTCAGAAGGAAAATCAGAAAGACTCGGCTCGCTCCGCATATACGCAGGCCGCCGCCATTGATCCGAAATTCTTGGCGCCATATCTTTCACTCGCGTCAATGGCCTACGATGCATCCGATTGGACCGAGGTCCTGCGGCTTACAGGCCACATCTCGGATCTCGATCCTTTCTCTTCCACAATCGCTACCGAGTACCTATTGGATCTCGATGAGTTGAATCTCGCTGCGGCTTATTTCTACAATGCCGTTGCCAACTATAAGCTCGACAGGATCGAGCAGGCCGAGAAGAGCGCTCAGAAGGCGGAACACGCCGACCTGCGCACTAATTTTCCGCAATTGCACGTCCTGCTGGCTCAGATCTTTATTCAAAAGAAGAACTACGCAGTGGCCATCGCGGAACTCGAGACTTATCTGGAACTGGCTCCAAACGCCAAAAACGGGGATCAAATACGGGAGCAGCTGGTGAAATTAAGGGAACTGAACCGCTCCGCGGCGATCGAGAAACCGTCCTTTCAGAACTGAACCAATCACTGCTCTGATCTGGCAAAAGGGGTCGCCCTTTGGCCGACGGCCGTCGTGGGCATTACTTGCGACTGAGCCGATGCTTCATTGTATAATCCCTGCCAAACCGCAGGGAGCGGTAGCTTTTGGACCCGACAAAGACAGCTAACCTGTGGATTCCGGTTTGTTGCGAGCGCGTAATGCGCTTCAACATTTTCATGCAGAAAAACGGCGTGGCCTATGGCTCGCTTGTCTGCACAACGTGCAACAAGAACGTTTCCTTTGAACTGGAGCATCAGGCCGACCTGAGCGCGTATGGCGAAGGCGCGCGCGCCCTGAATATGCTGGGATCACCGAAGCCCCCCAAAGACGTGCGGCGCAAAGTGGATAAGGATGCCGCCATGAACGACCAGACGCTATAATCCGTCTTTCCACCCAAAGCGTGGGACCGGCGATGATTGGCGAGACCATCTCTCACTACCGCATCCTCGAAAAGCTCGGCGCCGGAGGCATGGGGGTGGTGTACAAAGCCGAGGACACCCGGCTTCACCGCTTCGTCGCGCTGAAATTCCTGCCTGATGTTGCTCAAGACCCGCTGGCGCTAGAACGCTTTCAACGCGAGGCTAGGGCCGCTTCCGCTCTCAATCATCCGGGCATTTGCACGATCTACGACATAGGAGAGCAGGACGGGCGCCCTTTCATCGCCATGGAGTTCATCGACGGCGAAACGCTGCGCAGCTACATCCATGGGCGCTCGGTTCGGCTCGACGCAACGCTCAAATTCGGGACCCAGATCGCGGACGCTTTGGATGCCGCGCATAGCGAGGGCATCGTCCACCGCGACATCAAGCCTGCGAATATCTTCGTGACCAAGCGGGGACACGCGAAGGTCCTTGATTTTGGCCTTGCCAAGCTGGTTCCGAAAGGGATTGCGCGGGGGGAGGTGGATTCCAACGACGAGGCTCCGGGCTCCACCTCGATTGCGGGGATCATCAGCGGCACTCCTTCTTACATGTCGCCGGAACAAGTCCGGGGAGACAATCTGGACCGGCGGACCGATCTGTTCTCCCTCGGTTTGGTGTTGTATGAAATGGCCACGGGGCAACAAGCCTTTGGCGGCAGCACGGGCGGGATCATTATCGAGGCTGTGCTAACGCGATCCCCAATTCCCGCGCGAAATATCAATCCTCATATACCGCCGAGGCTGGAAGAAATCATCAACCAGGCGCTCCACAAGGATAGAAACCGACGCTACCAGCATGCCGCGGACATGCGCGCAGACCTCGAAGAACTAGTGCAGGGCACCGCTTCGGGACGAATGGTCGGCCAGGAAAGAACCGAAACGGCTCGAGTCGAATCGACCTCCCAGAACCGTCCGGCAACGCAATCGGGTTCCTTACGCCAAGAGCGGGTGTCGAAGGTTATTGACTCGGTTGCCGTTTTGCCTTTCGAAAACACCAGCCGCGACCCGGAGCACGAATACCTCATTGACGGAATTGCGGGCAGTCTCATCAATAGTCTGGCGACCATCCCGAAACTGCGAGTGATGGCGCAGAGCACGGTATTGCGTTACAAAGGCCGCGGAATCGATTCACAGAGCATTGGCCGCGAGCTGAATGTGCGTGCCGTTCTCGCCGGAAGAATCATGCAAAGCGGTGAATCGCTACGTATCGGCACGGAGTTGGTTGATGTGGCGACGGGATCTCAGTTGTGGGGGGCGCAATACGATCGCAAGCCTGGCGATATCTTTGCGATTCAAGACGACATTTCCGGTGAAATATCAGAAATATTGCGATTGAAGCTCACTCGCGCAGAGAAAAAGCGGCTGACCAAGCGCCAAACGGAAGATGCCGACGCATACCGGCTTTACCTGAAAGGCCGCCATCACTGGGACCGCTGGACCGAGGATGGATTTTACAAGGCCATCGAATACTTTCAGCAGGCGATCGAAAAGGATCCCACCTACGCTCTGGCCTATTCTGGTTTGGCGGATGCCTACGTGCTTCTTGGGTGGAACAGCTATCTGCCGCCGAGGGAGGCCTTCCCCAAAGCGAAAATGGCGGCGATGCGGGCGCTGCGTCTCGACCCGAATCTCGGTGAGGCCCACGCGGGTTTGGCGGCGGTGTTGTGGCTTTATGATTGGCAGTGGGAACAGGCTGCGGCCGAATTCACGCACAGCCTTGCCCTGAATCCCTCCTACCCGACAGCCAATCATTGGTACGCCGAGTATTTGATGACCATGGGACGCCACCAAGAGGCTATCGCAAGAATGAAGAGCAGTCAGGAACTCGATCCGCTATCGCTTATTATCAGCGTCGCCATTGCGTGGGCTTTTTATATGGCCCGGCGATATGACGACGCTATCGAGCAACTACAGCGGACCGTCGAATTGGAGCCTGCCTATCCGGTCACCTACTGGATTCTTGGCCAGCTGCTCCGGAAAATGGGTCGTTATGAGCCGGCCGTCAGCGAAGGTGAGAAGGGCGTGAAGCTGTCCGGCGGCAGCCCCTTGATGCGCGCGGCGCTAGCGCAGAGCTTCGCCATGGCGGGCAGGCGAGCCGAGGCCATGCAGATCGAGGACGAACTGACCAAGCTGGCAAAGCAGAAGTACGTGTCACCTTATTTTCTTGCGGGAATCCACGCCGGTTTGCAAGAAGACGAGCGTGCCATGGAGCATTTGGAGAAGGGCCACCAAGAGCGTTCTCACTGGCTTCTTTACCTTCACATCGATCCCGGCATGGACACCTTGCGCGGCAATCCAAGCTTTCAGGATCTGTTGCGGAGAATCGGCCTTCCTCTGCGGGACGCGGATTCTATTTAAGGCAAGTGCTTGGAAATTCCGCGATGCCCTTACTTGACGCCCATGTTCGGATCCAAGGGCCTTGCTCGTTTGGCAAACCAATGGTCTGCCCAATGGGATAGTCGTTGTGCGTGCAAATGTCGCCGCTGGTGGGCGTCGACTGTTTTCGTTTCGCTTCAGACCTTGGATTACGCTGCCTGGGCCCGAGGCTTGACGTGATCAACAGTCATACAAAAAAGAAAGGGAGGCGAGCCAGGTCTTCTCGCCTCCCCGTTTATTCCCCCTTCGGGGAATCCGACTAGCCTGACGGAGGGCGGCTAATCGGTCGTGTGTTGGCCTGTGTATGAAACTGGCGAAACGCGAAAAAAGTTACAGCGAATTTCAGAAAAATGTCTAGAATCAAGCGACACTCCGCGCTCCCCCGGAAAGGGTTTCTCCCGATGCCTCGGCCGTCGCACCTCAGTCCTGATAACATCCTGCGTTTTCTGCAACTTAGAAACAGCGCGGTGTCTCTCGAGGATCTTTCCCGCTCCCTCCGGGCGAACCGGTCGAGCCGCCGCGCCCTGCTCGAGATGCTCGGCAAACTCAAACGCCGCGGCCTGGTCGAAGAACTTTCCCACAATCGTTTCCTGCTGTCGAAATCGCCCCGCCCCCAGCAGTCGGCTGCCAAGCCCAAGGCGGCTCCCGAACCTGCCGCCGACCAATTTTCCCAGCACAAAGCTGTCCCGCGCGACGAAATTCGCGGCCGCCTGGTCCTTCATCAGGATGGCTACGGCTTTGTCGTTCCAGACCTCGTCGTTCCCAATCTCGACGGCGACCTCTTCATCCCGCGTGACTACGTCGAGGACGCCATGCACGGCGATCACGTCATTGCCAAAATCACACGCCTCAGCGGAATTCCCGGCGCGCGCCGAGCGGAGGGACGCATCGTCCGCGTCGTCGCCCGCGCGCATCCTTCCGTTGTCGGACTTTTTCGCTACATCTCGCGAGGCTGTGTCGTCCTACCCTATGATCCGCGCGTGCAGCATGACATCGAACTGATACCCGGCGAAGAACTCTCTGTTGCCCTGCGCGAGGAACTTCTCCCCAGCTCCAAGAATCAGCAACCCGGCAAACGCCAGCGCTTGCCGCACATTCCCAAACTCGATGGCGCAGTCGTCAACGCCGAAGTGCTGAGGTACGGCCGTGAAGGAGCCGGACCGGTCGGCCGCGTCATCGAAATTCTTGGCCGCCCCGGCGACCTCGGCGTGGACACCGAAATCATCATCCGCAAGCATCATCTTCCGCACGTGTTCGCCCCAGATGTCGTAGAGGAAGCCGCAAAACTCGCGCGGCCGGTTGCCGACTCCGAGCTCTCGGGCCGGGAAGATTTCCGCCATCTTCCCATTGTCACAATTGACGGGGAAACCGCCCGCGATTTCGATGATGCCGTCTATGTCGAACGACGCGAAGACGGCGGTTGGCTCCTGCAAGTCCACATCGCCGACGTAGCCCAATACGTCACGCCGGAATCCCCGCTCGATCGCGAAGCTCGCCTCCGCGGCAACTCCGTCTACTTCCTTGATCGGGCCGTGCCCATGCTTCCCGAGGACCTCTCCAACGGCATGTGCTCCCTCAAGCCACGCGAGGATCGTCTCGTTCTCAGCGCCATCATGCATTTCGACGCATCCGGCCGCGTGCTGAACTCCTGGATGACACCCGGCGTAATCCGCTCGGCCGAGCGCATGACCTATACCAACGTCAACAAGGTTCTCGAAGGCGATCCGGAAATATCCGAGCGCTACACCCACCTCAATCATCACTTCCGCGCCATGAAGGGACTTGCGCTGCTGCTCAACGCCCGCCGCGCCGAAACCGGTTCCATCGATTTCGACCTGCCCGAACCGGTCATCGAATTCGACGATCAGCAGCGCATGACCAACATCGGCCGCAGCGAGCGCAACATTGCCCACCGCTTGATTGAGGAGTTCATGCTCGCCGCCAACCGCGCCGTCGCGCACTACCTGAACAAACGCGGCCTGCACGCGCTGCATCGCGTTCATGAAAAGCCCGATGCCCGCAAGGTCCTCGAATTCGAGGAAATCGCCCACGCCTTCGGCTATTCACTCGGCGTCGAAAATCTCCATCAGCGCGAGATCTCGGTTCGCCATGGCAAAATCCCGGCCCCGGCCCGGGCCGGTCGCCCGGAGACGCAGGGCCATGGACGCGAGCGCCAGATGCGTGCTGTGCTCCCCGGCGCCGACATCCATCTCACGCCGAAACACTATCAGCGCCTGGTTCAAAAACTGTCGGGCAAGCCCGAGGAGCGCATCCTGTCTTACCTGATGCTTCGTTCCCTCAAACAGGCGCGCTACTCGGCTGATTCACTCGGGCACTTCGCGCTGGGCTTTGAGGAATATACCCATTTCACGTCGCCCATTCGCCGCTACCCCGATCTCATCGTTCATCGCATTCTCAAATGGGCTCTGGCGCATCCCGACGCGCCAGAGCCTTCGCACATAAAGCCCGCCGTCGGCACTACCGCGGCCGTCTATTCGGTGAAGCATCTTGAAGAAATCGCTGCAGAAACCTCCGAAACCGAACGTCGCGCCGCCGGAGCCGAGCGCGAACTCATCAGCTGGAAAACGGCGCAGTTCATGGAGCAGCATCTCGGCGACGAGTACGAAGCGCTGATCATTTCCGTGCAAAAGTACGGTTGCTTTGTGGAACTGTTCGAAGTCTTTGTGGAAGGTTTAGTGCCGATCACCGCGCTGGAAGAAGCCGCCGAGACCCGCTGTGTCTATCGCGAACGCGATCATGCGATTGTCGCCGTTTTTGGCGGGGAATCGGGCCGCGGCCGCCGCTCTCGACGCGGCAAACCCGCGAAACAACTCATGTGGAAACTCGGCGATCGCGTGCGCGTCCGCGCCGAACGCATCGACCCCATCCGCCGCCGCGTGGAATTCGCGCTCGCCACCTAGCATGCCGGAAACCGTCGGAGCCTTGGCTCTCATGAAACACCCTTTCGAAATACGGATTAGCGATTACAGAGTACTTTCCATATTAGAATTCGAATTGCATTGGCCCAAAGGACAGACATGAGCGACCCGTTGCTGATTGCGCGATCCTCCCAGCCACTTTATCTGCTTCCCCAGATGGCCAACCGCCACGGCCTTGTCGCCGGAGCTACCGGCACCGGAAAAACGGTCACTCTCCAGGTCATGGCTGAAGCCTTCAGCCGCATCGGCGTGCCCGTTTTCGCCGCCGACATCAAGGGCGACCTTGCCGGCATCAGTCAGCCCGGCGAGCAAAACCCCAAACTCGCTGATCGCATCAAGCAGCTCAAGCTTTCCGATTTTGCTTTCGCCGCCAACCCGGTTACTTTCTGGGATGTCTTCGGCGCCGAAGGCCATCCGGTCCGCGCCACCGTCTCCGAAATGGGCCCGCTCCTGCTGGCACGTCTTCTCAATCTGAACGACACGCAGGAAGGCGTTCTTTCGCTGGTCTTCAAGATCGCCGACGACAACGCGCTTCTCCTTCTCGATGTCAAGGACCTTCAGGCTATCCTTAAATACGTTGGCGACAATGCCCGCCAGTTCCAGACGCAGTACGGCAACATCTCCGCCGCCAGCATCGGCGCCATCCAGCGCGGACTACTCACAGTCCAGCAACAGGGCGGAGAAAAATTTTTCGGCGAACCTGCGCTGAATCTCGACGACCTCATACAGACCGACTCCGAGGGCCGCGGAGTCATCAACATCCTCGCCGCCGACAAGCTTTATCAATCCCCAAAGGTTTACGCCACATTCCTTCTCTGGTTGCTCACCACGCTCTTTGAAAAACTTCCCGAAGTCGGCGACCCCGAAAAGCCCAAACTCGTCTTCTTTTTTGATGAAGCACATCTTCTTTTCGCAGATTTACCCAAGGTCATCGAAGACAAGGTCGTCCAGCTTGTGCGCCTGATTCGGTCAAAAGGAGTCGGCGTCTATTTCGTCACGCAGAATCCGCTCGATATTCCAGACACCGTGCTCGGCCAGCTCGGGAACCGCGTGCAACACGCCCTACGCGCCTTCACGCCTGCCGATCAGAAAGCGGTACGCGCTGCGGCGGATACCTTTCGCAGCAATCCCAAGCTCAACGTCGCTGAACTTATCACCCAACTCGCTGTTGGAGAAGCGCTAGTCTCGTTTCTTGACGAAAAGGGCACGCCCGGCATCGTCGACCGCGGTGTGATTTTTCCGCCGCACAGCCGGATCGGTGCCATCACCCTGGAACAGCGCCGGCAGCTCATCGAAACCTCGCTTGTCGCAGGAGTTTACGAAAACGCTGTCGATCGCGAGTCGGCCTTTGAAATTCTGAAGGCGCGCGCCGGCCATCCCTTGCCGGGGTCTGCGACGTCCCCCGCCGCTCCGGGATCACCGCCATCGCCTGCGTGGTACGACAACATCCCAGGCATTTCCGGCAGTGGCCACCGGGGTGACAGTCTCGCCGCGGCTGCCGCAAAGAGCGCGGCCCGTGCCATCGGCAGTTCCGTTGGGCGTCAACTGGTCCGCGGCGTACTCGGCGCGCTCCTTGGGGGAAGCAAGCGATAATTTTTTGGTTGGTAACTCTTTGTCTCCCTGGTGCGGAGGGTGGCCGGATCCATGGACAGCAAGAATGTTCCACGTGGAATGCAGCAGCCACAGCCGGCCGGCCCTAGAGGGCTGCCCGGTCGGCGCCGACGACCGCTGCTGGCCGCCAGTCGCTAGGCACTGGTTCTGTTATTCTATGGAGCGGTCTACTCCCCGAGCCTTCCCGCTTCGGACGCACCGCAAAATTCAACCGAAAGGCTTTCCTACCGTGAGCACCTCTGTCGGTAACATCACCTTCGCTCCGTCGACTCCCCGCGCCGGCCACCGCGCGCACAACTTCAACGCCGGACCCGCAGCGCTGCCACTGGCGGTGCTCGAGCGGATCCGCGAAGAGTTACTCGATTACCGCGGCACGGGTATGTCCGTGATGGAGCTTTCCCACCGGTCGCCGGAGTTCGAGGCCATCAACCATGCAGCCGAGCAGAACCTGCGCAAGCTGCTGGCGGTCCCGGAAGACTACGCGGTGATTTTCGTGCAGGGCGGAGGCAGCATGCAGTTCAGCATGGTGCCGATGAACCTGGCGCTGCCGGGAAAACCGGTAGACGTGCTGCACACGGGCGCGTGGACCGCCAAAGCCATCGGCGAACTGAAGAAAGGCACGCTCCACAACGTAGCGGCGACCACCGAAACGGTGAAGTTCACCCGCGTGCCGCACGCCGAGGAGATCAAGTATTCGCCCGACGCTTCCTACACCTACATTTGCACGAATAACACCATCGAGGGCACGCAGTACCACGCAGTACCGGTCACCTCGGCGCCGCTGGTGGCCGACATGTCCTCGGACATCTGCTCGCGGCCGCTCGACGTTTCCAAGTTCGGGTTGATTTTCGCCGGCGCGCAGAAAAACCTCGGGCCGAGCGGCGTGACACTAGTGGTCGTCCGCAAGGATCTGGCCGAGCGCGCGGACAGGAACTTACCCACGATTTTGCAATACCGCACACATATCAAGGAGAAGTCGCTCTATCACACGCCGCCGACCTTCGCCGTTTATATTCTGGGGCTGGTGACCGAATGGATCGCGGCCGAAGGCGGGCTCGCGGGCATTCAAAAGCGCAACGAGGCGAAGGCCAAACTGCTCTATGACGCCCTTGAGGCAAGCGGCGGTTTTTATCACTGTCCGGTCGAGAAGGGTTCACGGTCTCTGATGAACGTGGTTTTTCATCTTGGGGGTGGTTCTAACCAACAGGGCGACGAAAATCTGGAAAAAGAGTTTGCCAAGCAGGCTGCGGCGGCGGGGCTGGTGGGTACGCCGGGGCACCGCTCGGTGGGGGGCATGCGCGCTTCGCTCTATAACGCCGTGAGCTTGGCCGACGTCCAAGCACTGACCGCCTTCATGAAGGAATTCCATCGCGTGCGCGGATGAAGGACCGGCTGCGGACTGCGGTTGGCGGAAGAGTTCGATAGACTGTTGGGGCTATGACGAACTACACGCTGGCGATGTTTTGTCACTTCCTTGGGCTGGTGGCGCTGTTTGTGGGCTACGGGCTTGAATGGATTGTTTCCGCGCTGCTGCGGGGCGCAACCACGGCCGATCAGGTGCGCGCCTGGCTGCGCGTGTATAAAACGTCCCTGCCGGTTTCCGGGCCGGGCTTGCTGGTGCTGATCCTGAGCGGCGGCTACCTGGCCTCGTTGTCCGGCGCGATGAAGCAGGGATGGATGTCGGCCTCTTTGCTGGCGATTGTCTTCGCGCTGGGGGTGGGATTTGTGTTCATCCTGCCGCGGGTGCGAGCGCTGCGTGAGGCCCTCGGCCAAGGCAGCGCGCTTTCACCGAAGGCGGGAGAGCTTTTGCGCGCGCCGGGATTGCCGACGCTCATTCGTGTACGCGTGTTTCTGGCGCTGGGCATTGTCTACCTGATGACTTTGAAGCCCGACTCGTTTGCTACGTCACTGTTGGTTCTTGCTGCCGCGATCGTCGTTGGCCTGCTCGCCTCTGCCGGAACCTTCTCGAGGTCCAAAGCCGCTTAGGCCACATTTCCTGAAAATGATCCTCGCCCAAACGAACCGAAGCGGCTGACTTCGGTTATCGGCGGAGGAAGGCGGTTCCAGACCCGCCCTCCTGCCTGCGTGTGGATCGCTTCTGGCTTCGATCATGCCAGGTCGAAGACCAAGACTTCGGCGTCTTCAACGCCGGTGAGTTCCAAGGCCTTCTCCCGCGAGACGGCTGCGCCATCACCGGTAGCGAGCTTCGCTCCGTTGAGCGTCACGCTGCCGCGCGCGACCTGCACGTAGGCGTGGCGTTCTGGCTTGAGCGGATGCTGAACCGTTTCGCCGGGTGCCAGCACCGTGGCATAGAGCTCGTTATCCTGGCGGATTTCGACCGAGCCGTCGCGGCCGTCGGGCGAAGCGATCAGGCGCAGCTTGCCGCGCTTCTCGGCCGTATCGAAGTGCTTCTGATCATATGCCGGCTGGTAACCGCGCTTATCCGGAAACATCCAGATCTGGTACATGTGGACGGGTTCCTTATCGGACGCATTGAACTCGCTGTGCGTGACGCCTGTTCCCGCACTCATATACTGTAAATCGCCTGGACGGATCGTCGAGCCGTTGCCAATACTGTCCTTGTGCGCGAGCGCGCCCTCGAGAACATAGGTAACGATTTCCATGTCGCGGTGCGGATGCGTGGGAAAGCCGGCACCGCCTGCGATGTGGTCGTCGTTCATCACCCGCAGGGTGCGGAATTCGACGAATTCCGGGTCGTAATACTCCGCAAAGGAAAAGGTAAAGCGAGAGTCGAGCCAACCGTGGTTGGCGTGGCCGCGCTGCTCGCTTTTGCGGATCTGAATCATGGCTGCCTCCTTGATTTGCCAGACGATAATACATGTTATAACGACTATTGTCAAGTGGTTGTTCGTGATAATAGCTACATGATTGAATCTCTAAGGCTTAGGCAAAACCCGGGAACCTTCGCAACGCCGCCGAGGTTCCCTCGGCTCTGCCAGAAAAGCCTGCAGCGAACGGCCGGCCTCGCTGCAACCCCGCTTGCGTGGAGTCGGCGGTACAGTTTCACGGGCTGGGGCTTTGGTGTAGAGTGTTAGATTAGGCGGCGGTCGTGGACGGCCGCTTTAGGCGAGGTCATCCCGTATGGATTCGGCGCTACCGGCAACGCAGGTGAAAGCATCTGAAAGCGGAGGGACGCGCCGCGACACGCTGACGATCACCGACAACCGTACCGGCAAGAGCTACGAATTGCCCATCACACATGACACCATCCGGGCCATGGACCTGCGTCAAATCAAGGTGAACCCGCAAGATTTCGGGATGATCAGCTACGACCCGGCCTACAACAACACGGCGTCGTGTATCAGCCGGATTACCTACATTGACGGCGACGCGGGGATTCTAAGGTACCGCGGCTATCCGATCGAACAACTTGCGGACAAATCCACCTATCTCGAAACGGCGTACCTGTTGCTGAACGGGGAGTTGCCCACGGCGTCGCAGTTAAAAGACTGGCAGTACAACGTTACCCACCATACGTTTATCCACGAAAGCATCAAGAAATTTCTGGACGGATTTCACTACGACGCTCACCCCATGGGGATGGTGATTTCCACGATCGCGGCGCTTTCGACGTTTTATCACGACGCGAAAGATATCTTCAGCGCCGAGTCGCGCAAGAAGCAGACCTGCCGGCTCATCGGGAAGATGCCAACGATTGCGGCTTTCGCCTACCGGCACACGCTGGGCATGCCGTATGTCTATCCGGACAACGACCTGAGCTATCCGGGGAATTTCCTGAACATGCTGTTCCGTACGAGCGAGACGCGCTACCGGCCGAATCCGACCCTCGAGCGCGCGCTGGACATTCTCTTCATCCTGCATGCGGATCACGAACAAAACTGCTCGACCAACACGGTCCGCGGCGTGGGCAGTTCGCATGTAGATCCGTATTCCGCGGCAGCGGCGGCGATTGCAGCGCTTTACGGACCGCTGCACGGCGGAGCCAACGAAGAAGTCGTCCGCATGCTGCACGAAATCAGCTCGGTCGAGAAGGTGCCGGAGTTTATCAAACGGGTGAAGGCGGGCCAAACCAAACTCATGGGCTTCGGGCACCGCGTGTACAAGAATTATGACCCGCGCGCACGGATCATTAAGCAGGTCGCCTACGAGGTGTTCGACCTGATGGGAAAGAACCCGCTGCTCGAGATCGCGCTGGAGTGCGAACGCATCGCGCTCGAAGACGAATATTTCATAAAGCGGAAACTGTATCCCAACGTGGACTTCTATACTGGCTTGATTTACCAGTCCATGGGCTTCCCAATGACGATGTTTCCCGTGTTGTTCGCAATTCCACGTATGTCCGGGTGGATCGCACAATGGGAAGAGCTGCTAAAAGACCCGGAGCAGAAGATCGCGCGGCCGCGGCAGATCTATCTGGGCGACGACACACGCAATTACGTGACCATCGACCAGCGCTCATAGCGTGCGCGCCCGCCACCGTCCGGCGCACCTTCAAACCGCCTAAGGCTAGCGCTCCCCGGTATCCTTTTTGCATACGCGTGCTGGCTTCACCCTCGACTTTCCGCCCCCGCAAGGTATATTCGTTTTTACGAGGTCTTATGGCCCAGTCGCCGAGCAGTCCGTCCAATTCAGGTCCGCGCCGCCGCAGCCAACGGGTGTTGATGCAAGTCGCCGTGCGAGTACGCGGCAACGATACTCAGGGAAAAAACTTTGAGGAAGAGACTTCTACCTTGGCGATCAACGCGCATGGCGCATTGGTATTGCTACAAGCACGCATCACCAGCGGAAGTCGCGTTCACCTTCAGCACAACGGAACCAAGGAAGAGCAAGAGTGCCACGTGGCTTTCCTAGGGCCGGTGCGTTCGGGAAAAGCCGAGGTCGGACTGGAGTTTTCCGAGCCGCGGCCCGGCTTCTGGCGCGTAGCGTTTCCGCCGGAGGATTGGACGCCCCGGCACCCGGAAGCGCGCACGGTTGTCTCAACAAGTCCGGGTACGCAAAAGAAATAAAACCTTCGCTGTCTTGCCTTTCCCTCGGTGACAAATGACTGATGACAGTGTTCGAAAGGCCCCGCTTTTCCCGCAGGCTCCTGGCCCGATTTGGCTTTGCAGCTGTTAGACTTTGTCGATATGCGCTGGCTCCTTGTTGCAATCGCGATGCTTTTGCCTGGCGATCCATGGTGGATTCGGCTGCCAAGCGGCGTGGACGGGAATCTGCGTGGAGTTTCCGTTGTGGTGCAGCGGCGTGGGACGACTCTTTGGGCGGTAGGATCCAAAGGGACGGTGATTGTCTCAACCGATGGCGGGACGGCCTGGGAAAAAGCGGCGATTCCGAACGCGGAGACGCTAGATTTCCGGGGTGTGCAAGCGTTTGAGAGTGGCATCGCGTATGTGATGTCCAGTGGAGAAGGGGAAAAGTCGAGGATCTTCAAGACAACCGATACCGGGAAGACCTGGAGTGTGCAGTACAGCGGAAAGGAAAAGGCTTTTTTCCTGGACGCTCTGGTGTGCAAAGATGCGACGCATTGTTTTGCGTTGAGCGATCCAGTGGGCGGGAAATTCCTGTTGCTGGCGACCGAAGACGGGCAACACTGGAAGGAATTGCAGCAGGATCACATGCCAAACGCCTTGCGCAACGAGGGCGTATTTGCCGCGGGCAATTCCGCACTGTTGCTCTACCGGGATCGCGAACTGTATTTCGGAACTGGGGGAAGCGCAGCGCGTATGTTCCATTCGGGGGACCTGGGAAAGACCTGGAGTGTTTCGGAAACGCCGATTTTGAGAGGCAAGGCTTCGCAGGGAATTTTTTCCGTAGTGCGGGCGGGGGACACGATTGTCGTCGTGGGTGGCGACTACGCCGACCCGGGAAATACCACCAAAAATGCGGCCTATTCGGTCGACGAAGGAAGGACCTGGACGATTCCCGAACAGCGGCCCACAGGGTTTCGGTCGGCGCTAGACACATACGACGCGGGATTTGTCGCGGTAGGCACAAATGGATCCGACGTCAGCCACGACGGGACGAAGTGGGAGCACATTGATTCGACGAATCTGAACGCACTGACCTTCATCAGCGGCAAGGGCTATGCCGTGGGTCCGCAAGGCGCGGTAACGCGGTTCGAAGACCACAACGAATACTGAGGAAAAAAATACCTTCCTTGGCAGGTCCCCGGACAATCTGACCCATTTAGGGCGTAGATTGTTGGGAAGAAGCATGTACGCCAGACTGGGAAAATTCGAAGCGTAGCAACCAAGCGCTCGGCACACCGTGGCCGTCCTGTTCGGCGCCGCTGAATTTCCATTGTTGCGCGGCTTTTTCGGCGAGACCCGCAAAATATTTGCTGGGCCCGGGGGTGTCGAGTTTGGAATCGGTGACATTCCCGGCAGCATCCACGCCCACTTTCACAACTACGCGGACCGTGCCCTGGATCGTGGCCAGGGCTTTCGGCGAAACCTGCGGGAGAACCTGATCGAGCACCTGGTTATGACCTTGGACGTCGCCGGAGGTTTTTGCCGCACTCGATCCGTCGGGATTCATCCGCAATACTGCCGGAGAAGCCGAGAGCGGGGGTTCAGCCGGCTTTTCTGACGCGCGCCCATCGGTGGCGCTGCGTGTGCTTTGCTCGGGCGGCGGCATGGAAGCCGCCTGAGATTCCGACACCTGGGACGTCGAGGCCTGAGGGACAGACGGCTCCGCTGTGGAAACGGTCGACCGGGATGTGGACTGCTCGCGGAAGTTCGAGATCTTAGGCAAGGCGAAAACCAGGCCGACCAAAACGGCCGCGCCCAGTGCGATCGGAAGAACGCGGTCGAGCAGAGGGGCGTCGGTTTGCGGCCTGCTTGAGGCCCGGGGAGGTATGGGAACAGGCGCGGGCTTCAGCCTTGCGAGCGGTATTGCTGGCTCCGGCGAAAGGGGAACGCTGACGGGGGAGGCGGCAACGGCTGGTTGCGGGGCAGGGGAGGCTGCCGCCGCTGCGGCAGCAAGCGGCGCGAGATGGAGTCGTGCAGCAATTTCGGCAACCGACCAGCGCTGCTTGGGATTGCGACGCAAGGCGTAGTTGGCAATTTCGCTATACAACGGTGGCAGCGAAGCGGGCACAGCAGGGTCTTCGAGCGGATCCGCCGAGAGAGGGGGAGCGTGTTGGGTCAAGGCTTCAACCAGCGTGATGCCGAGCGCCCAGACGTCGCACTTGGCATTGACAGGTCCCGAGAAAGTTTCCGGGGCGTCGTAAGTGTCGCGGAGCCGGTGTATTTCAGTCTGCGCGCCAACGGCCTGGACCGCGTCAGAGGAAAGCTTCACACAATTTTCAGTGGCAAGAATGTTCGAGGGTTTCAGGTGGCCGTGAGCCAGACCCTTCGAAGAGAGATAGACCAGAGCATCGAGCGCCGGCTTGAGCAGGTCCTGCACCTCTTCGGCGGAGAGGGCACGTTGCGGAAGAATTTCGGACAGATTCTCTTCGGCGTATTCCATTACCACGTAGATGTTGTCTTGATCGCCGAGCCGGCAGCGTCCCGCATCATAGACGGTGAGTAGATTTGGATGGCTCAGATCAATGGCACGCTTCCAGAAGGCAAGGCGAGCATCGGCGGTGGGTCTGTCAGCAGGGATGAATTTGATAGCGGCGTCTTTGGGTTCAGGACCGGAAATTTCCGTGAGGAACACCGCGCTGTCGGCGGTGCCACCGAGAAGCCGACGCAGCGGATAGTTCCCGCCCACGATCTGGCCTTCGCATTCATTCCACTGTTCGTGCATAACATACCCCGCGCAAATGATTTCGACGCAATCAGAGCGCGCAAGGGAATGGTTCCCGCGCCAATTTGCACCGAAAACAGCGAAGCGTCTGAGGCTAGGCAACGCAACAAACGACCCAAGGCAGCAGGCGCAGCGGGCGGGGCGCTGGATGCCTTATCTTGCTTCAGCATGCTCGAGCAGCGCAATAGTCCGTGTGTTAATTGTTAGGAACCAAGGGAGATACGCAGAAAAACGGCGTTGCCAGAACGATCAGCATGGGGAAGCAAACCAAAACGTATCGCGGCTCCACGGTTTCCAAGGTGGTGAGGAAAGCGGTGCGAATCAGAAGAAAGAGCAGAAAGAAAGCAACTACCGGGCGCACTTGTGGAAATTTCCAGAGGTAAAAAACGCCTGCCATTCCAAGTCCCACATAAACAATATTGAGAAAGAAAAGCAGGACCGTGATGCGCTGATCAACGGGATCTTCCTGCCACATATAGCTGAGCGGGAAGACGTTTCCGGAGACCGGGAGGAGTTCTATGCGCGGCGTGAACCAGGTGCGCACGGCGCGCCGCAGCGGAATCCACAGATAGGTGCGCAGGGGATGGCGAGCGGTGCGCTCACGAGCAAGCTGCGCGAAGGCGGCGTCTTGTTCGGCGGTAAGCGTCAGATCGTCGTTGTAAGTTTCCAGGACAACGGCGACGCGATCGCGCTCCTCAGGAGTATCGAACGCAGCTGAAGGGATGTCCTCGAGACGGATGGCTTCCTCATTCAGTTTCCAGGGCACCAAATAGCAGTCGCGGACGCGGTAGAGCCAGGTGCGTTCCCAGGCCATGAATCCGTTGGGAACCAGTTCACCAGGAAGATTGGTGTTCTTGGGCGTGAGCGGCTGAAACTCATGGAAGGTAATGGCGTTTCGGATAGTCCAGGGAACAAGAGGAATGGCAGCGGAGAAAAACAGTACGGTCACTGCGAGAATCACGCGGTGAAGTTCCCCGCGGCGGGCGAACACAAATAGCAGAACGGGGATCGCAACGATGAAAAGCAACGGCGTTTCCGGGCGGAACAGGGTGCCCAGACCAACGACGAAACCCGCGGCAGCCGCAAGGATCCAAAAACTACGCGCGCCCTCAGCAAGCTGGCCGCCGGAGGCGATACACGACGCTTGCGCGATCAGCTTCACAAATAGAAGCGTGGCGAGGGTAGTGAAGAAGATGGCCCAGGTTTCGGTGAGCGGAACGGCGACGTAATTTGCGGTAAAAGGACAAAGTGCAGCGAGCCAGAGCCCAGCGAGAAATGCACGGCGACGATTGGCCCGCTTGATGCACAATACACCGAGGAGTGAGGCAAGGCAGGCGACGAGCACGCAAGTGCCAAGATCGATTACGACCTGGGCGAGCATCACCGAACGGCGTGCGCTTTCTCCGGAGCGGCCGGATAGTACGTAGATGATGGCTAGAAATGCCGGATAGCCGGGCATGCGGATATCTACCGGCAACGGTTGTCCGGCGACGTCCATAGCGTAGCTGGCATGGCTGAGCCAATTGCTGGCAAGTTGATCGTAGATGATGGTGTCACCGGAGCCAGCTGGGAATTTCACAACGAAAAACAGACGCAGGCAGGCGCCAGCCACAACGGCGACAATGGGATTCGAGAAAACTCGCTTCATCGTTGCCATGCATCTTACAATAAGGGGGAACCGTTCCACTCGACGACGGAGATCCAAGCCCTGATGGAGGACCCCAGCCGCACGTCAGGCTAGCTGCGCTTCATGAAAGAACGCACACCGATTTTTTACGATGCGGAGAAGGTCCGCTGGCGGCGTACGCGTCGCATATTGGAAATCAGCGGGGCGCTCCTAACGCTGCTGCTGATGTATTTTTTCCTGACCGTTGCTGGTAGCGTGGAATTGCCTTCCTCGCTGCTGCCGGACACACGGCCGGTCTATCACTCGGTCAAAAAGAAACTGTTGAAGCCGGTGGTGCTGCGCGAGGGGCGGCACAAGCGCGTGGCCAATATTGGACAGGTACCAGCCGCCTATGATCCGCTGCGGGCGGCGTTTTTCGTGAGCTGGGATCCCAACAGCCTCGCTTCGCTCAAAAAGCACTACAAAGACATTGACTTGTTGATGCCGGAACAGTTGCACGCGGTGACGTCGGATGGCGCGATCACGGTAGTGGACTACGAGCGAAATCAGACCGTACAGGTATCTCCCGAAGAGGCGTTGTCACGCCTGCAGCAGGACAAGCTGCACCAGTGGATGCGCTCGACCAGTCCGCCTCTGGAACTGCCGATGATGGGGCTGCTGAATAACTATGACGGCAGCGTCTGGCGGGTGAAGCAAATGGCGGAACTGCTGGCGAATCCGGCATCGCGCAGCCGGTTGATCGCTGATGTCACGCAATATGCGGTGATCGCGAAACAGGCCGGCATTGTCGTGGACTTCGAGGAGGTACCGGACTCAAGTCAGGCGAATTTCCGGGCGCTGATCGGACAGCTCGCGCCGTCGCTGCATGCGGTGGGATTGAAACTGATGATCGCGCTGCCGGCGCGTGATGACGCATACGACTACGCGTTTTTCGGTAAAGAGACCGATGCGATCATCCTCATGAATTACGACCAGCACTGGTTGACGTCGCCGCCGGGACCGATTGCGGCGCAGGACTGGTTCCTCGAAAACTTGCGGCAGGTGCGCGAGGTAGTGCCGGCTCAGAAGATCGTGGTGGGCATTGCCAACTACGCCTACGACTGGACCGAGACGACCAAGAAAGAGAAGCCGCACGCGGAGGAATTCAGCATTCAAGAAGCGCTGCTGCATGCGCATGAATCGGAAAGCGACGTCGAATTCGACCAAACTTCGCTTAATCCACATTATTCGTATGAAGACGAGCAGAACCACACCCACCAGGTGTGGGTGCTGGATGCAGTAACGGCGTACAACGAGCTGCGGGCGAGCGAACGGCTGGGCGTGCAGGGAACCGCACTCTGGAGACTGGGGTCGTCGGACTCCTCGCTATGGCCGATCTGGGATGCCACCCGGCCTGATGACACGATTCGCGCGAAATTGACGGACATCTCGCCGGGGCCGGACCTGATTCTAGAAGGGAACGGCGATATCTGGCACATCATTGACACGCCGAAACAGGGACGGCGGAGTATTACCTACGATCCCTCGACGGATTTGATCACCAACGAGAAATATGAGGCCTACCCGCTTTCCTATGACATTGACCAGATCGGTGCGCAGAGAAACAAGATCGTGCTCTCGTTTGACGACGGACCGGATCGCAAATGGACGCCGAAAATACTGGACGTCCTGAAGGAGAAAAACGTCCCCGGAGTGTTTTTTGTGATTGGGGAACAAGCCAACCAGTCGCCTGATTTGCTGAAACGTGAATACAACGAGGGCCACGAAATTGGGAACCACACCTTCACGCACCCGAAGTTTGACGAGATCGGACGGACGGAAGTGAAGTGGCAGTTAAACCTGACGCAGCGCCTCATCGAGAGCACGCTAGGTGTGAAATCCCTGTTGTTCCGCCCGCCCTACGGAATCGATCATCAACCCGAATACGCGGAAGAAGTGGCGCAACTTCCGTATCCTCAGGATTTGGGTTACATCATCGTTGGACAGAAGATTGACCCCGACGACTGGCGGATGACCGAGGCAAAGCGTCAGCGGCCGGCCGAAGAAATCGCCAACGACGTGATCCGGCAGGCGAATAGCGGGAACATTGTGCTCTTGCACGATGGCGGCGGAGAGCGAGCACAGACCGTTGCGGCGTTGCCGCTGATTATCGACGGATTGCGGCGGCGGGGTTACGAGTTCGTATCGGTTGCCGATCTGGTTGGCAAGAAGCGCGCGGATCTGATGGTGCCTCTGAGGTTTCGGGAACGTGTGGCTGCGCACGCGGACGGATTTATTTTTGGAATCTTCCAGTGGTCACGGTTCGCCATCGCTACGATTTTCATTCTCGGGATTGTGCTGGTCAGCGGGCGCGCAGTGATCATTGGGCTGCTCGCGATTATCGAAAAATTACGACCGGATCATGCGCATTTACCAGAGCCGCCACCGGGCGTGACCGTGCTGATTCCCGCCCACAACGAGGAACGCGTAATTGTGCAGACAGTACAGTCGGTGCTGCTTTCCGACCTGCGTGACATTCACGTGATCGTGGTGGACGACGGTTCGCATGACCGCACGCTGGAGTTGCTGAAGTCAAATTTCGGCAACAATGATTGCGTGCAGATCATTCACCAGGTGAACCGCGGAAAAGCAGCGGCGCTGAACAACGCGTTGTCCCAAGCACAGACCGAAATTGTAGTGACGATTGACGCGGACACGGAAATCGAGGGCGATGCGATACGCAAGTTGTTGCGTCATTTTTCAGACCCCAAGGTCGGGGCGGTTGCCGGCAACGTGAAGGTGGGGAACCGTTCACGCTGGCTCACGCGTTGGCAGGCGCTCGAGTACGTCACCAGCCAAAACATGGAAAAGCGGGCTTTTGACTTGTTGAACTGTATCACCGTGGTGCCGGGCGCGCTGGGAGCGTGGCGCAGGGAAGCGATTGAAGCGGCGGGCGGCATCACAGCAGACACGGTGGCAGAGGACGCGGATCTGACGATTGCAATCCGACGCTTGGGCTGGCGCGTCACCTACGACGAGGAAGCGATTGCATGGACCGAGGCTCCCGAGACGCCCGGGCAACTGATCCGGCAGAGGTTCCGGTGGACGTTTGGGACGCTGCAATCATTTTGGAAGCACGCCGATACCCTGTTCCGGCCGAAGTACGGTACGCTCGGCTGGATTGCGCTTCCAAATATTTTCATTTTTCAGATTGTATTGCCGCTGGTTTCCCCCATTCTCGACCTTTTATTTCTGGGCAGCCTGCTCTTATGGGGATTGGCGCAACTGCACATAACGCAGATATCGCCGCTGTGGACGACGGCCGACATGCAGCGGTCGGTAGTTTTTTTTCTGGGATTTTTGATTATTGACGTGATGACCTGTGTGGTGGCGTTTGCGCTCGAACGGCACGAGGACTGGACACTGCTGATTCCGGTTTTGCTGCAGCGGTTCTATTATCGGCAACTGATGTACATCGTGTTGTTCCGCTCGGTGAAGGAAGCGGTGAGCGGGCGCCCGGTAGGGTGGAAAGGCGTGGAGAAAGAGCCGCCGGTGAGGCCTGCGCCCGCGACGACCTGACGTCCCTGACCCGTGTTTCCTGAGGCGTGCTCTGAAAAGAAGAACCGCCTTCGGCGAGCATTCGATAAAACTTGGAACCCGTGGGAAGCGGAACGCCGGCCGGGCTAAAGTCGGACAGCCATGGCAGGCAGGCGGGCGCGCCTTTTTCTAAGAGAGGGGCTGTACCTGCGCGGGAACTTCCCCGGCCGGGGGGAAAAAGAAGTCACGCGGAGTGGCTCGGAACTGGCGCCAGAGATTGCGCAGGATTTCCAGATGATCGTTGCGGGAGACGTCCTGGGCGCGCAGGGCCAGACGAAGGGCAAGATAGAAGCTCACACTCAGGTTAAGCACGAAGGTGCAGGCAATGCCGAGACCAGCCATAGTCAACGCTCCGCGACCCAGGGTTTCCGGACCGCGGGACGCGACGCCCAAGGCCACGGTGCCGGTGGAAAGCGTGACGTGGCGCACGTCGAGCGGCAAACCGAAAAAGTGGCCGATTGTCGGAACCATGCCCAGCATGAAGCCGAGAACGATAGAGCCTCCCCAGCCTGCGATATTTTTGGAAAACGAATCGGAGAAGCGCGACAGAGTTTGCGGTTTAAGAGCAGCGCCCAAGCGGTGTTCAGCGATGGCTCGCGGCAGTTGGTGATACACCGCCCAGTTCTCGATCCAACCCCCGGCGAGGCTTGAGAGCCAGAGGATGACCCCGGTGAGCGCGGCGAAAAAGATGGTGCCGCTGCGCAATGGGTTGAGTGACTTTACCGCGTAATCGGCGGTTTCTGGCGCAAGAAATGGCTCGCCCGCCGCTAGCTTCCAAATAATGCTGAAGACCACGGCGCCCGCGCCAACGGCGAGAATGTTACCGAGGGCTGCGGCCAATTGGGTGCGCACGATACGCTGCACGTAGGCGATGAGTTCATCCACCTTGGAAGCGTCGCGACAATTGCCGATGATGCGCGCAAGCGTGGCGCCCGTCATGGACGGCTGCTTGGTGGCCAGAGCCAGGTGGAAATTCTGCATCAGCACAAAACTCACCGCGTAGTTGAGCCCGGCGATAAATCCTTCGACGAACGGCGGCAGACCGCGATGGGTGACCATCAGCTTGATCGCCGCCGTGCCTACCGTCAGGCTTCCGCCGCCCAGCGCCGCCTTCCACATCTGCGCGTACTCCTCGCGGTTCGAGGAGATATAGTGCTCGCCGGTTTTTCCAGCCCACTCGACAATCTTGCGGGCCAGCAGACGGGTGCTGTTGTGGGCTAGGCTCCAGATGCTGCGATCGCTGATGCGGCCGCGGATGACGTCCTTGGTCAGGCGGATTCCGGTGACTAATTTCGGTGGTCCAGCTTGCGCGAGCAGCGTTCCGGAAATGAGTTGCATGCGAAGCAGGCTCTTTTCTATGACATCGAGTGCATACACGATATCGAGATTCACGCCGCGGGCTTCCAGATGCGCAACGATGGTGGACATTTCGGCGCGGCATTCGCCTACGACCGCCTTCCACGCCTGAGCGGCCGCAGAAATGTCTTGCCGGGT
>Ga0126371_10000772_pt1 | contig 26775 bp, 21 predicted proteins | sample PanSoiMetaPlot_4_FD_110145 | JGI IMG/M metagenome (GOLD analysis project Ga0126371, IMG submission 110145) | Tropical forest soil microbial communities from Panama - MetaG Plot_4 | ecosystem: Environmental > Terrestrial > Soil > Tropical forest > Bulk soil | place: Panama | collected 2016-02-17 | reverse complement strand
GCGCTCTTCCTCGCGGCGGCCGACTTCGTCGATTAGAGGAACGGACTCCTCCAGCTCCTCCAGCACCGGGTTCTCGACCATCTCGGCGTTGATCATGTCCTTGAGCTCGATTTTGTTGAGCGCGAGGACCGAAACCATCTGCACGAGACCCGGGGTCAGGATCTGGCGCTGCGACAGCTTTACATTCAACTTGTGCTGCAGCATTACCATTCGCGGCCGAATTCCTTCTGACTACTGAGTTATCAGCTTCGCCCGAAGGCGGTTTGTGACATTAGAACCGCACCCGCATAAGCAACTGCGGGCCCTAACACCAAGTATCAAAGCAAAACGCCTTTACGGCTACGTTACAGCCGTAACGTAATTTCGTCAGAAACAGCCTTTACACGAGCGAAAAGCTTTCCCCCAAGTACACTCGCCGGACCTCTGGGTCGCCGCCCAATGCCTCGGGCGTGCCCGTCCGGAAAATGCGCCCCTCGTTGATGATGTAGGCGCGATCAGTAACGGACAGCGTCTCGCGGACGTTGTGGTCGGTGATTAGGATGCCGATTCCGCTTGCACGAAGGTCAGAAATGATTTTTTGCAGGTCGAGCACCGCGATCGGATCGATCCCAGAAAACGGCTCGTCCAGCAGGATGAAGGTCGGGTTGATGCACAGACAGCGGGCGATCTCGACACGTCGCCGCTCGCCGCCGGATAGTGCATAACCACGATTCTGGCGGATATGGTCTAGCCCCAACTGCTCGATCAGTTTTTCCATCTTCTCGCGGCGCTCGTGCCATGAGATGGGCTGGGCCTCAAGAACGGCGAGGATGTTCTCTTCGACGGTCAGCTTGCGAAAGACCGAGGGCTCCTGCGGAAGGTAGCTGATACCGAACTGCCGCGCCCGCAGATACATGGGGACGTCGGTGATGTCTTCGTCGTCGTAGAGGACCCTGCCGGTATCGGGTAAGACGAGGCCGACGATCGCGTAGAACGATGTGGTCTTGCCTGCACCGTTAGGGCCTAATAATCCAACAACTTCGCCCTGTTCGACGCGCAAGCTGACGCCGTTCACAACCGGGCGTCCACGATAAGTTTTTCCGATTTCGTCGGTGGCTAAGACATGCATTTAGCGTGCCACTCGCGTCTGAGTAACGCTGGGAGAGTTGTCCCTTCCTTCCACCAGAACCCTATCATCGTGTTTATAGAAAGTCAACGAATTGGCGGTGATTTTGCCGTGTTCGGCATCAAAAATGCTGGGCGATTTTCCCGTCATGACGAACCTGTCGTCGGACGCCGTGTAAACCAGTTTGTCGCCTTCGGCGCGTCGCGAGGGCTGATTTACGGCTACATTTCCTTCCGCAACAATGCGTTCCAGCTGTCCTTGGCCTTTCAGCCCCCGTCCCGCCGCTTGGCTACGCGGAACCATGTAGGCATCGACGTGGTCGGAAGTGATGGTCACGTCGGAGCCTTTCGCGACTACGCCGCCCTCAAAGCGGGCCCGATGTGTGTCATCGGTGTAGGTCAGGCGCTTCGAGGTGATCGCCACTGGCGTAGCGGCTCCATCCCGATTTACCTGTATGAGAACGGTCGATACGGGCTTCCCATCTCCCTCAGCCACCACCGAACGGTGATCCCGGTCGAACTGGATCGCTGGCGCCTGGACGACGTTGGCGTCCTGCCAGATGCGCGCATCGCCGGCGTAGGTCGCGATCGCACTTGCGCGATGTACAGTCATGCTGCGGGCCGTGATGTGAATCGGCGAAGCCGACGCCAGAAGCGCGCCATTCGGTTGTTCACGCAGGTCGTTGTAAGTACTCTTCACGCTGCCCTCTGCGCTGGCGTCTCCCGTGGCGCGATTGAGGCGCACGACTTGTGCCGTGGTGGTCAGGCCTTTGTCTGTGACGCGAGGAGATCCCGTCAGTTCGACGACGTCGTTGCCGGGTGTGTACTTGGCGCGATCGCCGCGAGCCTGACGTTCCCCGTCGGAGTAAGTAAAGTCTCCCTGCTGCACGATGGATTCAATTCCTCCAGCGGTGCGAAACGCAACGTCAACCATCTGGCTGGTGCTGATGCGGTCCGGTTGTCCGGGCGCGCTGCTGACAATCTTCGCGTCGGGCGCTCCGTGCAGAGTCGCAAGACGATTCTGGCCGTCGAAGCGCGCGTTGAATCTGCCGGCAGTCACCACCGTGCGGGTTCCCCCGCTCGCTGAAGACGATATGGCGATCTGTCCGTCTTGCGAAGTTTCCGCACGATCCAGATGCCTTCCCTGTGTCAGGAATAAATCCATCGCAGGCGCGGTCATTTCCGTGCGCTGCGAATTGGAAGCACCGGTCGTGGAATTTGGCGAGGGCAGCTCGACGAGTTTTACATGATTACTGGCACGAACGCGGCTGACGCGATTACGACTCGCGAAATCGACATCGACCCGTCCGGCGTTGGCTTGCGCAGGATGATCGCCGGCGGTTTCCATAGCCACGTTACCTTGGAACACTGCATTGGAAAGGCCATCCTGCGCTTCATTCAGGACGAATTCGGCCTGGTCGGCGCGGGCGTGGATCGAGGATTTCCCCGTGAACTCCGCCTCGATCGAGTTGCTGGCGGTCACGTGATCCACCGTGTTGTCGGGCCGCAGATAGAGCGTGGCCTGGGCGGCTTCAATTTTTGCTGACCCGTGCGCGACGTGCGGACTTATAAGCACGATTTGGCGAGGATCCTTGGTGATGACTCCCTGGCTGGCGGTCAGGTGGACGCTGGCCTGACCCTGCATGGTCAAATTGATTTTGGACCTCAGGGCAAGGGCGTTGTCTTTGGCGGCGTAATGAAGCCCGGTTGCCGAGCCGGCGATCTGCGGCATGTTCAATTCAACGTCTGCGTCGGTGTAAGCATCGCCACTCTTCTGATTGAAAACCAGATCGCGCGTAATGAGGTGCACGGGGTTTTTGAGAGCGCTCGGAGCGGACTGGTCGGGCTTCAGCAGGCCCTCGGGGTTCGCTTCAAGGTCGATGCGTACTTCTCCCTTGGCGAGCACGTCTCCGGATTGTGGGTCGTAGGAAAAATTGTCGCCGTAAATCTGGTCGTAGCGGCTGGAGTCGCGTCCGTAGAGAGTGATCGTGACGTTGTGCAGTTCGGCACGGCCGCCCATCTTGAATTGCACGGCCTTCGACGCCTGAATGGTGAAGATCGTGTGTCCCTGTTCGGACTTGGAAACTTTAAAGCCTTCCGCGGTCTGCTGGATGTCGAGACCAATCTTGCCGGGAATGTTTTTCGTGACGTCGGTGGCCAGCCGCCGCCGGTGGTAATAGACCCCCGCCACCACAAGACTCACCGTGATCGCGGCAAGCGCGAACCAGCGACGGAGGTGGGTGATCTGCAGAGGCATGGGGGTAGTGTACTGGATGGATTAGATGCGAGGATCCGGTGTCGGAAACTCGGTATTCGGTGTTCGGTATTGGGTGTTCGGCCTTCGGGCTCGTTCCGTTGCTCATCAATCTTTAATGGTGCGCCTCCGTGTTCCTGTTTTGCTGAAGACTGCCGACTGAAGACTGGCGACTGATTTACATGGTCTCGTCCATCACGATCGACTGGATGGTCTGGTCGAGGTCTTCGTCGGCCTTGTCCTTCTTTTCGTTGAGGTCGGAGAGTTCTTTCTGCAGCGCGATCAGACGATCCTCCTGCTGGCCAAGTTGGCGAGCGTAGCGTTGTACCAAGGCTTTCTCTTCGGAGGTTCCTTTGAGAGCTTTCATGTTCTCGCGCAGACGGACCTGATCTTTTCCGATAGCGTCGACTTCGCGCTGGCGCGAGCTGATCTGACTCGCAAGCAAATCGACCGCGTTCTTGCGATCGAGCACCGAGCGAATCGCCTGCTGGACATTCGCATCGACACTTTTGTTTTCGATGAGGATGGCCAGCTTGTCATTGTCAATGTCGTCCAGCTTAAATTCCTCATTTTCCCGATGCCGCTCTTCGACCTTGAGGTGTTCGGTCGCTCCGGGCGCGACATTCAGTCGAAAGCGTAAGAACGATTCGGTGGTCTCTTCTGGTTTTGGACCTCCATCCACCAGGGTCCAACCGTCTTCTGTGGGGTGTTCGATGACCAACTGGCGCGGGGTTTTGTCCGCATTGCGCACCACATATTCGCGGGTCTTCCGCTCTTCGCGAGTGAGAATCATGACGCCTTTGGCAATGCGGACGTGGCCCACGGGCCTCTCGTTGTCTTCCCGCAAGACTTTCATGTGTACGGCGGGGTCTGCAGCGTACGAAATCAGGCGCCGTTCTTTTGGATGAAGTGTGTCGAGAACGCCCTCTCCGGCGAACGTATCACTTTCGAGAATGTTGAACGTGCCCGAGTCGACGGTAAGGCCGCTGGTGTTCTTCAGCCAGAGCGCACGCCGAATTTCCTTGTCGTCCTCATTCCAGAGAGAGACTTTTTCAACCTCTATAGGGGAGTTGAGGATGGGAACCAGAGCTGACTGGTTTTTGCTGATCGTGATCTTCTGCTTGATGTTGTACTCAAAATAGTCACCGACATCTTTGGACTCGGCCGCGACGTGCTGGCCGGAGGCGATAGCGCCTACGGATGACAACTCGCTATCGAGCGTTAGGGCTTGGGCCGTCACCATCACAGAGGCGGAGGTACTGCCCACCTCTAAAGTCGCGTTGATCTCATTCATCCGGCCGATACCCAAGTAAACGTTCGAAAGATTAAAGCGGTTGAAGCCGGGTGCGTTGACGAACAAAGCCGTATTTCCTGCCTGGACGTTGTAAAAGCGGTAGTTTCCGTTCGCGTCGCTGGTTGCTGTCTGCGAGGCACCCGTCTCGTCGTTGCGAACGGTAACCGTAGCGCCAGCCAAAACGGCACCGGAAGGATCTTTCACGACTCCCTGTAGGCCGGTGAGGCCACCAGTCGGCTGTGACCCAGGTGCGGCGACCGGAGGCGGAAGACTGATCCCCGCTTCATGCGTCTGCGGGGAAATCATGAGCGCTGCTGGAGGCGCCATCACCGGACGCCGCGTGTAGTACGGCTGCGAGACATCCTGAATGAAAGACTGCGGGGCGCCGGCGACGAGCGACAGATCCACGTCCTTCCAGTCCTCGCCCACGGTGTTATCAACGATCGCCCAGCCTTGCAGCAGCGGCTTGTCGCCGGGTTTGTCGGGAAGGATGATGCGATAAGTGCTCTTCCAGACGGGAACTTCGCTGATGTAGCTGACGGAGACTTCGCGATCGCCGGAGCCAGTGGCCGAGATCGTCATGCGGCGCAGGTCGCGGGCACGCGCGCTGCCGACCAGGTTCATGTAGCGCCCAACTTCCTCGGTCAGATCACGCTCGGCGATGCGTACGGAGACTCCCGGGCCCAGTTCGAAGTTGCGCATCTCACCGGAGTCGGTGACTACTGTGAAGGTGGTGACGTCCTGATAATCGCCTTTTCCGTTTTGCTTTCTTTCTCGCTCCACGCTGAGCAAGCGGCCGGTTGCGGAGTTGGCTCCGCTACGGACATCAACTCGGGTTCCGCGCAATGCCTGCAGGAACTCGGCGCGCGTGACGGCCTCGCCGAAGGGGAGACGGAGGGTACGCAACCGCTCATCGAGCGGCGCGATGGAGTTGTAGCGCACCGACGCGATGCGTCCATCGCCGAGGTCGACGACCGTCAGAGATTTCAGAACGTCGTTCAGCTGGCCGGTGGTGAAGTCGATATTGAGGTCTTGCGTGCCGCGCACACGCGCGGTGTGCTCGAAGTAGCCGATACCGTTCTTGTAGAGAACGACCCGCTTCACCGGTAGACGGGCGCCGGGAGAGTCGCTGATGCTCGCGGGCGCGGCGGGTGTGGCGTTATGGACGCTGAGGGTGGTCCTGGTTTGTGTGCTGGCGTTGAGGGCGAACATCAGAAGGAGAGACAGAGCGCAAAAGCGGTGCATAGCTCCTCCCAATCGCAGAGATGACCGAAGGGGCCGGTTCGAGACGGCCAGACGGGAGACACAGCCCCCGGACGGAGAACGCGGTCAGAGAGTGTTCTTGCATGCTCTGCCACCGTTTGAAAATGGCCAAGGGGGCCAGATTGTGGTAGTTTTTGCGGAAATCTTGGAGGAGATTGGGCTGCCGGGGGTCAATACCTATACCGGCAGGTGAAAGTTCCCGCCACAGAAAGGCCTGGAAACCTATCGCTCACAGGTTCCTCTACGGAATCCTGCTTTGCGCTCTGCTTGTTGCCAATGAGAGTTTTGCGGCACCGGTTCTGCCCTTGGACGTGTCCAAGTTGACGAACGGCGCCGACGTCATCGGTATCGCTCGTGCAACAGACATAAATTCGTTAGGAAAAGTAGTGCTCAATGCACCGAGCGGATCAGTCCCCCGCCGAACGCTACACATCTCAACTAAAGATCAAGCGAATTTTGAAAGGCAAGGTGGGTGGATCGCCTCTTTCAGTTCAGTTTTTCCTTTCCGATGCACTCGTCGGCACGCGCGGAACTGCCGAAGGCGAATATGCAGTGTTCTTTCTGAAGGCTAGTGCGACGGGCTTTGTCTTTCGCGATCCGGTTCATCCGTCGTTACCCGCCGGGCAGCAACTGAGAGGAGCGCTGGCTCACCCTGACCCCGATCGAAGTTTGAGAATCGCAATCACATTGGTGGCTCGCGGCGATATTGCCGGGCTGGATAACGTCGGTAGTGCGCTAATGAACTCGAGCGGCGTTCCGCAGGAACTAATTGAGGACGCTGCGGGCTCCCTCGCCAGCATGAAAGATCCTAACGCGATCCGATCTCTGTCCGGCTTACTTTCGTTGAATAATCCTGAGATCAATCGCGGAGTCGCGGCGGCTTTGCGTCAAACCGGCTCAGCCTCCGCTCTACTGCCGCTCTCGAGACTTCTGAACGATAGCGATCCCATGACTCGCTACTATGCCGTGATCGGTTTCGGCGAGATCACCCGTCAAGATGAGTGGGCGCCTGGATTCTCGGAGTTCCAGCAGAATCCGGGACGCTATGTTTCCTACTGGCGAACGTGGGCGGAGCAGAACGTGCATTAGCGGGCTGTTGGGAAGGGCCGCCTGTAAATACTGTCTTAGTGCCGTTCGCGATCCAGGCGAAAATCTCTCAGCGAAAGCTCCAGCCCGCCGTATTCGGGATGGTCGTTGTGGCCGACGGTGAACGCGATGTCGAGGGTGTCTCCGGCGAGTAAGTTGGCGGCTTGAAGGCGTTCGGCCATGTGCCAACCCAGGGCGTCGAAGGTGATGTTTTTCCTCCAGTCGCCAGTCGTCGGTCGTCGGTCGTCAGAACCAGTTCCCAGTTCTCGGTTCTCAGTTCTCAGTTGATTCTCGTTTGCGGCTCGAACCTCCCCTCGCGGAATCGCGGCTGCTTCTGGATGGCAGCGCGGGGTCACGAGAATGGCCTCGGGGATCAGCGCCTCGGCAGTCTCTTCCGACACCGGAATTGGCGCGGGCACGATCGCCTCCGCAACCGGGGTCGCGATCTGCGCCAACGCCGGGGCTAGCTTCAGCTTCACGTGCTTGTCTTTCAGGATCTTCGGCGGGGCCATGAGGCGCACGCCGCGTGCCGAGAACACTGGCTCAGGGTTGGCTTGTCCGAACGGTTCTAGACGCTCGAGCGCTTGAAACAGTTCCGGCGTGACCTGCTCGAGTACGAGGTCGGCATCGAGGTCGAGCACAGATTCGAAATCGTCGAGGGTCAAGCGCTGGCGGGCGTAGCCGTCGAGATGGTTGCGGAGTTCGATCACCCGATCGGACGGAAGCGAGAAGCCGACAGCGTGCGAGTGTCCGCCGTAACGGGTGAAGAGCTGGTGACACGATTCAAGGGCGTCGAGCAGGTGGAAAGCCCGGATCGATCGGCCGGAGCCGTGGGCTTCGCCGTCTTCGTGCGAGAGCACCAGCGTGGGACGTCCATATTTCTCGACGACGCGGGTTGCCGAGATGCCGATCACGCCGCGATGCCAGCCCTCGCCGTCGACCACAACGCAGTAGGCGTCGCGCAAGGCGGGCTCCTGCTCGAAGCGCGCATCGATTGCCTGCAGGATGCGGCGCTCTTCTTCCTGGCGCTCGGCGTTGAGCTGATCGAGTCGGCCGGCGATCTCTTTCGCGCGCGCCGGATCTTTCACGCTGAAAAGCTCGACCACGTCGCGGGCGACGTCCATACGTCCGGCGGCGTTCAAGCGGGGCGCGATGCGGAAGGCAATCTCGGTCGAGGTCGGGGGGCGGTTGGTGGGCACTTGAGCGAGTTCGAGAAGAGCCTTCAATCCCGGATTGACCGCGCGCCGCAGCGCATCGAGGCCAAGTTTGGCGAAGACCCGGTTTTCGCCGGTGAGGGGGACGGCGTCGGCGATCGTCGCGATGGCTACCATCTTCATGAACGACGTCAGCAAGCGCGAGGTGTCCTTGTCGACCAGGCGCTTCTCCATCAGCGTCTGCGCGAGTTTGAAGGCGACTCCAGCACCACAAAGCGATTTGCACGGGTAGTCGCAGCCGGGCTGATTTGGATTCAGAACGGCCAGGGCTTTTGGAAGGCCGTCCTGGCCGGGCAGATGGTGATCGGTAACGATGAGATCGACGCCGAGGCGCTGTGCAGTTTCGGCGGCGGCAAAGGCGCGGATTCCGGTGTCGACGCTGATGATCAGCCGTGTGCCCGACGCGGCGGCGCGCTCGATGACATCGTCTTTCATGCCGTAGCCTTCGCGGATCCGGTGCGGGACGTGGAAGTCAGCGGTGCCGCCGCAAAGCTCGATGGCGGTTTTCAGAATGACGATGGCGGTGGTGCCGTCGACGTCATAGTCGCCGTAAATCAGGATGCCTTCCTTGCGATCGATGGCGGCTTCGAGGCGCTCGATGGCCTTCGACATTCCCGACATGAGGTAGGGCGAGTGCAGATGGGAGAGGGATGGAATGAGATAGCGCTCGGCTTCGGCGGGCTGGTTGATCCCGCGCATGACCAGAAGGCGCGCGAGGGTAGAGGCGAGATGCGCGTCGCCGTTCAGATGAAGTGAGGTAATTGAGCGCAGTGCATTTGCGAACGAATCGATCTGCTCTGACTGAGCAACCTTGGGCAACCATTTCATGCGGAAACGAACTTCTTGAGCAGCGCGTTCAGATCGTCAGGGTAGGCGTAGAACTCGTTATCTAGATCCTCGAACGCCGTCGAATTGGGGAAGAGCTCTAGCAGAACGTCCTGGCGCGCGAAGCGCTCGGCAGGAGGCATCCCGCCGGGAAATTTGGCGGCAGCGCTCCTCAAAATGTCCGCCATATGCAAAGCTCCAATTGCTTCAACGACTTGAATCGTCTCAGCTGTATTGTCTCCCACAGAGTTGTAGAAGTACTGATGGAAGCCGCCATTATTGACTTCTCCCTCGAGTTCATCGATCAGATGTGTAACTTGAGTTTTGTCCATCTAAGGTTCACACACATTCTGCGGGCGAGGGCGCCCGCGCCACACAAACCCGCCACACAATCTCTATCAATCTTCTTCGTCGGGGCCGGGTTCGTCGATGGGGATGCCGCCGAAATCCTCGGTCAGCTCGATGAGGCGCTGGTAGCGGTCGTACCATTCGGTGCTGGCCTCGTAGAGGAACATGCTTCCCTGAAAGGCCCAGCCCAACTGCACGAAGCCAGTCTTCCCCGTGTAGGTGCGGAGCCAGCGCGCGTCTTCGAGGTCTTCGTCGTTGGTGTACTCGGCGTTGGTGAGGCGGGTAATCAGGCCTTCGAGGTCGTCGCGCTTCAGCGTCCAGTAGTCCATAGTGAGGAAGGGCGCGCCCGCGGATTTCGCGAGCTCGACGAAGTCTTTCCAGCCATCGGGGTTGTCTTCCGCCTTCCACATGACGCACTGCACTTCCTCGTAGTCCACGTAGCCATGAAAGCGGCGCAGGCCGTGGCCTTCGATGAAGGCGATCATGTCGTCTTTCAGACCGGTAAGGTCGTCGGGAGTTCCAGTCATGTCAGGGGCTCTCGTTGAACAAATATTGTAAGCCTTTTTGTAGCGGATAGCTCATGGCTGGTGGCTTGTAGCGGATGGCTGGTCGCTTGTGGCCGATAGCCAGTGGCTCGTGGCCGAGGGTGCGCAAGTGGCATCACTGCCGGGAGTGGAGAACCAGTGCATGCCGGGGCATCGATGAGTCGGTATCAGCTACCAGCCACACGCGAAGTGCCGTTTTCCGTGTGTTAGACTATTTGTTTCACAACGAGCCTCTGAACGAGACGATGCTTTTCTCCAAAGAATATGTGGGCTATTTAGCCCGCGAACTCACAAAAAAGCTGATTGCGGGCGAGTTCATCGAGACTCAAAATCCCGCTGCGGTTACCGAGCGCGTACACGCCGCGCTGCTCGAGGAAATGTCGCTGGAGGACCGCATCAATGACGAAGTGCGCGTCATTCTTGAGGCCTATTCCGACGAAATGCGCCGCAGCGGCGCCAATTACCAGGAAATGTTCCGCAAGGTGAAGAGCGAACTCGTCAAGAAGTACAAGGCGGTGCTATGAGGCTGAGCCGCGACAAGGTGAACAAGATCGCCCACGTCGTGAGCGACGCGCTCGCCGAGACACCGCAGGTCGAGTTCCTGGAAGACCGCAACACGATCCGCCTCGAGACGCGCAAGGTTCTTGAAGAACTGCTGAACCAGGAAGCCAAGATCGATCAGATGGCCCGGCAGAAGATCGAGAGTCAGCGGCGCACGATCCTCGAAGGCAGCCAGGAGTGGGACATCCTGTACCGCAAGTATTACAACGAGGAAGTGAAGAAGCTGGGAATTTAGAAGCAGGCGTCAGGCTTCAGTCGCTAGTCCTCGGGAAAAGCACAATACTTAAAGAGGGGACGGTGCTTAGCCGTCCCTTAATATTTTGTGGGTTGAGAAAAAATCGTTGCCGAGCTTCGCTCGGCCGGACGGGCGAGGGCGCCCGTCCCCACGTGGTTCATTTTCCCGGTTCCAACATCGGCATCAGTAGAACGTCGTCGCCGGGTTCTTTGCGGTCCATGCCCAGCGCATGCATCTCTCGGGCGACGGGCTGGACGACTTTCAGCATCTGGTTCATGACGGCAGCTGCGTCGGCGGCTTCTTTGTCGCTGTTATCGGCGCCTTCGCGTTGGAGCAGAGACTCGAGCAGGGTCTTCCGCTGCGGGAAGACAACGATCTTCACGTCTTCTCTCTCGGCGATGTTGGCGGCTCTCTTGGCTAGATTCAGCGCAGTGTCGAATCCGCCCAACTCATCGACCAAGCCGAGGCCCTTCGCATCCTCACCCGTCCAGATGCGGCCTTTGGCGATCTCCAGAACTTTGTCTTTCGGAAGCTTCCGTCCATCGGCGACCTTGCTGGTGAAGTCAACGTAGACGCGGTCCAGCCACGCCTGGAAGCGGGCCCACTCCGCCGGCGTGTAATCCTGAACGCCGGTGAACATGGTGGCGTTCGCGCCGTTGTGGACTTCGTCCCAAGAGACGCCCACCTTGTCCCAGATGCCAGCGCTGAGCACTTTGCCGCCGAGCACTCCGATGGAAGCGGTGATGGTTCCGGGCTGGGCGACGATCTTGTCGGCGGCCATTGCCACGAAGTAGCCGCCTGAACCCGCGAGATCGCCCATTGAGACAATCACTGGCTTGCCCGCTTTGCGCGCATTCACCACTTCGCGCCAGATCGTGTCGGAGGCGACGTACGACCCTCCGGGACTATCGACACGGAAGAGAATTGCCTTGACGTCTTTGTCGGCGACCGCCGCGCGGATGGCGCCCGCCACCGTGTCGGAGCCCATGGTGAGCGAGCCGTTCACCGCGTTGTATTCGCTCTTCCCACGCGCAACTCCACCCGCACCGAAAACAAGGGCGATGGTCTTGCCGGAAGTGTGCGGGCGGCCGGCTCGATCGAGATACTTATTCAAGTAAAGAAACTCTGCATCACCGCCAGCTTTTTTCTTCGCCTGGTCGTAGACTTCATCGCGATAGGCGAGTCCGTCGACCAGCTTTACGTCGAGCGCTTCTTTGCCGAGATATGGGCCTTTATCAACGATCCCCTGGAACTGGTCCGGAGCAATCTGACGAGTGGTGCAGATCCCGTCCTTCAATTGCCCCATCCAGGAGTTCATTACTTTTTCCATCGCTTCTTTGTGCGGCGGCGTGTACTTGGTCTCGGTGAAGGTGTTGAGTGCGTTTTTATACTCGTAGCGATGGTCGCCACGGAAACTGGCATCTAGTTTGTTCAGCGTGCCCTTGATGAACGGCGTTTCGAGCATCACGCCGGTGAGGCCAACATCTCCGGAGGGCTGAAGATAGATCTGGTCAAATGCGGTTGCGAGATAGTAGGCGTTGTTACCTGGACCGAATTCTCCGAAGGTCTCGCCAAAGGCGATCGCGAATTTCTTGTGCGCACGGAAGCGGGCTACAGCTTCACGCAGTTCCTGCGTTTGCGCCATGCCCATCGGTACTGCTCCGACGCGGGCGACCATTCCCTTCACACGGTCGTCGACCGCGCCGCGATCGATCGCGTCCACGACATCGCGCACCGTGAGGCGGTCCTGCAATGTGAACTTGGCGGTGGGCGTTTCCGGGATGTCTTCCACCAGAGGCTGCTCGAAATTGACTTCCAGGATCGTGGTGGCTGGCACTTTGCCTTTGCGACCGGAAAGCATCATGATAGTGACGATGATCGTCACAAGATAAATGAAGCCCAAGACGGCCAGAATTCGGATGATGATCTTCTTCATGAGCAGTCTCCAAAGTCGAAGCGGAACCTTTGAGTGTAACGCGAGTGATGCACACAGGCGAGATAGGCGGCGGCCTCCGGTATCGAGAGCGAGACTGATGATCTCAATTCTTCCGATCGTCGACGGCGATTGACAGCGTCGCGTGATGATTCCCGCTCACTCACTCTCGGAAACCGTAAAGCAGATCGCAAATGAGGGAGGTTTCGATCTTGCGGGCATCGCGCCCGTGCGCGCGTTCGCGGAACTTGCATACTTCCCCGAGTGGATCGACGGCGGGCACGCGGGCGAGATGGAATATCTCAAGCGACGCGACGATGCTGGAACGCTGAAACGCGCGTCGCTGGAATCTGTTGCCCCGTGGGCGCGAAGCGTGATCGTGTGCGCGATTAACTACAACACCGCGGAGCCGTATTCAACGCAGGTGAACGATGCAGAACGTGGGTGGATCTCGCGCTACGCGTGGAGTCGCGAGGACTATCACGACGCGGTCTTGCGGCGGCTGCGGGCGGTGGAGAGTCGACTGGCGGGGTACGCTGAAAAGTGGCGGCAGGATGCCGCCACAACAGCCGGCGAGACGCCGGCGCTACAAAAACACAGCAGCAGCGATGGGAATGAGATCAATGGGGCGTCTGCACTACAAACGCGCTGCTATGTCGATACCGGCCCGCTCGTGGAGCGGGTGTACGCGAAGTACGCGGGCGTTGGTTGGATCGGCAAGAATACCTGCATCTTGAATCAGAAGATGGGCTCGTGGCTGTTTCTGGGCGTGATTCTCACATCTCTTGAGCTGACGCCCGACCTGCCCGCTGCTGATCGATGCGGGACCTGCACTCGCTGTCTTGAGGCCTGCCCGACCGACGCATTCATCGGCCCCTATCAACTCGATTCCAACAAGTGCATCTCGTACCTGACCATCGAGAAGCGGGGCTCGATCACGGAGGACTTGCGGGAAGGAATCGGACTGAATGTGTTTGGCTGCGATATCTGCCAGGACGTCTGCCCCTGGAATCGGAAAGCGCCCGCGACCGCGCTGCCCGAATTTCAGCCACGGGCAGGACTCGTCAATCCCGCACTGGATTGGCTGGCCGAGCTGCAGGCCGATGAGTTTCGAGAGGTCTTCCGTGGGTCGCCGATCCGTCGGACGAAGATCAATGGACTACGCCGCAATGCCCTGATCGCCATGGGCAACAGCGGGTATCGCGATTTCCTGCCGGCGCTACAGAGGCTAGGGAGCGATCCCGATCCAGTTATCGCGGAAAGCGCGCAATGGGCGTCTCGCAAACTAAAAGAGGCCGAGACAGACGGAAACGCTCTGCCTTCCTCTCCCCAGCGCATCGGAATCGAATGATTTACTATCCCGTCTCATGTTGGGTGTAGCTCCTGAAATCAGCAGCCAGCAGGTTCTGCAAGCGTTTCATCACGACGAGCCCTATCTATTTCTGGGTGCTGCGTTCTCGACGGTCGGAATACTCGCTCTTGCCTTCCCCATCATCCGGCGCAAGTTTGATCTGCTTCTGGTGTACTTCGGAATCTTCGCGGTGCTCTATGGGCAGCGCCTATGGATCCAGTCAGAAATCCTGTCGATGACGATCCAAAATTCGGACCTTTTTCTGCGACTCCGGTCTGCTGTGGACTTCATCGTGCCCTTGCCAGCGGTCCTCTTCCTGCAAAAGGCGGGCTTCGTAAATCGCGCGATCGACCGCATCGCCTGCTACGTCCTCGTCGCGGAGAGCCTGATCTTCGCGACGCTGACCTTCGTCCGGGGGCCATCGGACACCGACCACCTCGTTAATAGCGTTTTCGTGATTGCGGCCATGCTGGTGTTCGCGACTCAGTTCGTCCGGCGCGCTTCCGATCGAGACTTCAGGATTGTGCGGGCCGGCCTGTTTGTATTTATTGCGCTGGTGCTCTGGGACAACGTCGGAGGAGTCTTCTCCTTGCGGCTGTTCCATGCAGAACCACTGGGGTTCGCCGTCTTTCTCGGGACGTTGGGATACCTAGCAGCGCGCCGACTTCTGGAGCGCGACCAGCAACTCCGGGAAATTCAGAATGAACTGGAAGTCGCGCGACGGATTCAGCAATCGATTCTGCCGGCTGAGTTCCCAAAATCCTCATACTTTCAAGTCGCGGCACGATACGTACCGATGACGTCCGTTGCCGGCGATTTCTATGATTTCGTCATCAGCGATGGCCCAGAAGCTGGACTGCTGATCGCGGACGTCTCGGGCCACGGGGTTCCGGCCGCGTTGATCGCGTCGATGGTGAAGCTAGCGGCTGCGGCGCAGCGTGATTCCGCGTCCGAGCCGTCGCGCTTTCTTGCCGGAATGAATGCGGCACTCTATGGCAATACGCAGAACCAATTCGTGACGGCGGCTTACGTGCATTTGAGCGCGAACTCAGGCGAAATGCGCTACTCGGCCGCAGGGCACCCGCCCATGCTCCTATTGCGCAATGGCAAGGTTGCGGAAGTGGCGGAGAACGGGCTGATGCTGGCGGCGTTCAACTTCGCTGGCTACACGACCGCGACGAAACGCCTGGAGCGCGGAGACCGCCTGCTTCTCTACACAGACGGTCTGCTGGAAGCCGCCAATGCCAGCGGCGATTTCTTCGGGTCCGAGAGCCTGCACGCGTGCTTCAAGGAGAGTGCAAATCTGTCGGTGGACAAGGCAGCGGACCATATTCTTATGTCGGTTCAACGCTGGTCCGCGAGCCAGGATGACGACCTGACCCTGCTGGTTTGCGAGTACGGGTCAGCGGACGTCTAGTTGTCGCGCCCGGTGCCGCACGCACCGCAGCGTGGTAGCATTCGATAAAGAACGTCTGCACTCGCATGTTGCGCCCTAATTCTTACGGTCCCTTCCGAGCCCTTTTCAGCGGATTTCTGATTTTGTGCCTTAGCCATCCATCGAGAGCCGCAGAGCCGCAATACCTCGAAATTCATTCTGCCCATTTCAACGTGTTCACCGACGCGGGAGAAAAAAAGGGCCGCGAAGTCGCGATGCGTTTTGAGCAGATGCGAGCGATGTTCGGCCAGCTGCTGGTCCGCCAGAAGCTGCATATGCCGGTTCCGCTGACGATCTTCGCGTTGAAGGACGACAAGCGCTTCTACCAGATGGCTCCGCTGCACAACGGCGAGCCAATCAGCGCCACGGGATTTTTCGTTCCTGGCGAAGATCGTCAATTCTTCGTACTTAATGTCTCCGAGGACGATCCCTATCGCGCCGTCGCGCATCATTTCGCCCATCTTCTGCTGAACTACAACTATCCGCCGACGCAGGGTTGGTTCGACGAGGGGTTCGCGGAATACTTTTCGTCCATTCGGCTGGACAACAAGCAGGTCGAGATGGGCAGCGATCCTGAACTCGGCTCCCCGTATAAAGAGGATCTGTTCGGCAATCAGAGTCAACAGCGCAATCCCCCGAAATCTTTGACGGAATTGTTGAGCGGTTGGGTATGGCTTTCAATCCCCGATCTGTTCAACATGCGCCACGACACGTGGACGTATCAGGAAGGAACGCATCGCACACTCTTCTACGCGCAATCGTGGATAACGATGCACTACCTGATCAACAAGGAGAAGCTATCGGAGACCGGAACGTACTTCGGCCTTGTTCAACTTCAGAAAGAGCCGGTCGAGAATGCGATTCAGCAGGCGTACGGCATGACGCCCGCGCAACTCGACAAGACCATCAAGGATTACTTCCACTCACTCAGCCCGCTTTTCCAGGATCAGGAGGCGGCGCGACAGCCAGGAGCGGTCAGCAATCGCCCTGAGTTGTTGCACTTCCCCTCACCGATCGTGCTCGAGGAAATGGCAACCGAGACCAAGCCTGTCACAGAGTCCGACATGCGATGCCGACTGGCGGAAGTGATGGTGCGTATCCCGGAGCGCCGTGAGCAAGGATTGAAAGAGGTTGATGCAGTTCTGAAGCTGACCGACAAGAAAGGCGAGCCGATCGACAACGAAATCGCGCATCGAGTCCTTGCATGGGTCCACATGCAGAATAAGGAGTTTCCCCAAGCTGCGGAAGAACTGGGAAACGCTGCTGCGCTTGACTCGCGGGATATTTCGCTGCGTTACTACCTGTCGCTGTTGAAATACAAGATGGCGCAGAGCAAGCACGAGGAGATCCAGGGCCTCGCGAACATGATGATCGATCTTAAGGTGACGCTGGACTGGTATCCGGAATTCGCCGAGGCCTACAACATGCTGGCGATGGCGCGGATCGAAGGTGGCGGATCAGCCTCGGCGCTTGACGCGATCAAGGAAGCCATTCGCTTGAGCCCGCGGAACGAGCAGTACGTCTTCAATCTCGGGCAGATCAATGCAACGGCGAAGAAGTGGGATGCGGCCCGCGCGACGTTTGAGCGTCTGAAAGGAAGCAGCAACCCGAAAATCGCGGAGGCAGCGCGTCACGAGTTAGAGCAGTTGGCCACGGTGCAGAAGTACGGAATCACGCCAAACGCGCCGAAGCACGTGGCGCAGGCGTCGCCGTTCGACGAGCTGGAGCAGGAGGCCCAGAAGCGCGCTCAACAGCCCGACGACTCAGCGCCCGATACACGTAAGACCGAATTCGTAAAGGGATTGCTGCTCCGAGTGGATTGCTCGCGCCCGCCGTCCGCCCTGCTTACTGTGACTACCGGCGCCAAATCCTTGAAGCTACGCACCGCGGATTACAAGACACTGCTCGTGATGGGCGAGAATTCGCTGTCATGCGAATGGAAGAACCGGAAAGTATCAGTGAACTACAAGCCTGGCGGCGTGGCGGATGGGGACCTGGTTTCGATTGAGGTTGAGTAGAAACCCTTAATTTTGGGGTGCACAGAAAAAGCCCTCTCGGGAGACATGAGAGGGCAAGGAACGAATTTTGGGGAGCAGGTCAAACGCGAACAACGTTCGCTGCCTGGAATCCCTTGGGACCCTTTAGCAAATCGAACTCTACAGTTTCACCTTCATTCAGCGTGCGGTATCCATTCTCCTGAATGGCTGAGAAATGGACAAACACGTCTTCACCGGTAGAGCGCTGGATAAATCCATAACCCTTCGCTCCGTTAAACCACTTTACAGTTCCCTTCTCTCTCACAGAAAAAACTCCTTTCGCCTCATCGCGAAGAATTCATCTCGCCGTCTCTCGTTGAAGCCTCGCCTTGGTTTAGGCAGAGGCACCCCCTCATGAGATCGGCGAGACAGGTCGCGTTACCGCCGACGGAGAAGTGGCCTCCAACATAAAAGGCCTCTGAACTCGACGCTGCGGGGAGAGAGACCACGGCATCCAGTTCAGAAGCCCTCGACGATGGAGCGAATTTCTACCGCCTATCACAGAAACGTCAACCCAAACACCAATCGTGGACCCGCTACCGATCGTCCGGTAGTGAGCACCAGATAATATTCAGGTCACTGCTTCTTGGCAAGAAAAGAAGTTGAACAACTCGCTTAGACTCAAAGGCTTGCGGCCTGCCTAATCACACACCACTGTGACCTGAAGTCACCGGACATTGCACTTCGGACAGTCGGTTTCCCTGCATCCCTTTGATACGATTGGAAGAAGTCTCTAAGTGCCCAACGCCATCACAACCACGGTTCCCCGCCCTGCCGAGGGTTTGCCAAAAAGGGCCGAGTCCCAGCGCCATACGTATTCGACCCTGCTCCTGTCGACGGTTCGCTACCTGTTGCGGACGGAGGTACACACATTTGCGTTCTCGGTGGCCGCAAATGCGATTCTTTCGTTTTTCCCGTTTGTGATGCTGCTGATGCTCCTGATCCGCCGGGTCTTCCATTCGTCCGCGATGTATGAGGTTGTGGTGCAGTTGCTGCGCGACTATCTGCCTGCAGGCCAGGACTTCGTGATTCGCAATCTGAATGCAATGGTGGGCGCGCGGCACCAGACGCAACTGGTATCGCTGGTGATATTGCTCGTGACTTCGACGGGGATCTTCCTTCCGCTGGAGGTGGCGTTGAATCGCATCTGGGGATTTCCGGAAAACCGGTCCTACCTGGGGAATCAGTTGATCTCGCTCGGCCTGTCGTTCTGGTGCGGCGTGATGGCGCTGGTGTCGATCGGGATGAGCGCCGGCAACGTTGAACTGATGGAGATCATGTTGCGTGGGCATGGAACGGGATTTGTGCGCCTGGTGGGATTTCTCTCTATGAAAATCTTCGCGATCGGAGCTAGCATCGCGATCTTCTTTCTCATTTATTGGCTGTTGCCTAACGGCAAAGTGCCCGCGCGCGCCGTACTTCCCACGAGCATCATCATGGGATTGCTCTTCGAGGCGCTGAAGTACGCGTACATCCTCGCCTTGCCGAAGCTGAACTTCGCCGAAGTGTACGGGCCGTTCTCGCTGTCGGTGAGCCTGATGTTCTGGGCGTTCCTTTCAGGGTTGTTGCTGCTGACGGGGGCTCACTTGTCGGCACAGGAACACGTGACACGAAAATAGAGCTGGCTCGCATTGGGGGCCGAGATTGTTCGTATCACGACTTGGAGGAAGTTGGCTGTCGTCACATCCTCAGGTGACGATCGGCACCCATAGCATCGCCTCGAACACGTACCATTCCATCGTTTCCCGGTTTCTTCCGAGCAGACTCCTGAATTTCGCAGGTTCCCATGAATCGGAGCTTCTGCAGGTTTCTGCTCGTTCTTGCCCTGACATTCTGGGCTGTCTCCTCGGCCTCACAAACGAGCACTCTCGCCTCACTTTCCAAGTCTCCTGAACTGCAGCGCCTCACGCGTCAGGCCGGCCGGATCTTCACCGGCACTGTGGTCGCGGTCACGCCGATCCGTGGACGAGATGCCGATCAGATCTGCAGCGTCAAAGTCACCTTCCAGGTGGAGCAAGCGTTGCGGGGTCGGGACAGTTCAGGATTGGCATCGGCGATCTCCGTGGGGACGGTCGCCCAGATTACAGCTATCGCGCCCGCGTCTTGTATGGCGACAGCGCGGAACCCTCGCGGATCAGCACTCGCGGCAACGTGCCGGTTGAGATCGATGGCATTGGTTTTCAGGCAGGGAGCACGGTGACAATTGGAAATGCGAACGCTACGTTGCTGGCTCTGTCGTCGACCGACCTGTTGGCTTGGGCGCCTCCGGCCGCCGACGGCACGCAATCGATTTCGATTTCTGATCCGCAGCGGGGCATCGGTCACGTTGCAGGACGTGCTCACTTACGGCGCTGGTCCCAACGATCTGATCCGGCTCACGCAGAACGGCAACTCCGCGACGCCAGTCGGCGGAGAAACGGCATATCCGATTCGAGTCGCGGTCACCAGCGCGGATGGAACCATCGCTGTCGGCGGCGCGACCGTGCAGTGGAGCGCGACGAATAGCGCCACGCTGACGGCTTGCAACGGAACCTCGAGTTGCACGGTGCTGACCGACGACAGCGGCAAGGTGGAAACGCGCGTCGACGTCGGCGCAACTGGGACGGCAACCATCACCGCAACGCTTGCCCCGGCTTCCTATTCGCCGCCAAAACTGGTGCAGACGGTTATTAGCGGCTCTTCGACTGCGTCCGATCTGTCGCTATTCTCGCCGCGCGTTTGGGTCGCGAAGGGCGCCACTGTGGACGTGCCGCTGACTGCGCGCCTGCTCTCGAACGGAGCTCCAGTAAGTGGGAAGAACATCCATTGCCAGGTCCTGCTCGGTTCGGGAACAGCGGGTCCGGCTACGGCAACTACGGATGCGAATGGCTACGCTCGCTCAACGCTACACCTTTCATCGCTGAACGCCGACGTGCAAGGAAGCGCGTGCTTGTTGCCGGCGAACAACCCCTGCCAGACGTTTTATGTCCTCTCCGTGGCGCCGTCGTCTTTGAAGTTGGAAAACGTATCAGGCACCGAGCAGGCCGTAACAGTAGGTCACGCGTTTCAGGCGGTCACGGTTCGGGCAACGGACTCTTCGAACCCGGCCAACCCGGTTCTCGGCGCCGCAGTCTCGATTCAGCAAACGATGTTCCTGCTTGCCACCGAGGAACCGCTCGAGAACCAGGGAGAGGCCTCGAGCTCTCACAACGCCAGGAAGGTAATTCTGGGAGCGTCGCAGCACCTGATCCTTTTGGATGCCAACGGCCTCGTGGTGTTCACCCCCTACAACGCGACCCTGTATCGGCCGATGGAAATTCTGGCGACAGCGGCGGCGGGAACGATGGCTTCCCTGCCATTCGATTTTCACCAGTTGCCGTTACTATCGCCGAGCGCAGGAGCAAGTACTGGAAAGGCGCGAGCGCCGCTCAGCGTGAGCCGTGCCGTACACGCTTCACCGATTCGTGCGAAGTCGGAACTGCCTAAGTCCGCTTTGAAAGCTAATCCTTTGGACGAACCCGCTATATCCGCGCCCACGTTCGGCACATCGGCAGAGCGATTGCCCAATCGCATTTCTTTCGCGCTGGACCTCGATCCGCACCAAGACTGCGACGCGGAACAGAAGGATGTTTCCCTTCAGAACAGCAGGCCCCAGTCCGATTGCGACTCGAAGACCGCTACTTCTTCGTCCACTGATCCACCCAATCGTTGACGGTCTTGTACCAAAGCCGCGAATTCTGCGGCTTCAGCACCCAGTGGCCTTCATCGGGGAAGTAGAGCATCTTCGAGGGCACGCCCATGGTCTGCAGCGTGGTGAACAGCTGAAAGCCCTCGCTCACGTCGAGGCGGTAATCGAGCTGGCCATGGACGACGAGTGTCGGCGTCTTGAAGTTCGGGGCCGAATTGCGCGGCGACCACTTGTTGTAGACATCATGATTGGTGTATGGCGTCCCGCCAAACTCCCAGTTGTTGAACCAGAGTTCTTCGGTCGTACCCCACGCGGAGAAGGTGTTGAACATGCCATCGTGCGTCACGATGCACTTGAAGCGATCGGTGTGGCCGAGGATCCAGTTAGTCATGTAGCCGCCATAGCTTGCACCCAGCGCGCACTCGCGGTCTTTGTCGATGAACGGATAGGTCTTCTCGGCGTAGTCGAGGCCTTTCATAAGGTCTTCGAAGGGCGCGCCGCCCCAGTCGCCGTTGATCGCGTCGATGAACTTCTGCCCGTACCCGGTCGAGCCGTGAAAGTTGATCATCACGACGACATAACCGTTCGCCGCGAATAGTTCCGGATTCCAGCGGAAAGACCAGTCGTCACCCCAAGCACCTTGCGGGCCGCCGTGGACGAGGAATTTCAGGGGATATTTCTTGCCCGCGTCGAAGTTTGGAGGCCTGACGAGAAGCCCTTCCACCTGATCTCCGTGTGCACCCACGAACGAGAAGGTCTCAGCCTTTGTCATATCGAATTGCTCTAGAACTGCCTTGTTCACCGACGTGACGGCGCGGTCTTTGTTTAGCGAGCAGTTTTCTTTGCCGCGATCGACATCCCCGGTACGAGCCGGACATCCTTCCCCCGAAGCATCGGCAGCGTAGATCTCGTTCGGAAAGGTAATCGACATCCGCGTGAAGACTAGTGTCTTCCCATCCGGTGCGACCATGACGTCGTCGTTGAAGCCTCCCACTACTGCATGCCTCGGATAACCTCCCGAAGCCGCTTTTATGCCTACGGAGTAAATGAGCGAATGATTCCTATGCTCCGCGCTGAAGTAGATGGTGTTCGAGGCAGGCGCCCAGGCGAACGACCCTACCCAGTGATCAAAGTCTTCGGTCAGTCCTTTCTTCTCTCCCGTTTTGCGGTCATACAGCATCAGCCGAAAGCGATCGCTCTCGTATCCGGGCCGCTTCTGTGCGCGATAGGCGATGTACTTTCCATCGGGTGAGTAGAGCGGCGTTGAATCGCTCGCAGGATTGTCGGCGGTGATGTTCTTCGCCGTGCCGCCTGTCACCGGCACGATCCACAGATCGTTGTTCGTTGATGTGGCTTCGATTTTGTCATGATTCGAGGTGTAGCAGACATCTTGTCCGTCGGGCGAGAAGGCGTAGTCATCCTGTCCGCCGAGTGAGAACACGGGGGAATCGAAGTCGCCGGGGGTGAGATCGCGTGGTGGTGGAGGCCCGATACCCGCACCCGGAGCTTCTGTCCGGGCAGATGCCAACACATCGGGAACGACGAAGATGTGGCTGCGCTTGCCCGCCTTGTATGCATTCCAATGCCGATAGAGCAGCCGATCGAAGATGAGCGCCTTGACCTTCGAGTCTTCGACTCCTTTCAGCTTCTTCGCGTTGCATTCCTGCTCGGCCGCAGGCTCACCGTCGCATTCGGGATATACATCAGAAGTAAAAAGAATGTTCTGGCCGTCGGGCGACCACAGTTCACCGCCGGCCTCGGTGGCGATTGCCGTCAGTTGGTGAACACCCGTCACGGTCCCTGCCGCACTGTCGAAGTCAGCGATCCATACTTGCGAGGAGCCGCTCTTGTTCGAGATGAAGGCGAAGCGCTTTCCATCAGGAGCCCAGCGCGGGCGATCGCCATCCTGTTCTGAGATTAGTATGCGTTCCGCGGAGGGGCCTGCCGAGCTTCGCTCGGCCTGTGCGGACGAGGCGTCCGCCCCCACGTGAGCTTGGGCGACCGCCGCTCCATTGAGCGGCACAATCCAGATGTGCGGCGTTTTCTTGTTTGCTGCAAGGTCTACATCGACGACGCTGAATATGACCCATTTGCCGTCGGGCGACGGCACGGGTTCCGCGACACGATTCAGCTTCATCATGTCTTCGAAGGTGAACGGGCGTTTGGCTTGCGAAAAGCTCGTAAGTGAGCAGAACAGCAAGAACGCGAAAATAAGAGGACGGCGCATTCGTTCCTCCGCGAACAAACGCGCTAGTGTAGCGCAGACGGCGATGAGGCGGCGGTGACAACTGAACGGGGATGGGAGCAGTCAGCAGTCAGCAATCAGCACTCAGCATTCGGCAATCGGCATTCAGGCTTTACCCAGCAGGAGAGGGCAAAAATCGCAGTTCGGCAGGTGAGTGCAATCGCTGTGCAAGCCGCTAAAACTCGTTATTGCACCACTTGCACTGGACGGGCTGAACGCTGATTGCCGAACGCTGATCGCCCCCCTGGAAATGCGGGTTTTCCGGCAACCCTTCGCCCCCAGTCGTCGTCTAATCAGACAGGCAGAAACTGCAGTCTTCCCTACCCTCCGGGCTCCCTGAGCGGAGAGGGTCCGGGGGTAGGAAGGCAGCAGCCCAAGCGTCCTCTAACGCAATTTCGGAACATTTCTTCTACACTATTCCTATGAAGCTTCGTGTGCGCACCGGCCGAATTCTCTTCGTGCTGTTTTCTGTGTGCTTGCTGGGCGCGCTCGCCTTCGCCGACGAAGGGCCGCTCGACAAGTCTGAACCCAAAGGCATCACTCCCGACGAAGTCATCAAGCGCTTTTCGACAAAAGAAAAGGAATTCAAAGAGGCGCGCGATCTGTATACCTACCGCCAGGACGTTAAGGTCCAGGTGCTCGACGGCGACACGGTCAAGGGCGAGTACCACGAGGTGTTCGACGTGGTCTTCGACAACAATGGGAAGCGGTTAGAAAATGTCGTCTTCGCCCCCCAGTCGAGCCTCGATGAGGCCGGCCTCTCCATGGATTCTGGCGATTATGACGACATCCGCAACCGGCTACCCTTTGTGCTCACCAGCGATGAAGTGGGTGAATACGACATTCTGTACGTCGGCCAGCAGCAGGAAGACGAGCTTCACTGCTACGTCTTCGACATCGCGCCCAAGCAGATCGTCGGCAAGAAGCGATACTTTCAGGGGCGCATCTGGGTGGACGATCACGACTTCCAGATCGTGAAGACGTACGGCAAGACGGTTCCGCAAATCTACGGCGGCAAGAAGAAGAATAAAGAAGAGCATCTCTATCCGACGTTTACCACCTGGCGCGAGCAGATCGACAAAGTGTATTGGTTCCCGACGTATACAAAAGCCGACGACACGCTCCACTTCATGACCGGCGACATCCACATCCGCGAAATCGTGAAGTACGAGAACTACAAGAAGTTCGGTTCGAAGACGAGAATCACGTACGAGGGGAAAGAGCTGCCGCCGGGAGAGAAGGCGCCTCAGGACCAACAAAAGCCGCAGAAATAGTTTCAGGTTTCAAGAAAACCTGCGGGAAATGCAATGGGCCGTGGATTGCTCCACGGCCGTCTTGTTTTGCTCGAAACTAGAAACCCGAAACTTGAAACTTCAATAAAACAAATACTTCCTCCACTTATCATCGGACCGGCCCATCAGCCGCATGATGTGGCGACTGGTGTGGAGATTGAAGGCGCGCGGCTCGCGCGTGAGTTTCATGCTGGCTTCGACGGGAAGCTGATTCCCCTTACGGCGGTTGCAAGGATGGCAGCAGGCCACGAGGTTTTCCCAGGTGGAGGAACCGCCTCGCGATCGCGGCACCACATGATCGAGCGTCAGTTCTCCGGATGCAAGCACGACTCCGCAGTACTGGCACGTGTTGCGATCGCGCAGAAGGATGTTCTTGCGTGACAGGGCCCGCGTCTGATGCGGGATGCGGCGGTACTCGAGCAAGCGAATCACCGAGGGAACACGCATGGCCACCCGTGCTGCGTGGAGGAAGTGGCCGTTCTCTTCCTCGGCCATGGCGACGCCCTTGAGCACTAGCACGATGGCGCGGCGCGCCGCGCACACATTGATCGGCTCATAGGATGCGTTGAGCACCAGGACGGGAGCGTGCAGAGCGTGGGCATTACCGTAGGTGGCAACGGCAAGGACGCCCGCAGCCGATCGGCCCACCATCCCCCTCATCGAATTGTCGATCTTTGCTCCCATAAAACTTGCTATCCGTGCGCGGCCATCGTCCGCTCTGTTTCCGGATCCGGTTCGAGCACCACATGCTGAACATCCGCTTTCAGGGTACGAGCCACCGTGGCGACCCACACTCGTGCGGCACCAGCCCGTCTCAGGATACGGGCGCATTCGGAAGCCGTTGTACCCGTCGTGAAAACGTCATCCACCAGCAGAACTTCCCGGCCAGCGATCTTCTCAGGATGCTTCACGCGAAATGCCCCGCGGAGATTCTCGCGCCGCTGATGCCGCGTCAGTCCCGTTTGGGATTGCGTCTCGCGGATTCGCTCGAGAAGTTCCGGCTCCAGATCATAGCGATCCCGGTTGGGACGAAGCTTTAACGCGATCTTCGCGGTAACTTCCGCCTGATTGAATCCTCGTTGCCGGCGCTTGGAGACATGCAGCGGAACCGGCACAACCACCACTTGAGGATCACCAAACGACGGCTCCAGATGCCCGATCGCCTCACCCAGTATGCGTCCGAGCACATTCGCAGCCGGGCGTACGTGCTGATACTTCAGCAGGTGAATCAGGTCGCGGAGTCCACCTTCATAGCTTCCGTAGGCAGCCGCCTTGACGTAGGGCTGCTCGAGACGCCGGCACAGACCACAGCGAATTTCGCCGTCTTCACCCGCAAATACATGGGGCGAAAGAAGGCGCTCCCCGCAAACGGAGCACAAACCACCGGAGATTGGCCGCATCTCATCGAGACAGGCTACGCACACGGGTAGTCGCGAGACGTTCAAAAGGGGGTCGCCGCAGATGCGGCAATCGGCAGGAAACAAGGTCGCGAAGAGGCTTTCGGCGAGTTCGCCGGCTCGCGAAACAATAGAAGGCCCCGTGGCTACTTTGCTGACCTGCGTAGCACGAGTTCGGTCCCCGCTACTGCTGAAGACAGCCTCCCGTCGCCTGGAGGTTGCATTTGGGCTCCTGCCAGACGGACCCTTTCAGTATAGCGGCGCCACGAATGTCACGCAATGCGCTGCTGTCGCGTCTCTTCGACCGACGTTTCCCCTTGAGGTACCTTTCGCTCAGCAGATAACGTGGCCGCCAACATCTTTTCGCCATCGTAATCCAGCGGCTTCGGACGAGGCAGCAACGGCACGTGTCGCGGCCGGTAAGAGCGGTAATAGCAGTCCGCACATCTCGCGGGCCGCATTAAAAACACTGAAAGCACATACCTCTCAAACACATTTCGTGGCCGGGAAACGTGCCCTTCGGTACTTCCGCAGTGGTGGCATCGAAATTCGCTGAAGAAGCGAACCCAGTATACGGGGCTGGATAAGGCAGACATCTAACAACTCCTAGGGCCCGACATCCTAGTCCAGCGGGCGGTACTCGTGAACGGACGCTACTATTACTAATGATTCTAACCCTGTTGGGTACTG
>Ga0126371_10000771_pt1 | contig 26779 bp, 21 predicted proteins | sample PanSoiMetaPlot_4_FD_110145 | JGI IMG/M metagenome (GOLD analysis project Ga0126371, IMG submission 110145) | Tropical forest soil microbial communities from Panama - MetaG Plot_4 | ecosystem: Environmental > Terrestrial > Soil > Tropical forest > Bulk soil | place: Panama | collected 2016-02-17 | reverse complement strand
TAACTGTCCCGTCGAATTTCTCCGTCAGTGATGATGTCGAGGCGGGCTGCTTGCTGCTGGCGGGTCACCAGCAGCGTGGCATGGTCTTGCGCCTGCTCAAGGCAGGGGGAAGGAATGCGCCACAGTTGTGAAGCACGAACTCGCGGCGGCATTTGATGCGAGAGCTTTTCGCGATCAATGAGCCAGTCGGGTTGCGGGTAGGAACCGACGAGCGATGTAGGCAGCAGCATGGGAGGGCTAGCATCCTACGCGTGGAAAACTGCGTCAAGCGCCGCGCGGCCGCACTGTCATGCTAAGGCTTCGGTTCTCTGCGGACACTGCCCAGATGAAGCTAAAAGATGCCGGACTTCAGACCCAGCCAGGTCTACACAGAACGGTTTCAAGGACGCTCTTGATTCGTTCTGCCGAGGCGTTATCGCTTGTCTTGGCCCGCCACGCCACGAAGCCGTCTGGCCGAACGAGCACGGCTCCGCTCGGTGTGATTCCATAGGCAGCAGGACACTCACCCGACAGGTCTGTCACGTCGTCCTCGCCGATTTGATAAACGTCAAGATCAATTCCCATCGGTTTCGCCTGATATCGGGCTGCCTCGGTCCAGGCATTGCCCTTTAGCCCCACTAGTAACGTAAAATTTCGGCCGAACAAATCCAGCGTCGAAATCTGCACGCCGCGCCGTTGCAAGCAGACGTGCGGGGCACGCGTGCCGGGGTATCCTTTGGACTCACGTGGGGTCTCATGCAAGCGCGTGTCATTGGGATCTTCGGGCACAACGGCGTCGGAATGATAGATGTAGCCCATCTCAATATTGAGATCGGGGGCGACCGGTTGGAGTCCATCCTTGCTCATGTTCGGCGCGGTGCGCAAAACGTATCGGGAATAGGCCTGCTCTACCGTCATTGCCCCCACCGGGCGTCTCTCCGGTCCGTATGTAGAAAGAAGACCGGGTCCGGCGATCCCCTTCAGCACAAGTGCGAGTTTCCAAGCGAGATTGTGTGCGTCCTGGACGCCGACGTTGCCGCCGAAGCCCCCGTTTGGGGGCATAACGTGGGCAGCATCGCCCGCGATGAAGACTCGACCATGCTGGAGTTCCTCCGCCGTTTCCGCTGCCGCTTCCCAACGCATGATGTTCTCGATCGTAATTGGGATGCTGTCGCTGCCAATGGCCATTCGCACCAGCTCGAGTGCGCGCTGCTCCGTCAACTCTGTTGAAACATCCGTTACCGGGTTTTCCGGATCCCCCACTGTGTTGACCGCAAGAAACGCCTTCTCGAACGGCTTCTCGAAACGGAAAAATCCGCGCAGCTGGCGGTTGAGCGCATAAACAACGGCCCAATTGTGACCTTCAATCAAAGGAGCAAGATGGGCGCGGAAGTAAATCGTGATGCTTTTGGAGAACGTTCCGTGTCCCAGCATGCGAATCCCCAACAGCTCGCGCACCTGACTATGCGCGCCGTCAGCGGCTACCATGTATTGAGCTCGTACAGTTTGAGTCTTCCCGCCGTCGCGTTCTCGGATGACCGCGCTCACGCCGTGATTGTCCTGTTCGAACGAGACCATTTCGGTGGCGAAACGCAACTCAGCGCCGAACTCCTCCGCGCGCATCCGGAGTTGCGGTTCCAGCGCGTCCTGGGACAGAAATACCCGAACCGTTGGACTAACGTCGCGCACGCCTTCGTTCAGGTCCGCAATATATTGAGCAATCGTGCCGCCGACGAGAGTTTCAACTGCTACTACTCCGCCATCCTGCACGAATTGCTTTTCGGAGTTTCGACGCACGATCTGTTCCAGACCGACTTGGCGGAAGATTTCCATGGTGCGCTGGCTGGTCTGTGCAGCTCGGGGATGAACGGCGGTACTGCGATGGTATTCCACGGCTAGCGAACGGACCCCGTGGTATCCGAGCAACATGGCGGTCGACAAACCGACCAGGCTGCCGCCAACGATGAAAACCGGGACTTCGATATCAGCCATAGGATTCTGCGGCGTGAGGCGGGAGCAGTTTACTCAGCGGCGACCGGGCGGTCGAGGGAACTCTATGCCAAAGAGGAGAATCGAATGGATCTCGCCGCAAGATTCTTTCCGAGCCGCCCTCAGCACTGCCGAGGGCTTTCGTCATGGAACAACGTTGTCCGAAGCGATAACATGACGTGCGCTAATTAAAGGATACTCAAATCAGTACTTACTTCCCGGAGGCAAACAATGAGGACCCTGGATGAAAACACAATTACAGATGCGGTCCTTGAACAGACGGCCTCCACACCGGATGCTCGTCTGAAGCAGGTTATGGCCTCTCTTGTGCGCCACTTGCACGCCTTTGCCCGAGACGTGGACCTCACTCCGGATGAGTGGCTGGCGGGGATCCGTTTTCTGACCGAAGTCGGCCAGAAGTGTACCCCCTTTCGTCAGGAATTCATCTTGCTCTCCGATACTCTAGGATTCAGCTCTCTGGTGAATGCTCTGCACGACAGGCGCGCCACGGAGAGTTGTACCAAGTCGAGTCTTCTCGGCCCCTTTTATCGTCAGGATGCGCCGGTGATGAAACTGGGCGAATCGATTGTTTCAAAGACTAGTGCTCCCCAGATCTGTGTTTACGGCAAGGTTGTCGATTCCAGCGGAAAAGGAATTCCCGATGCCGTCGTCCAGGTATGGGAGCCGGACGAGACGGGAAACTATGACTTGCAGAGGCACGATCCTTCCAAGATGGATTTGCGCGGATGTTTTCGCACGGATTCCGACGGTCGCTATTACTTTCGCGCTGTGTGCCCGCTTGGATACATGATCCCGATGGACGGCCCAGTGGGGAATATGATTCGGGCGCAGGGACGGCATGGCTACCGTCCAGCACACATCCATTTCCTGATTGGCGCTTCCGGCTATCGGGAGGTTGTGACCGCCCTCTACATCTCCGGAGATGACCACATTGAGTCAGACACAGTCTTTGGCGTCAGCGAATCGCTGATCACAACCGTAAAGGGCGGTGATCCCGCTTCGCCGCTGCCAAATCTCGCAAGCCTGCGCTACGATTTTCAACTAGCGGTTTTCTCGCCGCATGAGTTTTCGGGAAAGGTGGGCGCCGACCCCTCTCAAATCATAAAGAAATCCAGATAAGTCGGCACGATTCTGCGGCTCGCAGGAAACCGGATTTACCGGCTGACGATCGCGCTTCGGCAGCACGGCTGCGCCGCTCCGGCTCACTCGATTTGTACGAGCCGTCTGCCTTCTGAGAACACGAGACAAAGCAGTGCGAGCCGAGAACTCGAGAGTGCCGACGCTCTGCCTGGCAACGCCTCAGAATTCCAGATGCAGTCGGAATGAGGGGATCAATACGGGCCCGCGGTCTTGGTTGTACCCTGGGTTCACAATGTGCTGCAGTCCGGGCGCCACATATATGCCTCGCCAGACGTGCGCCGTATAGTAGGTTTCAACAATGTTTTCGCGCCCATAGCGCAGCGCGCCATCCCCCAAAAGGAATCCTATGCCGCCATTCGCCAAGTACTCCTGATGGTCTTTACAAATCGCATTCGTAACGAGCGCGACTCCTGCGCGATCGAACTTCCTGCGCCATGCAGCACCGTTCACCCCCACCCCGCCCGCGAAGGTTTGATCCACCTCCGTGTACGCAAATGACTCCGTTTTCCCGTTGTTCCATCCGAAGCGGGCGAATGCCGTTATGTTAGGCGCAATGTTCTGTTCGACGTTCAGACCGAACCCGTATTTTCGTGTGATGTGCCACGGATGATGCGTGATATCGGGAACAGGCACCAGTCCAGCTCGGAATTCTGCCACCGCCTCGCGATAGATGCCCATATTCGCGTAGTTCGTGAAGGCCAGCACGCGAATGACTCCGCCCTTGTTCGGAATCAAACCGCGCCGAAGTTCATATTCAAAGTTCTCCGCATGCACCTCCCATGGCCGCCAGACCAGATCGATTCCATTGGCGACCTTCGGCATCAGCGCTTCGGCAAATCGGAAACCCCAGTTCCGATCTTGAAATTCGGCCGTCAACCCGACCGTGTACCCGCGCGTATCTGCCGCGTAGTCATAGGCTCCGTTGTTGTCGACCGTCCAGTTGGCGAACTGAAAGTGAGTGTCGGAGCCGACCGAATTCTGATCGAAGAAGTCGACCATGCTGAATTTGCCGAAACGGATCTCGAGCCTTCGCTGCGGCAATTCGTCGAACAGAGAAAGAAAGCTCCGCTGGTTCTCGACCTTGTCTTTGCTCAGCGCAAAAACCTTGTGAATGATTCCGCGTCCCAGATAAGGTGCCTTACTGAGCAGGGGATTGCGAACGATATCCAGATTCGGCGCTCCGGCTAATCCCAGCCCAGTGGTCAAAGCGGCGCCTCCCGCTTCTTCAACATCGATCAGAAGCTCCGTACTGTTGTTGAAACGCACGCCTGTGTAGAGCGTGAGGACGCGCGACGTTGCTTTTTCATAGTTCGGATCCAGACTGTTCTTGCCGCTATAAGGCGCGTGGAACGGAGGGTGCGTCTGAAAAATGAAATTGGCTTGGCCCGACAGCCAAAAGCGCGTGTTGCGCAAGCGGGGAAACATCGCCGGAGTATCGTCTGGAGCGGAGTCCATCGCATCCGAAGCCTGCGGAGGAGCGTCACGAGCATTCTGTGTTTCCTGCGGTTGAACGACAGGACTATCGGGGGGCAAGACGGTTTGCGCGTACGCGCTCGTGCCAAATGTAGCGGCAAACAGCATCATCGACGTCGTGATCTTCGTCACGAAGAGAAATCGTCGACTTCCATTCATCTCAAATTTGCGGTTTTTTCCACGCATTATCGCCATCAACTTCGATGTCAAATCGCCCAGCATAACGAGGATCGATTAACAGACGGTTACAACTCCGCTCTCCAACCTGGCGTGCTTGCGCCCGCGACTTCAGCGGGAGTTGCCCGGTCGAGCGATGCTCATATATAGTACCCCCCTACGGTATATGTCAACGCGAGATTCGGCAACTTGAGGTCGTCATGAATGATCAGACAAAGGCCATCCCGAAAGAGAAGCAGAAGTTATTATCGCGAATTCGACGGCTTGAAGGGCAGATCACCGCGGTGGAACGGTCCGTAACCGAAGGGGACGAGTGCGCCGACATTCTCATGCTCTTGGCGGCGATTCGGGGCGGTGTAAACAGCCTGATGGCCGAGATACTGGAGGACCATGTCCGTCTTCACATCACGCACCCCAAGCGCGGATCGGAGACGCCCGAAGAGTTGACAGAAGACTTGATCAGCTTGGTGAGAGCCTATTTGAAATAAACAGGTGTGGTGGGCGGAAGTTTTTTCCGCCTCACCTGCACTTAGGAAGATTGCTACTTGCTCGAGCCTTGCAGTTCTTGCGAGTCAATGGCACGAACCTCCGCCAGTCGGCTGGGCCGGTTCGCGCGGATAAAACGGCTGAACATCACCGTGATGGAAAGCACCAGAAGGACATGAATAAAGCCTCCCATCGTGTATGACGTCGCGAGGCCCGCGATCCATAGTCCCAAAAACGCAATCGCGATAAACAGCATCTCTAAATTCCTTTCGATTCGGGAGTGATCCAAGTCGATCGAACACGCCAGCGACTTGGCCGACGGGAGACCTGAACCATTACTGAACGCAGGTTAGCAAATACGGCGCATGGAAATCGAAATCGCTAGTACATCGGAGACCGACAGGATCGGCCTCATCGACGCAATAAATATGGACTTATGTGTCCATTAAAGCCCACGACACACTGACTACCGCCGATAACAACGACAATGCGACGCTCGGATACGATTTAGGGTCGATCGAATTGAGACAACGACGCTGTTCCCATCGTCGCCCGCCCCCGACAAAGTCGTGGAAGCTTCCATTCTTCGGGCCCTAACTTCCTGTACCCTTTTGTGAAGGAGCACGTCTAACTGCTTATGGGTGAGGCGGAACAAGTGTTTACGGTCCCGAAAGCAACACCGCGGCCTCGCTGGCCTCTGCCTGCCTCATTGATCGTGCACACGATTCTCCTTGTCGCCCTTCTTCGCGGACGCACCCCGGTGTTTGTGGCCCCGTCGTCGGTTTTGAAGGGCGCCAACGGTTCCACCGTGACTCAGCTGTATTGGGATCCACGCGCCCGCGAACCTGATGCTGGCAAACTTGCTGATGCCCACGCCAAGTCGCCGTTGATTTGGAAGCAGAAGCCGAACCGCGCCCAAAAGCCACTGAATCAAAGTGCCCCCACGCAGTCGACGGAAAATCAGCAAACCGCCTCCGCAGCCACTCCCGCACCTCCTGCGGGTTCGCCATACGGATCGCTGACGCAGGGCCCGAATTCCGGTGCGGAAGTTCGTCCCGCCCTTCCAATCACCACATCCGAGCCGATGGTGTCTCCCGACGATCTTCATGGATTGACCGAAGGCAATGTGGTCATTGAGATCACGATCGACGAAAACGGAAATATCGTCGCCAGAACCGTCGTCCAGAGCCTCGGTCCTGCGATCGACGAAAAGGTTCTGGCCGCGCTCGAGAACTGGCACTTCCGTCCGGCCACTCGCGACGGCGTCCCGATCCCTTCCAAGCAAGATGTCGTTTACCACTTCAAGCCGCGTTAGTATCGGCCCGATTCATCAGCCCACCTGCCCCGCCCCTCCACCGCGACCCTGCTTCCCTGATATAGACTTTTTGTCTTGTTTTCGAACACCGCGACGCAAGGGGGAAAGATGAAACTCACGTCGAGCAAGCTGGTGAAGCCGTACCGCGTGAAGGACGGAAAAGACTTTCGCCTCAAGGATTACGACCCAGCCCAAACCGGTGGCGTGGATTCGAAAGATGAAGCGACGCAGCTTCTTGAGGAAGGCGTAGCGCGTCTCGCCGAACTCCAGGACAGGCTCTACGCCCAGGATAGCTGGGCGCTGCTGCTGATTTTCCAGGCGATGGATGCTGCCGGTAAAGATGGCGCCATTAAGCACGTAATGTCAGGAGTCAATCCGCAGGGATGCCAGGTCTTTTCCTTTAAAGCTCCCTCGGCTGAAGAACTCGACCACGACTATTTGTGGCGGACGATGAAGTGTTTGCCCGAACGCGGTCGCATCGGCATCTTCAATCGGTCGTATTACGAGGAAGTTTTAGTGGTTCGGGTGCATCCCGAACTTCTGACGGCGCAGCACATCCCGGGCTCGCTCGTCACGAAGCATATCTGGAACGAACGCTACGAAGATATCTGTGCCGTCGAGCGTTACCTGGCGCGCAATGGAGTCGTGATCCTGAAATTCTTCCTGAACTTGTCAAAGAAAGAACAGAAGAAACGATTCCTCGCCCGGCTCGACCAGCCTGAAAAAAATTGGAAGTTTTCTGCCGCCGACATCCACGAGCGTTCCTACTGGGACGACTATATGGAAGCATACGAAGACATGATTCGGCATACGGCGACAGACCAGGCGCCCTGGCACGTGATCCCTGCTGACAACAAGTGGTTCACGCGCATCGCAGTGGCTTCTGCGATCGTCGACGCCCTCGAAGGACTCGATCTTTCGTATCCAAAAGTCAGCGACGCGAAGAAGAAAGAACTCGCTGACGCCAGGAAGCTGCTTGAGAGCAAAAAATAGGCTGACCCAACGCGCCCACATACTTTTGTCTGAAGTGTCCTTCGGTCAGCCAAATTGCCCGCATTTGCATGCTCTTTACTTTCCCGCGAAGCCCTTCAGGGATTAACATGCTTTGCGCAAATCTCAGGGGAGAACAGTACACACATGGGAACACGAATCCGTCTCATCACTGCACAGCTCTGTTTCATTGCTCTGATCGTATCCTCGATCGCTGCGTCCGCGCAGCGCACCAAGACAGAAAAGCAAAAAACAACTGCGGCTGCTCAGATTCCCGAAAACGAGAAGACGGAACCATCCGAGAAACCCGAGAACGAGGACCCCACATTCAAAGGGATGAAGTACCGCATCGTGGGCCCGTTTCGCGGCGGTCGCTCGCTGACAGCGTCCGGCATTCCCGGTGATCCGACCACCTATTATTTTGGAGCGACCGGTGGCGGCGTCTGGAAATCCACTGATGGCGCGATGACCTGGTCCTCGGTCTTCGACAAAGAAGGAACCTCGGCGATCGGTAGCCTCGCAGTCGCAGCGTCAAATCCGAATATCGTGTACGTTGGGACCGGCGAAGCTTGCCTGCGCGGAAATATCTCGCATGGCGATGGAATCTACAAAACTCTCGACGGCGGAAAGAACTGGAAGAACGTAGGCCTGAAGGATTCCCGTGCCGTCGGCAAGGTCATCGTCAATCCCAATAATCCCGACATCGTGTTCGTCGCAGCCCTTGGCCATCCCTTCGGGCCAAACACCGAACGCGGCATCTTCCGCTCCCTTGATGGAGGCAAGACCTGGGAAAAAGTTCTCTTCAAAGATGAGAACACCGGCGGTATCGACGTCGCCTTCGATCCCCACAATCCGAACATTCTTTTCGCTGCGCTGTGGGAAGTACGCCGCACACCCTGGAGTCTCTCCAGTGGCGGCCCGGGCAGTGGCCTCTACCGCTCGAACGACGGCGGAACAACCTGGAAACGTATTGAAGACAAGAACGGCAAGGAATCCGGTCTGCCGAAGGGTCCCTACGGACGCATTGGTGTTTCCGTCGCCGCCAACTCCGATCGTGTCTACGCTCTAATTCAAGCGGCGGAAGGCGGCCTCTATCGCTCCGACGACGGCGGCGATACCTGGCAGCTGGTCAACGGTAGCCACAGCTTGATCCAGCGTTCGTGGTATTACATGCACGTCATTGCCGATCCGCAAGATCGCGAAACCGTGTATGTGATGGATGTCGACGCCTACCGCTCAAGCGATGGCGGCCGGAGCTTCAACAAGATCAAAGTTCCGCACGGCGACAACCACGGCCTCTGGATCGACCCCAGAAATACGAACCGCATGATCGCCTCAAACGATGGTGGGGTGACCGTCACTCTCGACGGAGGAAAGACCTGGAGCCGTCAGAATAATCAGCCGACCGCACAGTTTTACCACGTCATCGCCGACACCCGTACGCCGTACTACATCTATGGTGCGCAGCAGGACAACAGTACCGTGGGGATCGCGAGCCGCAGCGACGATGGCTTTATCGATGCCCCCGATTGGTACCCAGTCGGCGGTGGCGAAGCCGGTTACATCGCGCCGTACCCGCCCGATCCGAACGTCGTATACGCGGCCGACTACGAAGGGTTGATCACGCGTTTCGACAAGCGTAACGGTCAGCTTCGCAACATTACCAACCAGACCCATCTCTCCGATGCGGGCGGTGCCGCTCCGCTTGAGCACCGCTTTCAATGGACCTCTCCGGTGATGATCTCGCCGCACGACCCCGAAACTCTCTACCACGCCGGCGAGCAGCTTTTTAAGACCACAGACGGCGGAGTGCACTGGGAGGCGATCAGTCCCGACCTCACGCGCAACGACAAGAGCAAGCAGCAGCCATCCGGCGGCCCCATCAACCTCGACGACAGCGGCACCGAGTACTACGACACGATCTTTGCGCTCGCTGAATCTCCGGTCACGAAAGAAGTGATCTGGGCGGGAACCGACGACGGACTGATTCAGATCACTCGCGACGCCGGCAAGAGCTGGACCAACGTTACACCCAAGGATCTGCCGGAGTGGAGCCGCATCAGCCAGATCGATGCGTCGCCATTTGACGCGGGGACCGCGTATGTCGCGGTTGATCGTCACCAACTCGACGATCTGACTCCGCACATTCTGAAGACCAGTGACTATGGCAAGACATGGACGACGCTCACCAAGGGAATCCCGAATACCACGTTCGTTCGCGCCGTCCGCGAAGACCCCAAGAAGCGCGGCCTGCTCTACGCCGGCACCGAGATGGGAGTCTTCGTCTCGTTCAACGATGGCGCAGACTGGCGTCCACTCCAGCTGAATCTGCCACGCGCACCCATTCACGACTTGATCGTGAAGGACGATGATCTAGTCGTCGCCACACACGGACGCTCCTTCTGGATCCTCGATGACCTCACGCCCGTTCGCCAGTTCACCGATGACATCTCCAAGCAGGATGTCCACCTCTACACACCCCCCGTCGCTTACCGCATGCAGAATCCCGACGAAGTCCCGAAGCCGATCGTCGTCGGACAAAACCCTCCGGCTGGCGCTGTCATCGACTTTTTCGTGAAGGACGCTCCGAAAGGTGAGACGACCATCGAGATTCTCGACTCGCAGAATCAGGTCATCCGCAAATTCTCGAGTCTCAAGACCGAAACCCCTGACGAGCCGCTCGATCCCGATGACAAGAAGCCCGAGAAGGAGATCAAAGTCGAAGCGGGCCTCAACCGCTTCGTCTGGAATCTCCGCTACGAAAGCGCCAATCGCGTGCCTGGTTATTACCTGTGGGAATACAACGGTGGTGCGCGCGGTCCGATCGCTCTTCCCGGTAAATATCAGGTGCGCCTCACCGTCGACGGTAAGTCTCAGACAGCTCCTTTCGAGTTGAAGCTCGATCCCCGCGTTCACGTCTCGCAACAGGATCTCGAGAAGCAGTTCACCCTGCTCATGCAGATTCGGGAGCAGCTCAATCGCGTCTACGCGGCTGTGAACCAGATCGAAGATGTGCGCTCCCAGACGGAAGCGATGAAGCGGCGCTTGCCGCCAGATGACGGCGGGCGATCCTTGGCGACTTCCGCTGATGGTCTTACAGCAAAACTCGTTTCCGTTCGCGATCCGATGATCAATCTCCGCATCAGTGCGAACGAAGATTCGCTCGCCTACCACCCACAACTCGATGGCCAGCTCGCCTTCCTGGCCATGATCGTGTCTTCCGGTTGCGACTGCGGACCCACCGAAGCCGCCACGAAGCGTTTCGACGAACTCAAGAAGCAAGTCGATGACGTCGTCGCGAAGTGGAACGACCTCCAAAAGAGCGACGTGGCAACGTTCCAGAAACTGGCGATCGACCGCGGCATTCCGCCGGTAGCGGTACCAGCCGCTGGCAGTGCGATCAGCTCTGGTCAAAACGAGCCATAAGTTATCCGTGGCCACATAACATTAACGGCGCGTTGGAACCATTCCTACGCGCCGTGCCTTTCTAAGTGAATGTCCATGATTCGAGAACCAAGACTCTCGCCCTACCCGCTATGGGGTCTCGCCCTGATCACCATTCTCATTCGTGCCCGATGTTAGAATCTCCTCACTCCCTGTTGAAAATCAGGCAGTTACGCGGCGCATTTCTGCATCCAAGTGATCAGCAGACGGCGAAAATCGGTGGTGTCCCTGTTCCGCAGGGGAACCAGCCGTAACAGGCCTGACATCCATCATCTCGTTTCAGTCAAACATCCGCCAGCCCCGATGCTCGTCGCGAATACCGAGATGGGGCATTCGCGCACGTGAGTGCGCAGAACTGTGCGGAAGAGGAGTGAGTGCATGAACGCGAAGCTGGCACCCGCATTACTCGTGTCCTTCCTGGCCGTCCAGACGTTTGCTCAACAGCCCGCAACTCCAGCGCCCCAACCAAGTTCCGACAGCGCGATGGAGCAGCGCATGCGTGAGCTCGAGGACCGGGTGATCGCCCTCGAGGGCCAAATTCGCATGCTAAAAGCAGCGCAGGCACAGCCTGCTCCCGGTGCGCAGCCCGCATCAGCAGAAGCCGCGACCCCTCCTGCCGGAGAAACCGCGGCCCCAGGGCAAGCTGCGCCAATTCCAGCTCCCGAGACGCAAGCCCAAGCGGCCGCGCTCACACAGACGCCGAACTTAGGCGGTGCTAGCGGTTCTGCCGCGAAAGCCCTCAACCCCGACATCAGCGTGATCGGCGACTTCATCGGTGCTATCGGCGGAAACTCCCAGCAGAATTCGGTCTCGCTCCAACCCATCCCGGCTCTCCAGATGCACGAGTCGGAACTCGGTCTGCAATCGATCATCGATCCCTACGCTCGCGGCGATTTCTTCATCTCCTTCGGCGAACAGGGTGTCAACCTGGAAGAGGGATACATCACCTTTACCGCGCTACCTGCCGGGTTTGTCGCCAAAGTCGGAAAGATGCGATCAGCGTTCGGCAAGGTCAATACCTTGCATAACCACGTCTTGCCCTGGGTCGAACGTCCTCTTGTGACCAACAATCTCGTCGGCGGCGAAGACGGCATCGATGACGCCGGCTTCTCGATTGAGCGCATCATCCCCGCGCCGAAAGGCATCTTCCTCGAAGGCACTGGGCAGTTATTCCGCGGCGACTCGGCCGATGTCTTTCAGTCTTCCCAACGCAGCGACGTGAGCACCGTCTTGCACCTGCGCGGATACCGCGACATTACCGAATCCACGAACGTCGATCTCGGTGTCTCTTATGCGCGCGGTCACAACGATCAGGGCTCAGCCTTCCTCACACATCTGTACGGTGTGGATGCGACCGTGCGCTGGAAGCCTCTACGGCGCTCGATTTATCACTCCTTTGTCGGGCGCAGCGAGTTCATCTGGAGCAACCGCCAGCAGCTTCCCACGACTCAAAAGTCCTTCGGATACTATGCTTCAGCCGACTATCAGTTAGGGCGGCGCTGGTTCTTAGGAGGGCGCTACGACCACTCCGATCGCAGCCGGAACGACGCGCTCACCGACAAGGGAGGCTCGATTGTCCTGACTTACTGGCCGAGCGAATTCAGCCAGCTTCGCGGACAGTACCGTTTTACGCGTTACGCGAATAACATCGATGCTAACGAACTTTTTGTGCAATTAATCTTCTCGCTCGGAGCGCATGGCGCGCATCCGTTCTAATGAAAGGGAAGGGAACCGGAATGCTGAATCCGACTCGCTGGGCTGCTGTCTGTGCCCTGCTCGCTTTGTTTGCACTTTCGCTGCCCAACGCGGCCGAAGCTAAAAAACTCATCGTGGTCACCGCTACCACCGATATGGCCGCATTAGCCGCGGAAGTCGGCGGCGACAAAATCGACGTCGACTCCATCGCTAAGGGGTATCAGGATCCGCACTTCGTCGAAGCCAAACCAAGCTTTCTGCTGAAGTTGCGCCAGGCCGATCTGCTGATCGTGGTTGGGCTGCAACTTGAAATCGGCTGGCTTCCGCCGCTGATCACGCAGAGCGGTAATCCTCGCATTCAAGTCGGCGCGGGCGGTTATCTCGACGCGTCGCAATTCGCCGAGATCCTCGACATCCCAACCGGCCCCGTTACGCGCGCCATGGGGGACGTCCATCCGCTCGGCAACCCGCACTATTGGCTCGATCCCGACAACGGACGCCGCATCGCTCGCGGCATTGCTGGCAAACTTGGCGAACTCGACCCTTCGAACTCCGCCTATTACCAGGATCGCTTCAAGGACTTCGACAAGCGCCTCTCCGAAGCCGAGCAAAAATGGGACGCTGAAATGAAACCTCTTCGTGGCCGCAAGGTCGTCACTTATCACAACTCGTTTCCTAACTTCGCCAAGCACTTCGGCCTGCAGGTGATCGGCTACGTCGAGCCGCGGCCGGGCATCCCGCCGACTCCAAGCCACACGATCGACCTGATTGGCCTGATGAAGCGCGAGAACTGCAGAGTGATTCTTGTCGAGCCGTATTTCGACTTGAAAACGCCGCAGGCCATCGCCCGCGACACAGGCGGCAAAGTTGTGCAGTATCTGCCTTCCGTTGGCGGCGAGAAACAAGTGACAACTTATTTCCAGCTTTTCGATTACGATATCGGTCTTTTAACGAAAGCGTTTCAGGAGACGCAGTAGCATCTGACCACTGGGGAGCACGATGGAAATTCTTCCTTTTTTAATTTGGCCCTTTGTCGCCAGCCTCATCTTGACTGGAATTCATGCCTACCTTGGCGTCCACGTCGTCGAGCGCGGCGTAATTTTCGTTGATCTGGCCCTGGCTCAGATCGCCGCTCTCGGCGCCACGATCGCCATCCTGATAGGTATGGACCCGCACGGACGTGGGGCCTACTTCCTCAGTCTGGGATTTACCTTCCTCGGCGCCGCGATATTTGCTTTAGCTCGCACGCGCCGCGGCCACATCCCGCAAGAAGCCTTCATCGGTATCGCCTACGCTGTAGCCTCCGCGGCGGCCATCCTCGCAATGAGCAAGGCGACTGGCGAGACGGAACACCTGAAGGACATGCTGGTCGGAAATATCCTGGCGGTTTCCCGCGGTGAGGTGGCGAAAACCGCCATCCTGTACGGTGCTGTCGGACTGTTCCACTACATCTTCCGTCGCCGATTTTTGTTGATTTCGACCAATCACGCGGAAGCCGAGCGTCAGGGCCTCAACGTCAAGCTCTGGGATTTTCTCTTCTATGCGTCCTTTGGCTTTGTCGTTACGTCCTCCGTCGCCATTGCCGGCGTGCTGTTGGTTTTCTGCTACCTGATCGTCCCATCGGTTGGCGCCATGCTCTTTGCCGACAAAGTCGGCCCGCGTCTGGCGATTGGCTGGACGATGGGAACGCTGGTCTCGGCGCTCGGTGTGTATCTCTCCGTGAGCCTCGATACGCCGACGGGAGCCACGATCGTTTGCACCTTTGGGGGCGTGTTAATTCTGATGTTCCTCGTCCACCTCTTTTTCTTTCACGGCCCGAGAGCTCATCCGCTCGAGGGCGCCGCTTCGCTCGAGGATCCGAAGCAGCATTCCGTAGTCGGTCGCTAGCCTTTCTAGGGTAGGGTTAATTCGCCAGGCAGCGCGGACATCGAGTTGTTTCCTCAAGTCTGAAGACCGACGGCTGGTGTTTTCGAAGACTAACCCGAAGACCGAAAGCCGAGCACCGGAAACCGAAAACCACCGGTGTTTTCCGGCGACCGACGACTGGTTTTGTGTAGCGCCGGCGTCTCGCCCGCCAAACAAACTCCGAAGTAACGGCTTCTCCGATGGTGACCACCTATTACCTCAGTGTTAGGCATAGCACTTTTGGTGCATTGCACTTCCGCGTCACCGGAGCTAACTTGGTCTCCGTAAGAGGCTCCTCCCCTAAGGTGCGACCAAGCATCTTGTGTTGCTCGGGGGTGGGGCTATGCGGTTTATGCATGTTTGCTATGCGGCGCTGGGATTTGCGGTGGCCCGCTGGATTTTCAAACGTCAGCCGGTGGTAGATCCTGTCGCTCGGTTTCGTACATCTGGCCTTTTGTAGTCTTTGAGTTCTGCGCGTTTGAGGGTGCGTAGCCCCGTTGCACGCCACTTCGTCGATTGTGCGCGCCCTCTCTTCTTTCCCTCTAAGACCAATCCTTCCAAGGTTCTAGCACCTACGTTCGTTTTCACTTCCGCCGTCCTCGTTACAATTCTCCTGTTGATACTCGTGGACTGAGGCGTGTTTTCAGGGTCGAAACCACGAATCGGGCCACGGAAAGAGCCTTCAGGAATGACCGAGTCAGGGAGTATGGGGCGGACGCTTTGGCAGGGACTCGCGCTGATATTCTGCGCCGTGTGTTTTGCTTCCATCGCCTGGGCCCAGTCCGAGGACGCGCCTGTCCCCCTCGGTGACGTCGCCCGCGCCATTCGCAAAAAGAAAGAAGACCCAGCCTCGCAACAATCGCAGCCCACCCAGACCAACGCGCCCAAAACCATCATCGACAACGACAACCTCTCCGAGGTCATGGACGAAGTGCAGAGCCATCGCATGAATGGCACAAGCCTGCTTTATTCCTTCGACAGTGCCGGAAAGACTTTTCAAGTCTCGGCGCCTGACGTGACCTGCAGCCTGTCGTTTAACTCAAACACCGCGTCTCTGCTCTCGCGGCCGTACGTTCCGATCGATCTGCCGGATGACGAACTCCGCAAGCTCGACGGCCCCGCGATTCTCAACGATGAGGGATTACAGGTTTCGGTCTTCAACGGAACCGAGTGGAAAGTAGAAGAGATCACAGTTGGATTAACCATCGTGCATCACGCGAATCCGGCTGCACGTTTGTACGGCCATGGCCGACTCGTTCCGGCGGCGTCGGAAACCGTTATCACCGACCAGAAGGCTGCCGACACCACGACGATCCATCACCTGCGCGCAACCGCGTTACCATCGACGACTGCGATCTTCAAAACGCCACTCGCCGTGCGTGTTGGCCCGGATGAAGAATGGCACTGGGCGATCCTTCAAGCGAAAGGCGTCCCCCCCGTCAAGCAGATGGCCATCCCCCCAGTCGAGCCGACGACTCCGTCGCCGACCCAGTCCTCAACCCAATAGCAGACGCTGCAATAGTGAGTTCGACCAACCCGCCCTACCTCTCATAACTCTCCGGCCATGGAGCCGCCGTAAACAACCCGCCATCCACCCAAATAGTCTGCCCATTGATGAAGGATGCATGGTCACTCAACAGAAACTCCACCGCGCTCGCCACATCCTCAGGTGCCCCAATCCGCTTCAATGGCGTGAGCTTCGCCCACTTCCCAGCAAAGTCCGCCGTTTCTTGCTTGGTGCGTTCCGTGTCAATCGCACCTGGCCCCACACAGTTTACTCGGATCCCCAACGGTCCCAACTCCACCGCCGCCGCTTTCGTCAGCATGTCAATTCCCGCCTTGCTTACGGAATACGACGACAAGTTCGGAAAGGGAGTCTTGTTGCAACCCGACCCAATATTCACGATCGCTCCCGCATGCCTTTCTTTCATGTGCCGGGCCGCGCGCTGCAGGCACAAAAAATACCCCTTCAAATTCGTATTCAGAACGAAATCCCATTCGGACTCTTCAACGTCGAGAAATGGTTTTTCGACTTGGACGCCTGCATTATTGACCAGCGCATCCAGCTTCCCGAAGTGACCAAGAACTACTTCAAACATGCGATCGACATCCTGCCGCTTTCCTACATTCGCATACACGGCAATTGCCCGCCCACGGCAATCTCGCTGCAACTCAGCCGCGATCGTCGTCGCAACAGCTCCGTCCACTTTGAAATTCAGCGCCACGTCGTAGCCTGCGTGCGCCAGCCTCGACGCGATGACCTTTCCGATCCCCGAGTTCGCCCCGGTGACCAGCACTGTCTTTCTGTCCGCCACATTCTCCAAGCGTGGTCTCCTAAACGACCCGCGGCACGTCTTCGATTTTGCCGCTCTTTAGCCCACGAAATGCCGCGTCCAGGATTTCCTGATTCTGCCAGCCCTGTTCACCGGGAACCGGAAACAGTGCCTTGCCTTCGACCGCGTCGGCAAACTCATCCACCTGGCGCGCATACGCCAGCTTGTTGGAAATCTCCTCGGTCTCGACGACTTTTCCCGATCGCCGTAACTCCAGCGTGATGGCATGGTCCACGGTTAGTCCATCGTCCGCGCGCAAGCTGCCTTCATCGCCCACGAACTCAACCGGCGTTCGATAATCAGCGCGCATCGAGACCATCACGCTTCCCAAGGTTCCGCGCTCGAACTCCAGCGCCAGCACGGCTGCCGCCTCGACTCCTCCTGATTCTTTGTCCCACATGCCCCTCGCTCCCACGCGCACGATCCGATCCTGCAGGATGTGTTGCAGCGCATCTACGCAATGCACGCCGACATCCCCGATGGGGCCGCCGCCCGCCACCTTAGGATCGGTCAGCCATCTGCGCGCGTGCGCCTTGCCCAGGTAAGAAAACTCCGATCGCGCGAATATCGGTCGTCCGATTTGTCCAGCCGCAATCCGCTGCCGAAAACGCGCCACGCTGTCTTCAAAACGAAAAATATGAGCGACACCTAACAGCACCCCAGCGCTCCGTGCCGCCTCGACCATCTGCCGCGCTTGCTCTGAATTCATGGCCATCGGCTTCTCGCACAACACGGGTTTGCCGTGTTCGATGGCGGTCAGCACATCGGGCAGATGCAGTGCATTCGGAGTAGTAACCAGAACCGCATCCACCTCCTTTGACCGGCAGAGTTCCGCCGTCGAATCGAACGCCAGCGGGATCTTGTACTCCGCCGCCGAGCCCCGTGCCTTTTCCATCTCGCGGCTCGAAAGCGCAGTTACCTTGCAACGCTGCGCCAAAGCGAAGCCCGGCATCAGGCGTCTTACTGCATGTAACCCAAATCCAACAATCCCAAAACGCACCATAAAAAATCTGGCTCCCTGAAAGTTACACCTGTCTCGTTTCTCTCCGTGTCTCTGTGCCTCCGTGGTGGAATCGGCGCTGTTTTAGGTATACGGATAAAACGCAAAAAACAGCAGCGACAACGCCGCCAACACCCACAACCCCGGCTTCACCTCTCGCGCTCGCCCGGAAATGACCTTGCAGAATGGATACAACAAAAATCCCACAGTGATCCCCACGCCGATGTTGTACGTAAAGCTCATCAGCGCGACCACACCAAATGCCGGAATCAACTCTGTGAAATCGTCGAACTTGATCTTGGTGATTGGCGCCAGCATCAGCAAGCCGACCACAATCAAGGCTGGCCCATAGGCCTGAGGAGGAATTGAACTCACGAACGGCGAAAAGAAGAGCGTCCCCACAAAACATAACGCCGTCACTACTGATGTCAGTCCCGTCCTTCCTCCCGCTTCCACGCCTGTGGCCGACTCTATATACGCTCCCGACGTTGTCGTCCCTACCGCCGCCGCAAACATCGTTGCGAGCGCATCGACCAGCATCGGTCGCTCGATCTGTGGCAAGTTTCCATTTTCATCGAGAAACCCGGCTCGCGCCGAAACCCCAATCAACGTCCCCATCGTGTCGACGAATGCCATCACGAAGATCGTCAGGATGACCGGGAAGAACCCCCAACTCAGTGCTCCCCGGAAATCCATTTGCCAGAAAATCGGCCCGAGGCTCGGCGGCCGACTGACCCACTGCGCCGGTGCCGGAGCCACTTTCGCCAAAAACGCCACGAAAGACGTCACCAAAATCCCTACCAGGATCGCGGCCGGAAATCGGCGAATCATCAGCGTGGCCATGAGCAGAAATCCGAACACCGCCACCAGCACTGGCGCCGCCGTCAGGTGCCCGGTTCGCACGGGCGCACCTGTGGTTCCCAACATAACAATCCCTGTTTCGTTCAAGCCGATGAACGCCAGGAACAACCCGATCCCCACCGCGAAGCTGTAGCGCAGTCCGGAAGGGATGGCTTCCACCAGCCACTGCCGCAACCGAAACACGGTCAACACCACAAACAAGACCCCGCCAAGAAACACGGCCGCCAATGCCGTCTGCCAGCGGTAACCGAGAACTTGGACAACCGTGTACGCAATAAACGCGTTTTCCCCCATATAAGGTGCAATGGCGAATGGCCGGTTCGCGTACAGCCCCATGAACAGCGTCCCAAAGATCGCCGTAACGATGGTGGCAATCATCGAAGGACCTGCCGGAATCCCGGTAGCTTTGAGGATCGCCGGATTTACCACGATGATGTACGACATCGTCACGAATATGGTGACGCCGGCCACCGCTTCGCGGCCGAGGGTCGTCCCGGAAGACCGCAGCGAGAAGAAGTCTTTCACGTTGGGCTCACAGCATACCGTCCCGATATTGGAATGGACAAACAGCGCATTACTACTAGTTCGTATTGACTTGTTTCCTGCCCAGCCCTAACATCCTGCGCTAAGCGCGCCTCCAAGAATGAAAGGCCAAGTCCTAGGTCATTACAGGGTCCTTGAGCAGATCGGCACCGGCGGCATGGGAGAAGTCTACCGTGCGCGGGACGAGCGGCTCGGCCGTGATGTTGCCTTAAAGTTCGTCCACCCCTCCACTGCGAAAGACGCGGACCGACTTCGTCGCTTCGAACTCGAGGCTCGCGCTGCAGCCGCTCTCAATCATCCCAACATCGTTGCGATCTATGACATCGGCATGCACGACGGCATGCCTTTCATCGTTTCCGAACTTCTCGAAGGAAAAACTCTTCGTGAGCGCCTCGCCGATGGGCCGCTCCCCGTCAGCGAAGCATGCGACTTCGGATTGCAAATCGCCGAAGGTCTCACCGCCGCGCACGAAAAGCACATCGTCCACCGGGATCTGAAGCCGGAAAACCTCTTCGTCACAAAACAGAATCTCGTCAAGATTCTTGACTTCGGCATCGCAAAGCTCATCCATCCAGAAACTGCGAAGACACCCGCGGTTCAAAGTCTCACCACGCAAACACGGACGGGTTCCGTGCTGGGAACCGTGGCGTACATGTCACCCGAGCAGTTGCGCGGCAAGTCGGTCGATGGCCGAAGCGACATCTTCAGCCTCGGGGCCATTCTTTACGAGATGCTCAGCGGACGCCGTGCCTTCCGCGGTGAGACCGACGTCGACACGATTACTGCTGTTCTGCGCGAAACGCCCCCGGAAGTCACTCATGAGCGCGCCAGCGTCACCCCCGCCTTCGAGCGCGTCGTTAATCATTGCCTCGAGAAAGAACCGGAAGCGCGTTTTCAATCGGCACGGGATCTTGCCTTCGCCTTGCAAAATCTAAGTGACGGACGTCACGGAAGAAGCTTCTGGCATATCGACTCGTTCCGCGTCAGAAAGATCGTTCTGGGTGCGCTCGCAGCAGCATTGCTTGGCTGTGGCTGGTTCGCAAGCTCGTGGGTTCGTCGCGGAGCGGCTGCGCCCGAATACCATCGGCTCACGTTCGAAGAAGGAACGGTCTACAGCGCTCGATTTGCTTCCGACGGTCGCAGTGTTGTGTTCGAGGCCTCATGGAACGGAAATCCGCCGCGGCTGTTCTCGACCGTCTCCGCCTCACCGCAGACGCAGCAACTCGATCTCGCCGATGCCCATCTGCTCGCGGTCTCAAAAACGAATCAGATGGCGCTCCAGCTTCGCGGCCTTCACGGAACCTCACTCGACTACACCGGAGGAACCCTCGCCCAGGCTCCGCTCGCTGGTGGTGCCCCGCGCGAGTTGCTTGAAGACGTTCGCTGGGCCGACTGGGATCCTTCTCCACAAAGCCAGCTCGCCGTCGTGCACACGGTCGACGGGCACAGTCGGCTGGAGTTTCCGCAAGGCAAGGTCCTGTACGAAAGTCCCGGTTCGATCACCAATGTTCGCTTCTCCCCGTCTGGAGACAAGATTGCCTTCATGGATCATCCGGTCCTCTGGGATGACCGCGGCGTGGTGAAATTCGTCGACGTTTCCTCCGGCCGCCTCCGCACGCTTTCGTCTGAGTGGGAATCCGAAGCTGGCCTCGCCTGGAATCCAAAAGGAGACGAAGTCTGGTTCACCGCCATCCAAGCGGGATACAACCGTAAGTTGATGGCGGTCGGTCTGAACGGCGGCACGCGACTCATATTGACTGCGCCCGAGGGTATTAACCTCCAAGACGTTGCTCCTGACGGGCGCGTTCTTGTTTCTATCGAGAATCAGAGAGTCGCTCTAGAGGCTACAGCCGCGCCTGACTATCGCGGGCACGATCTCTCCTGGTATGACTGGAGCGTCGTGAAGGACATTTCCACCGACGGTCAATGGGTCTTGTTCGAGGAATCAGGCGAGCCTTTCGAAGGCCGCTATGCAGTTTCCGTTCGAGGCATGAACGGCGCACCAATCCATCTCGGTGATGGCAGCGCTGGTGGGCTCTCTCCCGACGATAAGTGGGCGCTGGACGTCGCCACCGCCGATCCGCCGCGTGTCACGCTGCTTCCGATCGGCCCCGGCACTCCGAAAGATGTTCCGCTCCCAGGACTCGAGCACGTGCAGAACGGTTCTGCGCGTTTCATGCCCGATGGGAAACACATTCTCGTCAACGCCAATGAGCCCGGCCATCTCGTTCGGGGCATTTTACTTGATCTTGATGGTGGAAAGCCTCGCCCCGTGACGCCGGAAGGCATTGCCGCATTCCGCATTTCGCCGGACGGTCACTTTGTCGCGGCCCACGGGCCCAACGCCTCGCTCGTCATCTGCGATGCCGATGCCGGCAAGGTCGCGCAGATTCCCGGCATCGAACCCGGAGACACCTCAGCGCAATGGTCCGCCGATAGCGAGGCCTTGTACGTCTACCATTTTGGTGAGATGCCTGCGCGCATCTTCCGTCTCGACATTCACACCGGAAAGAGAACGCTCGTCCGTGAGCTGGAACCTTCGCAACGTGCGGGCGTGGTTTCGATCGCGCCGATTGTGATGAGCCCCGACGCGACCCGCTTCGCCTACAGCTACTACCAGAATCTCTCCACACTCTACGTGATCTCGGGGCTGAAATAAGTTCTACTCCAGAGCGCCCGCAAAGTCCTCGGCAACGTAATGGAGAAACAGGGAAGTAGAAGTGTTTCCCTGTGCCAGCGTTTTTCGGTAATGGGGCAGTCGGCGCCCGCGATAAAGCAGGCCGTCTCCGATCGCCTGGTGAACCGTTGTCGTTCCGCGAGACGTGTCCAGATACAGGGGCCAAGGCGTTACTTCGCTCGGCTCGGGCGCATAATCAAGGCAGAACGTGATGCTGAGCTCACACTGCTCGCGATCAGTGTGCTTCTCCAGTTGTGCGCCGCCCACATAGGAAGCCATGTACACATACGACGGCTTCACTCGTTCGCCAACTAGATCACTCACTGCTTTGGTCAGCTGTACGTGAAAGAATCGCGCGACCGGGTCATTGTGCGCGATATATCGCAGTGGGCTCTGTCCGTCTCCGAGCCGTACTTTGCCGGTTCGGATTTGCCGACGAAAATACCGCCGCATCTCCGCCAGTTGAAATGGATGGATCCACCCATCCACGACCGCGTATCCCTTTTCGCGAAACTCCCCGCGACAACGGCTCGCCGTTTCATTCCATGCGCTGCGTCGCTGGCTTGCGTGATCCGGTGACACGAGAATCCCTGCATGTATCAGTAGATTCTTGATCGACGTAGGTAACTCAGCGATTGCGACCGGTTGATTCTGAAGGCTTGCCACCAGCTCTCGGAGACCCTCGCTCAAAGCAAACGGCCACCACACCTCGGTTGCAGGATCCTGTATCCACACCGCAGGCAGCTCGTTCCCAAAAATTTCTGCGAGCGACATTTCTGCCGCCCGCAAAGTTTCAGGCACACAACGTCCCATGTAACTGTGACCGTTGAAGCTCGGCTCCCCAGCTTGCTCCATTGCGCGCAACTGCCGGAGCAGTCGCTCGGGAACCAGGTGCGTCGGCTGCTCATCAAGTAGACAGCAATAGGCCGAGGAATCGCTCTGCGGAGGTCGTTCCAGCCCCGCAGAGGATTCCATCAGTCTCGTCATCCACATGATCCACTCGGTGTTCGTTATCGGTGTAGCCATCCGTTCACCGTGAATCGGCTATCCACGAACGCCCTCGATGGACACAACACCGGTGTGATCTCATGGAGCAGCGAACTCGGGAAGAAGACAATCTGGTTTTGTTCCGGCACGACAGCCTTGTAACTCCCGGTCGTGACCCAGCTTCCATCGCGCCTTTCAGCGTCATGCAGGCGCAGTTCGCCTCCTTGGAACGCCTTTGGCTCGCGATTGAAGAAGTACACGTACGTGAGTTCGCGGCTCGCAATCTCCTCCTCGGCATTGTCGAAATGATGCCGGAAGAAATCGCCGTCGTTGCTCGCGGTCAGTTGCGATTCAAAACGCGTGATTGGAAACTGCCGGATCTTTAGCTTTTCCAACACGCGTGGCAGTGCTGCTTCAATCCGATCCCGGAACACTTTTTCGTGACCACCCAGGTCCATGAGCACGCGCGATCGCCGATGCTCCGCATCGACCACCGTGCCCATCACACCCGGAGAGATTACTTCGCTGATCCGGAAATCGCCTTCGCGCCCGAGCGCGTATTGCGTGAGCGTCTTCAGTTCCACGGGAGCGAGAAACTCCTCGAAGACCACGCACTCTGCGCGCAACACCTGAGAATCGTCCGCCACGGCCACAGAATTTCCATGGTTCATCACCGAAACACCGCCTCCCGGTCCCGGTCCCGACGGTGAAGGCGGCCGCGGACCGGTCGCTGGTGGCGGAGGAGAACTCATGAAGATCTTCTCCTCGTTGAGGCCGTGCTCCGCCATCACGAAGCGCCCCGGTCCTGGTCCCGACGGTGACGGAGGCCGTGGTCCAGTTGCTGGTGGCGGAGGAGAACTCATGAAGATCTTCTCCTCGTTGAGGCCGTGCTCCGCCCTCACCAACCGTCCCGGCCCAGGTCCAGATGGAGATGGAGGTCTCGGCCCCGTCGCCGGTGGAGGCGGAGAAGCCAAAAATACTTTTTCCGACGCACCGTCGAACGCGCGTTCCGCCAATTGCGATTCGATTCCTCGCAGCACGTCGCGTCCTGTAGCCTCCGATGCCCGGCGCATCAACGTTTCTCCCACCGCGCGCGCAAGAATCGCCGTCAGCGTCTTTTCGGTTTCAGGCTCACTACTGTTGTTCCGAATTTCTCGCAGAATATTGCTAAGCAGTTCGCGTTCCCGCGAACTCAGAAGGGTTTCATCTTGAGTGGATTGTTCTGAAAGGGGGCCCAGAACGTTGCGCAAACCCATGAGGCACACTCCTCCATGCTCTTCGACCAGAGGATCCTGGCAAAAGCGCAAGGGGAAGTTTCGGGAGACTAACAGAGAGAACGTTTTCAGCCAAGAAATATCGCGCGATTCGCACGCCGCGTGTTTCAGTTTGATACGCCGTTATTTCGGCACCATCGCCCCAACCAGCGACTGAAACACTTTAACGCCGTCCGTACCGCCCAGCTCTGGTTCCGCTGCACGCTCCGGATGCGGCATCATCCCCAAAACATTGCGTCCTGGGCTACAGATACCAGCGATATTCTCAAGTGATCCATTTGGATTCGCCTCGGACGTGATATCACCCGACTCACAGGCATATCGAAACACGATCCGCTTGTCACGTTTCAGTTCGGCCAATGTCGACTCGTCGCAGAAGTAATTGCCTTCCATGTGCCCGATCGGAATCGTCAGCACTTCACCCTCGCGGCAAGTATTTGTAAACGGAGTATCCGTCGATTCGACTCGCACATGGACGGGCTTGCATACATACTTCAATCCGACATTCCGCATGAGGGCGCCGGGCAGCAGCCCCGATTCGCAAAGGATCTGGAATCCGTTGCAGATTCCCAGCACAATCCCGCCGCCGTCAGAGAACTTCCGCACCGATTCCATCACCGGCGAAAACTTTGCGATCGCCCCAGTCCGCAGATAATCCCCGTACGAGAACCCACCTGGCACGATAATGGCGTCGCAGTTCTCCAGGTCATGCGACTCGTGCCAGAGGAAAGTGACCGGTTGTTTGGCCACCTGCTGGATCGTCCAGTACGCATCGTGATCGCAATTGGAACCCGGGAAGATGAGTACGCCGAATTTCATGCGAAGGCCTTTCCTGTGCGGGATACGTCGAGTCTACCACGCAGCAAAAACCGCCCGGCACCTGGGAAAAGCGCCGAGCGGTCCTTGCAATAACTGTAGCGCCGGAGTCTCGCCGGCTGTGGGGAGGGCGTCCCGCCCTCCCCACACTTAATCCAGATCCGGTGGCGGAAGCGGAGGCAGATCCTCCCCGCCTCCGTCACTGTGAAATTGCCGGAAATAAAACGTATCGCCGCCTTCAGGGCCCGTCCCCACCGATCCCCCAAATTGTTTCTTGAACATCATGATGCGGGTTCCCGGCCCGCCCACGTCGCCGCGAACAGCCTTCAGCTGGCGCCACTGATCCAGCGACAGAACCTTGCGCAGGTCGAGGTTCATCGTCGTGAACTCGCGTTCCAGCTTTCCACGCGCCGCCAGCACCTGGTCCACCTGCGAACTCACCTGGCCTTCGTTGGGTTGATCGGCATCCAGCAGCGTTTGCAGCTTCAGATCCTGCTTCTCCATCTCCGCGCCGTAGTCGATGAGGTGCATTTTGTGATCGAAGAACACCTGGTTGAGCTGCGCGATTTGTGCATCCGTCAGTTGCAGCTTCGACGCGATCTCCGGGTTTTGCCACCACTTTCCACCCTCGGGCCGGATCATCACGCGTCCGCCTTTCACATGCGGATGCGGCGGCGAAGCCGGCTCTCCGGGAGGAGGAGGGGTATTCTGTGCTTGCAACATTCCAGCCATCACGATGCTGCATACGGCCACAACCCACTTAGTTTTCATGAGTTCGAAGCTCCTTGTTCGCATTCTGGGAATTCATCGGTCTGCTGTCTGCGTCGTCTTCCACTATCAACGTCGCGGGTCCCAACGAAAGTGGCGTGCCGCTTTGTACCGCGCGCTCCACTTCCATCAATAGATCCTGATCCGAAATCGGCGGGGCTGCGGCCGCGCTGATCGGCGCGGGTGTCGGATCCGCCTTCGGAGCCCGAGTGATGAGCGCAACCGCAAGCAGCAGAAGCACAGCCAATCCTGGCGTCAACGATAAGGCGAGCCGCGACCTCTTTACCTGCTCGTTGCGCGCACTGCGAATTCGCGCCGCCTGTTGCTCCCAGAAAATCTCCGGCCGGTTGGCCGACTCGCGCTTGGCGGAGCCAAAAAGATTCAGCGCCTCCTGCAGTCGTTCGCGCTCCTGCTGGCACGGCTGGCAATTGGCCAGATGATGCTCGGCCGCCAGATCGAACCCGATCAGCGCCCGCTCCACCAGCGGTTCATGGGAACTTTCGTTCGTATTCATTTCGAATCCTTCAATTTGCCCCGCACTGTTTGCAGCGCGCGGAAAAGGTGCGTCTTCACGCTCCCCACTTGTAATCCCAGCACGGTGGCAATCTCGTTCAGTTCCATTTCTTCAACAAACCGCAGCATGAAGACTGCCCGCTGCTGCTGCGACAACTCATTCGCCGCCTCCCCCACCGCGCGTACTTCCTCTCGCGCCAGCAGCGTTCTTTCTGGGGATGGTTCGGGCGCAGCAAAACCTTCCGCACTCACTTCATCGTCCGCTTCCCCAAATCCCAGCAACCGCTTCCAGAAGCTGATCTTGCGGTTCCGCGCGTGATCCCGTGCCAGGTTGGCGGCGATGCGGAGCAGCCACGTCTCCAGGCTACACTCGCCGCGAAAACTTCCCATGCT
>Ga0126371_10000769_pt1 | contig 26796 bp, 29 predicted proteins | sample PanSoiMetaPlot_4_FD_110145 | JGI IMG/M metagenome (GOLD analysis project Ga0126371, IMG submission 110145) | Tropical forest soil microbial communities from Panama - MetaG Plot_4 | ecosystem: Environmental > Terrestrial > Soil > Tropical forest > Bulk soil | place: Panama | collected 2016-02-17 | reverse complement strand
GCCAGCGCGGCGGCGAGGTCGCCGCCATGCGCGACCAACGCATCGGCGAGCGAGGCGGCATCGAGCGCCGCCTTGGTGACGCCCGCGCCGACATGCGGGCGCGCCACGAAGGCGGCGTCGCCGAGCAGCACGATGCGCGGCACCGGCTCGCCGAACGCGATCGTTCGCGACTCGAGATCGAAGATCGGCTGGAAGAACGGCTCGGAGCGCGCGAAGATTTCCGCGATCTGCGGTGCGACCAGCGCGCGCGCCGTCGCCTTGATGGCGGCGATGATCTCGGGCCGGATCAGCGGCGGCGGGATCGCCATGCCGTGCCGGCGGCCGGATGCGTCGGTGCAGAGATCGACGAGCGTCGTCGCCGCATCGGTCGGCCGGTACCACACGATGTTGTAGGCGCGCCGGCCGGCCTGCGTGTCGTTGTCGCCGCCCGGCACCGGATAGCCCAGGCACTGCTCGCCTTCCGGCAGGCAGAACGCGTAGCTCTCGAAGATCTCGTCGCGGATCTTCTTCGGAACGTCGCGCTCCTCGAGCATGGCGCGCCACGCCACATAGCCGGCGTAGACCGGCTGCGCCTCGGGCAGATACTGCGCGCGCACGGTCGAGCGGATGCCGTCGGCGCCGACCAGGAGATCGCCGCGCGCGCGGCTGCCGTCGGCGAGCACGGCGGTGACGCCGTCCGCATCCTCATCGACGCGCGCGAGCGCGTGGCCGAGCCGGTAGCACTCGCCCGGCAGCGCCTCGCGCAGCGAGCGATGGAGCCGCGCCCAGCCGCTCATCACCCGCACCGTCTCCTTCTCGAGCGCGACCGCGCCGTCACGATCGAGGCAGAGCACCCTGCCGACTTGCACGCCCATCGAGTCGTCGAAGGCGATGCCGACGCGGCGCAGGATGTCGATCAGGTGCTGGTGCGTGCCGATGCCGGCGCCGCGGCTGATCAGATCCTCGGCATTGCGCTCGTAGATGACCGCGTCCCAGCCGACGCTGCGCAGGAGATGCGCCGCGATCAGCCCGCCGAGCGAGCCGCCGATGATGAGGGCGCGGGGTTTGGACATGGCTGTCTGCGCACGGTGCCTGCGCTCCCTCTCCCCCTCCTTCAGGGGGAGAGGGTCGGGGTGAGGGGTCTATCCGCGAATCTTCTGCACGTGGAAGCACCCCTCACCCCGCCCCTCTCCCCGCAAGGGCGGGGAGAGGGAGCGCAGGCACCGAGCAAGGGTCACGCCAGCGCCCACGAGATCTCGTCGTGGCCGGGCTTGTAATCGCGGTTGGTCTGCGCCGGATTGCGGTTGACCAGCGGGCGGCCATACATCGGATGCGTCTGCGCGCGCGTCTCGTGCTCGACGGTGAACAGGACCTCGCGCGTGTCGAGGTCGACGATGTCCTTGAAGCGATACTCGCAGGCGTCGAACTCGCGGGTGATCAGGCCGAGATCGGAGAGCTTGCGGTGGGGGCCGGAGAAGTCGGCGATGTAGATCTGCGCGTGGTGGCCGTCGTAGGGCGCCTCCGGCGCGTCGGTCTCGCGGAAGCAATAGTACTGGTGGTCGCCGACCTCGACCTTGGCCTGCGGACCCTTGCCGTTCTCGATCCCATTCTCGATGACTTGCGCGGGCGCGCCCATGATCTCGCGGTAGAAGCGGGCGATGCCGGGCGCGGTGCCGGGTCGCACGTCGAAGGTGATGTAGGCCATGCCGAGCTGCACGCGGCCGAAGCGGGCGGGATCCGGCTCGTGCACCGTGATGCGGTTGCCCCATGGGCAGGTGGTCTCGACGCCGTCGTTGGTCTCGCGGAACGAGAACCGGGTGCCCTCGAGATGCTTCTTCACCTCGTTGAGCCGGCCGAGCAGCGCCTCCCGGTCGGGAATCACCAGCCCGGTAGTGCCGCGCAGGTAGCTGGGCTCGCCGGTCGGCAGGTGGAACTGGCTCATCCCAACATTGACCCACATGATCCGCACCCCGGTATTGAGGAACGGGTCGCGGGTGAGCCCCAGGCCGCTGATATAATAATGTGTACCGAGCCGCTGGTCGGTGATGTTGACGTTGATGTGGCCGAGATTGACGATATTGCCGATGTCGGCAGTGGTGCGATCGAATCTTTTCTCGGGACTGGCCATGGAGGGGATCCTGCTTGCGGTTCCGCGCGGACCGAGCATCGCATAGGCCCGAGCGGGGGTTAAGTGGGTTCTCTCGTGCGGCAAAATCTGGTCTCGCCCGGTGGGGCGCGCCGCGCTATTGTTGGAAAAGCGTACGCGTTCAGAGGAACGTGGGGACACTCGCGAGCGCAACCATGAAGACCATCCTGATTCCGACCGAGGACCACGACGCCATGCCGGCGGTGCTTGAGGCCGCCCGCCTCGTGGCGAAGACCTTCGACAGCTACATGGAGGGCTTTGCGGTGCATCCCGCGGCCGGCACCTATGTGGCGGTAGAGCCGGTGTCGAGCCTGGCGATCTCGGGCGCCTACGAGCACGACGCCGAGCTCGCCGCCCAGGCGCGCACCACCTTCGAGAACTTCATGCGCGCGCACGACGTGCCGGCGGCCGGCGCCGGCGACGCCGCGGCCTTCTCGTTCGGCTGGCCGCGCGCCGAGGCGGAGGACGACCTGTTCATCGGCAGCTACGGGCGCCTGTTCGACCTGATCGCGCTCGGCCGTCCGGGCCGTGCCGCGCAGAACCCGCGCATGCCGCCGCTCGAGGCGGCGCTGTTCGATTCGGGCCGCCCGGCCCTGATCGTGCCGCCGACCGTGCCGAAGTCGATCGGCCGCAACGTGCTGGTGGCGTGGAACCGCAGCACCGAGCAGGCCACCACCAACGCGTTCGCGCTGCCGCTGTTGCGGCTCGCCGAGCAGGTGACGGTGCTCGAGGTCGAGGGAGGCGCGACGCCCGGGCCCTCGGCCGACCAGGCCGCCCAGCACCTGCGCCGGAACGGCATCAAAGCGACCGCGCTGACCAAAAAGCCCGGCGGGCGCTCCGTGGGCGAGGCCGTGCTCGACCACGCGACCTCGATCGGCGCCGACCTTCTGGTCAAGGGCGCCTACACGCAGAGCCGCCTGCGCCAGATGATGTTCGGCGGCGCCACGCGCGACATCCTTGCCAATGCCGCTCTGCCGGTCCTGATGGCGCGCTGACGATTGGTTGGCTCGTGCGCCGGCCGGCGCGAAAGATTCAGGATCGACCAATTGCAGCAGACGCCCGACCAGAGCAAAAGCCCGTCGGGTCATGCCGAGCCGCAGCATCCGCCGTTCTTCACCGTCTTTCCGGCGATCATGCTGCCGATGTTCCTGGCCGTCGTCGACCAGACCATCGTGGCGACCGCGCTGCCGGCGATCGCGGCCTCGACCGGCCAGGTCGAGCGCACCTCGTGGGTGGTCGTCGCCTACCTGATCGCGGCGACGATCGCGGCGCCGATCTACGGGCGGCTGGGCGACGCGTTCGACCGGCGCCGCATGATGTATGTGGCGCTCGCGATCATGATCCTCGCCTCGCTCGTGTGCGCGGCCGCGCCCAACATCGAGACCCTCACGTTCGGCCGCGTCCTTCAGGGCTTCGGCGGCGGCGGGCTGATGACGCTGTCGCAGGCGCTGATCGGCGAGGCGATCCCGCCGCGCGAGCGCGCGCGCTATCAGGGCTACCTCGCCTCGATCGCGGTCTGCGCCAATTCGTTCGGGCCGATCGTCGGCGGGCTGATGACCGAGCATTTCGGCTGGCGCTCGATCTTCGTGATCAACATTCCGATCTCGCTGGTCGCCGTGGTTCTGGTCTGGCGGCTGCCACGCCGCACCGCCGAGCGCACGCCGTGGCGCGCCGACCCGATCGGGCTCCTGCTGTTCACCATTTTCGTGGTGACGACGCTGCTCGCGCTCGAGCGCGCGCAGCGGGTCGACCTCGCCGCACTGCCGCTCGCCGCCGCGCTGTTTCTCGCCGGCATCCTGGCGGTATGGCTGCTCCTCATCCAGGAGAACCGGGCGCCCTCCCCGCTCATTCCGATCGCGCTGCTGCGCCGCCCGGAAATCTGGCGCAGCGACGCGCTCGCCGCCTGCCATGGCGGCGCGCTCGTCTCGCTGATCACGTTCCTGCCGATCTACCTGCAGGTGGTGCGCGGCGAGTCGCCCTCGGCCACCGGCGTTCTGCTCGTGCCGCTCACCGTCGGCATCGGCACCGGCTCGCTGCTGACCGGCCGCCTCGTCAGCAAGACCGGCCTGACCACGGTGTTTCCGATATTCGGCCTGGTCGTCATCACCCTCGACATGCTGGCGCTCGCGCTGTGGGCCTCCTCGCTGTCGATGACCGAGATGGCGGTGCTGATGCTGTGGAACGGCTTCTTCACCGGTACCGTGATGGGCGTGGTGCAGGTCACGGTGCAGGCCGCGTCCGGGCCGCTGCGGCTCGGCGAGGCCGCCGCCTCGGTGCAGTTCTCGCGCTCGATCGGCGCGGCGTTCGGCACCGCCATCGTGGCCGCGGTGCTGTTCGCCGTGCTCTCGATCAGGAACCCCGAGTCCGCCCGCGCCTTCGCCACCATGGTGGAGCACGGCCGCGCGCTCGCCCCCTCGCTCCCGGCCGCCGAGCGCGCCGCCATCCAGGACGACATCGCCGACGCGTTCCGCGCCGCGTTCCTCACCATCGCGGCGTTCACCGCGGTGGGCTTCTTCCTGGCGCTGAGCAATCCGCTGCGACGGATTTGATGCTGGCGCGCATGTGATGTCGGGCACGGCGCCTGCGCCTCCTCTCCCCGCTCTTGCGCGGAGAGGGTTGGGGCGAGGGGTGCTAATCAGCCGAGCACGAACGCGCGGCTCACCACATCCAGTTTTTTCTCCGTCACTTCCACCTCACGCTCTTGTGCCGCGAGGTCCCCCGATCGGCCGACGCGGCCGGCGCGCCGAGGGGACATATCGGGCGTTCATACGCATCCCCGCATCGGCTGCCGGGGCGACGGCTCTACGGCTGCGCGTTCCCGCGCCAAGACAACGAAATGGAGTGAACGAAATGAACAAGACCAGATCCCCGCTCACGGCGATCGCGATCGCGCTCGCGAGCACGACAGCGCTCGTCGCAGTGTCCGACATCGCCGCGGCGCGCGGCGGCGGTGGTGGCCATCAGGAGACGAGCCGTCAGATGAACGCGCAAGGCAATCGGCAGGTCGCCATGAGCACGCCGTCGCGCGACATGACGAGCAAGCCGCCGGTCTATCGGGACAAGGGCAGCAGGAACGACAGCGCCCACGCGAAGAAGCACAAGGGCTGCGGCAAGCTCATCGTCCCGACGGCAGGCTGCCCCACGCCGGCGCGCGATCCGGTCGGCAATACGCGGCCTTCGCTGCCGACGGAGGCGAAGCAACCGACCGACAAGAGCCGGCTACCGGTCCTCGAGTATGTGAAGACTCTCGGCCCTCAGTCCACTAACCAGCCGGCGAACGCGCCGGCTCATCCGGCAGTTGCGCCGGCGAGCGGCGTCGCCGTCTCGAACGGCGTGACCCACACGACGCTCGATCCCGGCAAGGGCCTGACCGCGTCGTCGACCGGCAACGGCTCCATCAGCGTGTCGAACGGGACGAGCACGGTGACACTCGCCGGCGGGTCGGTGACGCTGCACGGCGCGCCGACGGTGACGGCGGGCTCGGGCGTGCAGGTGGTCCGCCTCTCGAATGGCGACTACTCGGTGGCGGCGGCCAAGCCGGCTCCTGCCGCGCCGGCGGACAAGGTGCCGCCCGGCGTCACCATCGCGGACGATGCGAAGTTCGTTGCCCATGGAGTGGGCAGCATCGTGGCGGCTCCTGTCGCCGGCGTCGCCGCAATCGCCGGTGCTCCCATCGCGGGCGCAGTGGGCGCGATCGAGGGGCACCCGGTCAAGACGCTCGAGAGTTACGGCAACGCCGTCGGCCGCGTGTTCACCGACATTTTCGAGTGAGCATCGACAAAGTGAATGCGGGCGGCAGAGGCTCTGCCGCCCGCATGACGTCCGGCCGCGGCGGCGCAGGACGTCCGATCATCCCAATCGGGGCCGGCTTCCTGTGAGTGCGCGCCGCTCTTGATGTGAGCTCAGCTCGCGAGCTTGCGCTCCCTGGCGAAGGGGCTCAAGCCGAGCCAGCGCTGCATCGCGCCCGCGAGCTGGCGATTGCCGGTCAGGACCATGCGCTCGCTCGAGACCGCGGCGCGCACGGTATCCAGCCCCATCCAGATCGCCGTCATGCTGCGCAGATCGACCGAGACATAAAGATCGACGTCGAGGCCCGGATCGATCGAGCAGAGATCCACGCCTTCATCCGGATCGACCAGCAGCCACCATGAGCGCCGGTTGGACTTGAGCTCCGGATAGACGAACTGAATGACGCTCTTGCGCGGCGGCATCGGCTCCGTTTTCAGGTTGCGCCGCATGTCCCACATCAGAAGCTCGACGTCGAGATGCCGCAGCGACAGGCGCGCGTCGATACGGCGTTGGCCCCAGATGCCGAAAGCTTCGACGATCGGGGCGAGCTCGCGCCCGGATTCGGTCAGGTGATATTCCATCACGCTGCGGCCCGCGCGGGCGGTTTCGTGCGCCACGATACCCGCTTCCTCGAGCTCCTTCAGGCGCTGCGACAGCAGCGCAGGCGACATGCGCGGCAGGCCGCGACGCAGCTCGTTGAAGCGCGTCGAGCCCGCCATCAGCTCGCGCAACAGCACGATGGTCCAGCGCGTGCAGAGAATTTCCGCCGCCATCGCGACCGGACAAAATTGTCGGTAGCTGCCCGTCGTCATCGCATCCTCCAGCTTTCGCTCATATCAGGATCGCCCCAGGATCGCCGGCGGACCGTTACGCCACGCGCCGGGCCTTTTCCAGTTCAATTTCTGTATCGGGCGGGTTCATTTGCTGAACTGGAGCGCTGCGTGCGCGATCGACGATAATCGCCCGGCGATTGGCCGACCCAGCGGCGGAAGGCGTGATTGAACGCGCTGACTTCGGAGTAGCCGAGCGAAAAGGCGATTTCCGCCAGTGCCAGAGTCTCGTTTTCCAGGAGGTTGAGCGCCAGCGTCTTGCGCACGTCGTTCTGCAGATCGGAATAGCTCACGCCGGCGTCCTTGAGCCGCCGCTGCAGCGTCCGCGCCGAGGTGCCGGTCGCCTTGGCGACGTGCTCGATGCCGCCGCCGCCCTTGACCAGGACGCGGGCGATCTCGCGGCGCAATTGCTCGATGTCGCCGCGCTGCTCCGGCAAAGCGGCGAGCCGAAGGTCGCCGTAATGGCGCATCAGGCTCTCGATCATGGCATCGGCCGTCGCCATCGGCCGCTTGAGCAGGCCGGCCTCGAACCGGATGCCGGCCCAGGGATGGCCGACCCGGATGTTGCCGCCCATGATCTCGGCGCGGGTGCGACGTTGCGCCGGCGTCTCGTCCGCCAACTGCGGCAGCAGGACCTCCTGCGGGGTCCAACGCGGATCGCCGAGCCCGGCGCGCACGAGGTTGCACTCGAAGGCGATGGCCCAGTCGCCTTTCTGCCGGTACGACATCATCAGCGGATCGATATAGTAGGAGTACACGAACACGATCCCGTCGCTGACTTGCACGCCGTGCACGGTGGCGTCGACCATGGTCGGCAGATAGCGCCCGAGCGTTTCGAAGGCTTCGCCGACCGTGCGTGAGGCGAGCGCGACATTGCCGACGACGCCGGCGTGGCGCGGCTCGTACTGGGCGCCGAACTTCAAGCCGAATTGCGGGTCGGCCAGGAGATCGGCGCAGATCTCCAGCAGCTCCAGATAGCGGATGAGCGGCACGCGCCGGTCGGGATCGGTCAGCTCGCCGGGCTCGAGACCGGCACGGCGCAAGGCTTCGCGCGCATCGGCCCCCCGCGCGCGCATACAGGCGTCGAGGCCGTAGGCGACGCTGGCCAGATTGATGGTCGGCGCCGCGAGCTTGGCCGCCGCGTGTCCTTCCGTCGCCATTGGCGCGATCTCGCAAGGCTTTGGCGCAGTATATCAAGACCGCTGTCCCTTTGCCGGACTACTCACGCGGCCCAGAAAACGGCCGCTTCCGGCCGTGCCAAGCGAACGCAAAGGGACCGGATCATGACCCAATTCACACCGCCGCCCGCGCCGGGCGAGGTCGAAGCCTTCATCGGCCAGGTCGTCACCGACCTGAGCGCCGCTTTTTCCGGCGTGCTGGTCAATGTGGGGCGCAAGCTCGGCCTGTATCAGGCGATGGCCGACCTCGGCGCCTGCACGTCGGCGGCGCTCGCCGAGGCGACCGGCATTCGCGAGCGCTATGTGCGCGAGTGGCTCGCCAACCAGGCGGCCGGCGGCTATGTCGCCTACGACCCAGAGAAACAGACCTACGCCCTGCCGCCGGCGCAGGCGATGGTCCTGGCGCTCGACCAAAGCCCGATTTTCATGGCGCCCGCTTTCGAGGTCGCGGCCTCGTTCTGGCTCGATGAAGACCAGATCGTCGAGACCTTCCGGTCGGGCGAAGGCCTGGGCTGGCATGCGCACAACCATCGCATGTTCTGCGGCACTGAGAGCTTCTTCCGCACCGGCTATCGCGCGCATCTGGTGAGCGAGTGGCTGCCGGCGCTCGATGGCGTCGTCGAGCGCCTCAAGCGCGGCGCCCGGGTCGCCGACCTCGGCTGCGGACACGGCGCCTCCACCATCGTGATGGCGCAAGCGTTCCCCAGGTCGAGCTTCATCGGCCTGGATTATCACGACGCGTCGATCGCGACCGCACGCAAGCGCGCCGCCGAGCAGGGCGTGACCGGCAACATCGCGTTCGAGGTCAAGGCCGCGACCGAGCTCGATGGCGACGAATTCGACCTGGTCTGCTTCATGGATTGCCTGCACGACCTCGGTGATCCGGTTGGCGCGCTCGCGCGCTGCCGGAAGGCGCTCAAGCCCGACGGCAAGGTGCTGCTGGTGGAGCCCTATGCGGGCGACCGGCTGGAGGAGAACCTGAACCCGATCGGCCGGATGTACTACGCCGCCTCGGCCATGGCCTGCACGCCGAACTCGCTGTCGCAGGACGTCGGGCTCGGCCTCGGCGCGCAGGCCGGCGAAGAGCGCCTGCGCAAGGTGGCGCGGGAAGCCGGGTTTTCCAATCTGCGCCGCGCCGCACAGACGCCGGTCAACCTGATCCTCGAGCTGACACCCTGAGCCGCGGCAGTTTTGTCCCTCGAGAATGAATGGAGACCGCCATGTGATCAGTAGCGGCCCCCACTTCACGCGCTTTGTGCGGTGATGCCCTCCGATCGGCGGAGGCCGCCTCCACGCACAGCGCGCCTACGACGCTTTCATGACTAACCCCCATCGGCTGCCGGGCGACCGCTCTACGGCTGCACGTACCGGCGCCGATCCAACATATGGAGTGACGACAATGAATAAGACCAGATCCCCCCTCACGACGACCGCGATCGTGCTCGCGAGCACGGTGGCGCTCATTGCCATCCCCGACGTCGCCGCGGCGCGCGGCGGCCATCAGGACACGAGCCATCAGACGACCGCGCAAGGCAATCGGACGGCCGCCCTGGGCCCGCAATCCCGCGACATGACGAGCAAGCCGCCGGTCTATCGGGACAAGGGCAGCAAAGACGCCAACGCTTACGCGCACAAGAAGCACAAGGGCTGCGGCAAGCTCATCCCGACGGCAGGCTGCTCCACGCTGGCGCGGGACCCGGTCGGCAATACGCGGCCTTCATTGCCGACGGAGGCGAAGCAGCCGACCGACAAGAGCCGGCAACCGGTCCTCGAGTCTGCGATGAAACCCGGCCATCAGTCCGCGAACCAGCCGACCGCCGCGTCCGCGGCGAGCACGGCGCAAAAAGGAAACCTGCCGCCTCACGATCCGGTCGGCAATACGCATCCCGACCTCAACGCCGACGGCGTCGCGACCGTGTCGAACGGCGTCAGCAAGGCTACAGTGCCGAATCTCGAGGGAGGCCTGCTTGTGACGTCGAAGACGCCGGGCACCATCACGGTGAGCAACGGCACCAACTCGGTAACGCTGCCGGGCGGTTCAGTGACCCTCTCCGGCGCCCGGTCGGTGGGTGGCGGCGCCGACGTGCAGATCGTTCGCCAGCCCAACGGCGACATCACGGTCGCCGCCAAGCCGCCCGCTGCCACGCCAGCGCCCCAACCGTCGGGCCCGACGCCCGCGGCACCGACCGCCGGCGGCAATCACACCACGAGTCCCGGGTCGATCACGGTTACGACCGGCGATCTCAAGACTGCTGGCCAGGTTGTCGGTGCCGCCGTCGCCGCCCCTGTCGTCGCCAACACTGCCGTTGGCGGTGGCTTTTTCACGGCCGCTGGTGTCGGCTTTGTCGGTGTCGTTGGCGGTTACAGTGCCGAAGGTGCCGCGCAAGTCGGCGCCACTGCCGTGGCGCCCATTGCTGGCGCAATTGCCGGATATGGCCTTGCGAAAGGCGGAATCTCGGGCGCCGGCGAGGCGCTCAAAGACAGCGCCGGCGCCGTCAAGGATGTCACGAAGGATGCCGCCGGCGCGGTGAAAGACGCCGCAAAGGACGCCGCCGGTGCCGTCAAGGATGCCGTCGGCGCGATCGGCGACTTGTTTTGACCATCAGCGACGTTCAGTTGCCGCGGGGCCGACGGGAAAACCCGTCGCCCCATTTGGCGGAGCTCAGCAGCGTTTTCGAGTGAGCGTCGACGAAGTCATGCGGGCGGCAGAGGTTCTGCCGCCCGCGTGACGCCCGGCCGCGGTGTCTCGGGAATCTGACCTGATCCTCGAGCTGACACCCTAGTTCAATTTCTGTATCGGGCGGGTTCATTTCCTGAACTGGAGCGCCGTGTCCGCGATCGGTAAGCCGGCGCCCGCGAACGCGAGGCGGCGCAGAAAAGGCCGATCGCTCTCGCGGCAAATCCAAGCATCAAAGCCGATGAAGGAATGCATCATGAAACATCATGGAAGCTGCTTCTGCGGCGCCGTCACGCTGGAGGTCTCCGGCGCGCCGGTCGCCATGGGCTATTGCCACTGCGTTTCCTGCCGCACCTGGTCGGGCGGCCCGGTCAACGCGTTCAGCCTGTGGCAGGCCGACGCCGTCACCGTCACATCGGGCGCCGATCACATCGCGACCTATCAGAGGACCGCTTTCAGCCAGCGCCAGTACTGCAAGACCTGCGGCGGACACCTGGCGAACCGCCATTCGACGATCGGCCTGGTCGACGTGTTCGCCTCGACCATCCCGACGCTGCGGTTCGAGCCCGGTGTCCACGTCAATTACGCCGAGACTGTACTGCGCATCAAAGACGGCCTGCCGAAGCTGAAGGATTTCCCGGCCGAGCTCGGTGGCTCCGGTCAGGCCGTCCCCGAATAGGCGCTGGACAGCCAGGTCCGCAACGCGAGCCTCATCCATGCACGGCGATGAAACAGCGGCTGAAGACGCCGTCGCTCTGGCCGACGTGGTCGACAGCCTGAGCGCGGGGGTCTTCCTGATCGGCGCCGACGGCGCGATCGTGCATGCCAATGCGCGGGCGCGCGCGATCCTCGCGGCGCGCGACATGTTGCGTGCGGTCAGTGGACGTCTCCTGGCGGCCGATCCTCGGGTCAAGCCGGCGCTGAGCGATGCGCTCCTTGCCGCCATGTTCGGCGATGCCGTCGGCAGCATCGCGTTGCCGCTGACATCGCGGGACGGCGTGCGCCACGTCGTCCAGGTGCTGCCGCTGCGTGCGTCCGGGCGGCGCGCCGCCGCGGTGTTCGTGGCCCCGGCCACGTTCGAGGCACCGTCGTGCCCCGATGTCATCCGGCGCGCCTACCGGCTGACCCCGACCGAGCTGCGCGTGCTGTTTGCGATCGTCGATGTCGGTGGCGTGCCTGAAGCCGCCGCAGCCCTCGGCATCGCCAACTCGACGGTGAAGACGCATCTTGGCCGCCTGTTCAGCAAGACCGGCACGAGCCGGCAGGCGGACTTGGTCAAGCTCGTTGCCGCATTTTCGCAGCGGCTCGTCGCCTGACCCTTGCCAGACATCGGCAGCAGGGACCCGGATGCGCCGAGGGTTGCGCGGTCGTGCCGCCCCCGGCTGCTCGTCGGCTACTCGGGGGGCCCGAAGTTGAGGCGCTCGGCTTCCGCACGCGCGGTCTCGCTGAATTCCCGCAGCGGATCGATCAACCCGAGGGCTGCCATCTTCCGCAGTTCCGGAAACGTCTTGTTCGGCTCGAGATAGGTGGCGATGATGTTCTTGACGATCTCATCGGCGCATTGGACGACGCTCGCCGACGACAGGATGCGCATCCTGCTGACCTGCGCGTAGAGCGACATCAGGCCAGACACGTCCGACTTGTCGTTCTGGAGCGCGTCGATGTAGAGCTTCGACGCCCCCTCGATGAAAGCCTTGTAGATCTCCTGGCGGCGAAGCTGATTCTGCGCCAGCCATTGCGCCTGCGCTTGCGACCTTTGGCTGAACCAGGTCGCGAGGCCCGTTGCGAGTCCGCCGATGGTAGCACCCGCAAGCCCGGACAGGGCGGTTATGACCGATGGATCCATCCGCTCGACCCCCTGGTGGCTCGCGTCGATAGCATGCGCCCTCCGCCGGGACTAGGCGTGGCCCCTGCCCGCCGAGAAAGCTGATGCTCGATTTTTTCTCCAGCCCTTCGACCCGCGCGGTTCGCAAGGAGTCGCCACCGGCTCGGCTTGTGCACGCGGCCGCATGTCGACGCCTGCCGCGCCTGCATGGCACTTTGAACTGAAGGCTTGGGAAGCTCCGGCGGGTGACCGGGGCTTACCCGCTGCGGATTGGGGATGGGAAGGGGTTTCCGACAGCGGGCACCAGGAAAACGACTGAAGGGTTCCTCTCGTTCCAGCAAGGCAAGCGATGGCCCGCGCTCGCGGGAACCGCGCCGGAGCGCGACGGCGCGTCGATCGGGCACACACGCCTATTTTCGACGTGAACGCCGCTTTGTCACCGCGGCACATCGCGCGACGCGGAAAAAGCGCTCGCTGCCGCATGATCCCGCCTGACGGTCGCTCGCATGGCCGACGCGGCATGGCGCGTGCGTCCGGCATAGCGGACCCGGGGCGGTGCCGCCTGCGCACGTTCGGGCTGACCGGCGCGATCGAGCCCGGGCGAGCAGATCGGATACAAGGCCGCAAGCTGCCGGCCGCGGAGATAGATCAGCTGCTGATGCAGTCCGCCATTCGCGCGGATCCAGTGCCGGATCCGCTCGGGATACATGTCCCACAGGGATCGGGTGGCCTTCTGATCCAACGCCGCGCTTCCTTGCGCATCGTAGGACCACGCGGAATGAAAGCCGAACACCGCATTCGGCGTCACGCACATCCGCTCGGGCGGAACCAATGCCAGCACCAAGGTGCAGGCGGACAGGCATCGACCGTCCACCACCATCCGCTCGCCGGAGTCGCGAGCGCGGGTGAACCGCTGCACGTACGCGTCGATGAGACCACCCGTATCGTCACTAATCCGTTCTGCGAGAGCAGGCGACACCCCCAACAGCCAGACCAAGATCAATGTGACGGACCGCATCGTCGTCTCCTCCTGCCCCCTCCCCTTGTTTCATGCACACCTGCGCACGCCGCGAAGCCGGGCGTGTGAAAGGCTCGGGCACCTCCACATTCGACCCTGGCTCGTCGTCGCGCAAGCGGTTCGGATGTCGCGGGCCGGCCTGACGCGCGCGTCACATATTGACGCCGGCGTCAGATCGCCCCCGCATCATATCACGCGTGCGCCGGATTGCCTGCGCGCTGGCTGCGGCGCGGCCTCAAATTTCGATGCCGATTCCGGCGGCCGCCGCTTTCTCGTGTGCCAGTTTGGCGAGCGCCATGAAGCCCACCCCCTGGTCGGAATTCTGCTTGAACACCGTGATCTCACTCGGGGATCGTCGACCCGGCACTTTGCCGGTGACCAACTCGCCGAGGTCGCCGATATTCTCCCAGGAGATGATGCCTCTGGCGACGGGCTCGAACAGATCGGCCTGTTCGTCCATGATGGCCTGCTGCTTCAGGGTTGCGATCACGCGATCCGCCCGCGCGATGACCGCATCATCGAACTCGCGCCGTGGCCGCGCCACCGAGCCCTGTTGAAATACGCCCTTGTTGCTGGCGACGATCGAGGTGACGTGCTGGCCGGCCGAAAGCCATTCGCCGAACAACACCGGCACATTGCTGCCCGTTGCGAGGCAGATCAGGTCGACCCCACGGGCGGCCTGGTCTGGCGAGGCGACCGGCGTCAGGCGAGCGCGGACCCGCGGCTGCATTCGCTCGATGAACGATGTCCGGTTTTCGGCGCTGCGGCTGTAGACGCGCACCTCTTCCAGAGAAGGTCGAATGGTGCACAGGGTGACGAGATGGCGGCGGGCCTGGCGGCCGGTCCCGTACAGGCCGAGGATCCGGCAGTCGGGGCGGGCCAGAATGTCGGTGCCGACCGCGCCCGTGAGCGGGGTCTCCGTGGCGAACCAGTCCTCCGGCGGCTCGTCGAAGAGAGGCAATGAACCGACGATGATCGTCTTCAGTTCGGCCGTCTCGCTGTCGTACGCCACGTAGACCCGTTTGCCGGCCTTTTCGTATTGCTGGGATCCGCCATGGAAGGTGAAGCGCTCCACGTGGATGAACGTGCCGGCGACTTGCAGCCGATGACAGCCACCCGGGTGCACGCTGACGCGACGGTCCTCATGCTGGATGCGCATGCGGGGAGCCGAATAGGCAGGCTTCTCGCCCTGGTCGCGGAAGCCGTCGCGGACGGCGGCGACCGCCTCCGGGATCGAGAACAGCCCCTTCAGTTCATCCGCCTTGATCAGGAGCGCCATCGGTCCCGCTTTCCGGGCGTGATGCGAAACGTGGAGAGGCAGATTCTCGTCAGTTGCGCGCAGGCGATGGACTCGGCCGGACGCCGAAGTGCACCGTGAGCGCCGCCGCCAACTCATCCACCGTATACGGCTTCTCGAGCAGCTTCGCGCCTGCCACGAACAGGGCTTTCATCCCGTCCGTGACGGTCTGCCCGGTCGTGTAGAGCACCTTGAGATCGGGGCGACGTTCCCTCGCTTGTCTGGCCAGTTCGAGCCCGGCATGCAAGTTCCCGTGCAATCCGATATCGGCGAACAGCACATCGACGGCCTCGGTGTCCAAAATGGCAAGCGCTCCGTCGATCGTGTCGGCTGATCGCGTCGTGTGTCCCTGCTCCTCGAGATACGACTTCGCAAGCACCAGCACCTGCTCTTCGTCTTCAACGATCAGCACGACAGCCATGGACCCCCCGACGCATCACCTTCCGGTCCCCGATAGCCGACATGTTATCGGGATCGCGCGGTCGTCCTCAAGCCTGACGATGCGGCAATCGGGGCTGCGCTCCCAGGCGTTCTCCACGGAACCGCCAGTGACGCTCGGTCGAGGCTGCCATGCGGCGCCGCCCTAGACGGGCGCGACGCGAAATCCGGGCAGTTCGCCGCTTGCGATCATCCGTTGAATGGCCCCGGAGGACCTGGCTTCCTCCAGGAACTCGCTGACGTAGGCGAGGCGTCCTGCATCGCCTTTCGGAACCGCAAAACCGACAAGGTTGACGCCATACGGCTCTGCCAGATTGCGCGCGCCGGGCAACTTGACGGCGTAGTCGATCAGCTCCTGCCGTGGAAATGCAAACACATCGGCCTGCCCGATCCGCAGCAGATCAAAGGCGGCATCGGGCAGGTCGGCCCCGACGAGCTTTGCGCGCTGGACGATACGCGCGAGAGCCAGGCTCGACGCGTGACCCCGAACGAACGCGATCCGAACTCCTTCCTGATCCGCGTCGGGGGGCCGCTGAACGCGGGAGCCGGCCGGGACCAGATAGGCGTAATCGAATTGAACGACCGGCGGCGAGAAATCCAGCTGTTCGGCGCGCGACGGCTCGATGCCCATGATCGCGATGTCGCAGGCGCCTCCCTTCAGGCCCTGCACCACCTCCGCCGGTGTCGCATGCTCGATGACCTGCGCCTGAATTCCAAGCCGTGTGGCAATGGCCCGCGTGATCTCGATGCCCAGAAAGCCGGTTCCACGGCCGCGCAGCTCGCCGCTCTTCGCGTCCTTCGTGTATTGCGGGAGAAAGAGTCCCAGGCGTAGCCGGCCCGCATGGACGAGGTCGGCCACGCGGCTGTCGTTCGACGGCAACATGCATATCCTCCCGGGAGCGTCGCCAACCACCAGGAGGAATCCTCGTCGACTTCGTCAAGGGCGCCGACGCCGTCCCGCGCCGGTTGAAGCAGCAGCGCTCGCGGACATCCGCCAGCGCGTTCGGTCGTGGCTTGGCCCGGATCGGCGGTCCGGCCTCACCGAGGTGCGAGCGGGGCTTCGCTCATCTTGCGAGCCGCCTCGTCCGCCAGCCGCGTCGAACGTTCGGCCGTCCGCCTGATGCTTTGCAGGAACGCCTCGAAGTGATCGCGCGCCATCTGCGTCTGCGACGCCATGCACTCCTGCAGGCTCCGACATCCCATCAACCGGTCCACGTGCTCGAGATTCTGTTCCGCGCGGCGCTGGGCGAACTGCATCCACTCTCCCGACAGGTCCTGCAGACCGTCGGCAATGATCGTGGTCGTCTCGATCATGGCTTGCATGTTGCCCGACGACTGCTGGATGGCCTGCGTCGTGCCCTCGCTCGTCATGCCGAACATGCTGGACCATTTGTCGAAGGAGCGCCCCGCGATCTGGCTTGCCGCATCCGCGCTGCTGCGCCAGGAACTCAGGAAACGGTCCGAGTTCCGCTGCATCGTCTCCGCACCCGTTCGAGCGGTGCGTTCCGCCGCGTCGGACATCGCCCGGGCGGAGTGCGCCGCCTGATCGGCGGCCTTGCGTGTGGTTTCGCGAGCTTCGCGCGCAACCTCGTCAGCTGCGTGTTCAGTCTGGCGTGCCGCCATGCTGTTCCTCCTTCAACAGTCTTGATTTGTGAATTATTTGGTCAACGACATGCCCACCCGCATCGTTCCGACGCCGGTCGACTTAATTCCGACCTGGCTGGGGCGAAGCGGCGCCATCGTCGTCGTTCGAAACAGCCGTCGCGTGCGCCGTACGAAATCAATCGCCTCATTTCACCGTGATGTCCGCGATGTCCGCGGCCTCGATTGCGTTTGCCCACCTTGCGGTTTCAGCCGCCACATGGGCGCCGAACTGCACGGACGCGAAGACCAGCGGTGTCATGGTGATCCCGTCGAGGCGCCTGCGTGCCGGAGCTCGCCGATTTCACCCGCCGAGTTTCACCAAGCTGATCGCCGACGAAACCAAAAAATGGCGCAAGGTGATCCGCGCATCCAACGTCAGGCTCGAGTGGGCGCGGGCGGCAACCAAAGGTGGTGAACGAACGCTTAACGGATTCTTTAAACAGATCTGCCATGCTCTCTCTTCATGGCAATCAGCCCCGGCAAAGCGCGCAATAGCAGCGGCAAGAGGCCGGTCCGGAGATCCCGCTGGCTGCTGGCCAGCGCCGGACTTGCCGGCATGGCGGCGATCGGCGTCGCCGGCGCTGTCTTGCTCGCGCCTCATGAGGGCGTGGTGCGGGGCGGCCCTGGCCTTTGTCCGAATTTCGATGTGGACCCGAGCACCGGGAAGATGCGCGATCGGGGAATGATACCGTGCGATTTGCGAGCCGCAGAGAACGGCCGCATCGATCTCATCCGCAAGGGCTTCAACCAGCACTGACGAGCTTCTGTTGCGCGCCGGCGGTGTGCGGATGCATCGCTCGTCTGCTTGGCCGCAAATTCTCGCCTGGCTGCGCGGCTACGTCGAGCATTAACGCGCGCGTCACTTCTTCAACCCGATGTGGTCACCGCTCACGAAGCCTGCTCGCGTGCGCGCTCCAAGAGGACGCTGATCTTCGTGTGGCCAACGGTGAGATCGAGCCGGTCGGTGACGAACAGCGCCAGCTCCAATTGGCGCGTGAATTCCTCCACCATGGTATTGGTTGGATTCTCCCGCACTTTGAGAGCGAGGTTCGCAGCGCATTCCCAGGCGTGCATTGCCGCGACCCGGCTGGGCAATGAGATCAGGTAAGCGCACGCTTCATCTATCGTGTAAAGCGCCAGGGTACGATCGATCGGTTTGACCGGACGTGTGAGGGGCGGTGACGACATTGGCAATCGCTCCGATGCGGATCGAGGGGCGAGGACTGAGAGTCGCTGTTCCTTCCTTTTGCCCCCAAAAAATGTGAGCCGAACGCGTCCTGCGTTTGCCCAGCTGGATATCCGACTCAGACGTCGCGCGGGCTCAGTGGCGCACGCGCGGTAAATCCGGGGAGGAACGAGAGAGAAAACGCAGGCGACATTGGCGTGAGCTGCGATGCTGAGTTGGCTGTCCGACTCCTACGGCGCGCTGGCGTACAGCCCTTAGCCGTCTGCATGTGTGGACTCGCGGCGCCGGCCGTTTTGGAAGGGAGGAAACGGACTCTTTTCCGCTTCCGCCGCCAATCTCAGCCACGCCTCGGCCATATCGAGTATCATCTTCCGGTGCCGCACAAGGTCCAACACTCTCGCAATTTCCAAGCAATGATCTGCGCGTTTCCGGTATTCGTAGGCGGTACTGGTGTCTGACATGTGCAGTCCCCCAACTTCCTTCTGCCGCACAAAAGCATGTTCGAAGGAATGGTTCCCTTGGGAGTCCAGATTTCTCGACCGTCCTCATGATCCCCTCGGCCGGTACCGGCGGCGCTTCGGTCGATTTCCCGACCGCGAGTCTGGTCGCCCGCGTCGCCGATATCGTCCTGACGACAGCGAGCGCTCCCGGCCAAGAGTGGATCAGGGTGGGTTGTGCGGCTTTGTCGCGATCGCGCAGAAGAGCTTCGATCCATCCACGATCCGCGTCCGGGCGAAGCCGGCGGCGGCGAGCGACTCGGCAATCCCCTGCTTCGGCTGACCGGAGTTGACCGTGAAGCCGAGCGCCACGATGCCACCGGGCTCGAGCACGCGCCATATCTCCTGCAGCCCGGCGCGCGCATCCGGCCACGCCTGCATCGAATTGATCGCGAGCGCCTTGTCGAATGTCCGGTCGGCGAACGGCAGCCGTTCCGCCGAGCCGTAGCGCAGGTCGGCCCTGCGGTTGCGCAAGGCGTCGGCATTGCGGGCCGCGGCCTGGCCGACCATTTCCTGCGACTGATCCACCCCGGCGACCGACCCGGCGGGAAGGCGCTGCAACAGCAGTTGGATGGCGACACCGGGCCCGAAGCCGACCTCCAGGACCTTGTCGTCCGGGCGGACGTCGAGCATCTCGATCACTTGCGCGGCCGCACCCCGGTTCACGCGCGCCATGATCATGCCGCCCAACCGTCCGAGGATTCCCTCGGGGCGGCCGAACATGCGCATCAGGAGTTGGCGTCCGCGAGCCATGGGTTCGATGTCCAATGAAACGATCGAAGCCGAAAGCGCCGGCCTGGTCTCCTGCACACATATAAGCCCGCCCATGTTGTGTGGGAGAGCCTCGCCCGCAACCGATATGCTCGCGGCAATCAGCGCGTCCTGCCGCGTCCCGGCCGCGCAACGCCTCGCGGCATGTCCCCGAGCCGCACCTTGACGCGCGGTAGGGCGAAATCCAGGAAGGCGCGCAATTTGACCGGCATGAAACGATTGGGCGAATACACGAAGCTGACGGGTCGTGCCGGCGGCATGAACTCCTGCAGCAATGGCACGAGCTCGCCGGATCTGACCAGGTCGGCGACCTGATAGGAAAACGCCATCGCGATTCCGATGCCCGCGCGCGCGGCATCGCAGGCCGATTCGAGATTGCTCACGATCAGCCGGGACCGCACGGGCACGTGGTATGTCGTCCGGTCTCGCTCGAATGTCCAGGTGTTCGGCGACTGCGCTGGCACGTAGGTGATGCAGTCGTGCCTGGCGAGCTGGTCGGGCGACTTGGGCGTGCCGCGCGATTTCAGGTAGGCGGGCGACGCGCAGACCACGCGGCGAATCTCTCCGACACGCACCGCGATCAGGCTGCTGTCGGCCAGCGCGCCGATGCGCAGGGCGACGTCGATCTCCTCCTCCAGAAGATCGACCGGGCGATCCTGCAGGCCGAGTGCAACGTCGACTCGGGGAAACGTTGCGAGGAATTCCGCCAGGACCGGCAGGAGATGCATGCGGCCGAGGGCAACCGGGGCCGAGACGGTCAGGTCCCCGCGCGGCGTCGTGTACTCGCCGGAGGCGGCGCGCTCGGCTTCGGCCACGTCGGCGAGAATTCGTTTCGCGGCGACCACGAACGAGCGCCCGGCGTCGGTGAGGACCAGCGCGCGGCTCGTGCGATTGAACAGCTTGGTCTGCAGGTGCGCCTCGAGCTCGGAAACCTTGCGGCTCACGGTGGCGAGGGGCGTTTTCCGGCGCCGCGCGGCGGCCGACAGGCTGCCGGCCTCCGCGACCGCCAACGTGATGGACATGGCTTCGAGGCGATCCATGGATGCTTCCGGATTATGGAAGGATCTCTCTCGATTCTGCCAGCTACCCAACAGATTTGGAAGGGCCTAACTCCAGGGCGACCCGAACCACAACGGACAGGAGACAACGATGAGCACCGCGGAAAGCAAAGGTACGGCGCTGGTGACCGGAGCATCGAGCGGCATCGGCGCGGTCTATGCCGATCGTCTGGCCCGGCGCGGCTACGATCTGATCCTCGTCGCCCGCAACAAGCAGCGTCTCGCTTCTCTCGCGCGGCGGATCGCCCACGACACCGGCCGGCCAGTGGAGACCGTTACGGCCGATCTCACCGACGCCGCGGACCTGCGGCGCGTCGAGCAGATCCTGCGGACGAATGCGGACATTTCGCTGCTGGTGAACAACGCGGGCGTCGGCGCCGCCGCGCCGCTGCTCGCCTCAGACGTCGACAAGATGGAGGAGATGATCGGCCTCAACGTCACCGCGCTGACGCGCCTGACCTATGCGGCGGTGCCGGGATTCGTCGCGCGTCGCAACGGGACGATCATCAACATCTCGTCGATCGTCGCGATCGCGCCCGAGAGACTCAACGGCGTCTACGGCGGCACCAAGGCCTTCGTGCTCGCCCTCACCCACTCCCTGGTGCACGAGCTCGCCGACAAGGGCGTGCATGTGCAGGCGGTGCTGCCGGGCGCCACCGCCACCGAATTCTGGGACATCTCAGGCAAGCCGCTTCATGAGTTGCCGCCGCAGATCGTGATGTCGGCCGGCGACATGGTCGATGCCGCGCTGGCAGGCCTCGACCTCGGCGAGAGCGTGACCATCCCGGCGCTGACAAACGACGCGGACTGGGAGCGCTACGAAGCGGCGCGCCGCGCCATGTCGGACAAGCTGTCGAACGCAATCCCGGCCCCCCGCTACAACCTGCGCCAACGCGAACGACAGAGCGCCTAGGAACGCGCCCGATCCTTACGGGTGCGGCAGTCCCGTTCAAGAGACACGCCGCGCCCGTGCCCCGAAAGGCGATGTCGTCACTTACACGCAAGTGTGGACTGATGTAGCCTCGGTGCGCGCGAGCGTCGACGCCGGGGAATGCACATGAGGCTTTGCCACCGCAGACAGTTCCTGCATCTGGTCGGCGGCGCCGCGGCGCTGCCGGCCGCATCCCGCACCGCGAGGGCGCAAGCCTATCCGACGCGGCCGGTGCGCGTGATCGTCGGCTTCTTCGCCGGCGGCACGCCGGACGTCGTCGCGCGCCTGATGTGCCAGAAGCTCTCGGATCAACTCGGCCAGACCTTCGTCGTCGAGAACCGGCCGGGCGCCGGCACCAACATCGCGACCGAGACCGTCGTCCGCGCGGCGCCCGACGGCCATACGCTCCTGGCGATCGCCTCGCCCAACATGGTCAACGCGACGCTGCACCCGCATCTGAAATTCGATTTTCTCCGCGACATCACCGCCATTGCGTCGTTCAACTCGACCCCGTTCGTCATGGTGGTCAACCCCTCGCTCGAGGTGAAGACCGTCGCGGACTTCATCGCCTATGCGAAAGCCAATCCCGGCAAGCTCAACGCCACATCGACCGGGACCGGAAACATGACGCACCTCGCCGCCGAACTGTTCATGATGATGACCGGCGTCGAGTTCGTCCACGTGCCGTCGCCCGGCGAGATGCAGGCGCAGAGCGACCTGCTCGGCGGCCGCGTCCAGGTGATGTTCGATCCGCTGATTTCCTCGCTCGGCAACATCAAGGCCGGCAGGGTGCGCGCGCTGGCCATCACGACCGCCAAGCGCTCCGCGCTCCTGCCCGATCTGCCGACCGTGGCAGAGACCGTGCCGGGCTACGAGGTCAATCCGATCCTCGGCCTTGGTGCGCCAAGGGGCACGCCGGCCGCGATCATCGACAAGCTCAACGCGGCGGTCAGCGCGGCACTTGCCGACACGGCGTTGACGTCGCGGCTCACCGGCCTCGGCGGCGAGCCGGTCGCGATGACCCCGGCCGAGTTCGCGAGCTACACGGTGCGCGAGACCGACAAGTGGGGAAAGGTGGTGCGTTTCGCGCACATCAAGACGGATTAGCGGACAGGCCCGGGTCGAGCCGGGACAGCGCGGCGTCGTCGCGGATCACTCCTGATGGACCGTCGCTTCCATCACCTGCCGCAGCACGTCTGCGCTCTGAATGCCGTTTCTGACCGCGACGAGCAGGCCTCTGGCCATTCTGATCTTGGCGAGCAGCGGGTCGTTGGCGGGCGGGCGCGTCGCTTCCTGCTCGCTGAGCGCGGCATCCAGATCCTGCTCGGCCCGCGGGAAGTCGCGCAAGAACGCGTAAGCCACCGCGCGCTGCAACCGCGCATCGGCGTAGGGAACCGCTCCTATCATATTGGGCGCGAGGGAGTGATCGTAATCCGCAATCGCGAGCCGGTACTGGCCGCTGTCCAGGTACGCCTGTCCGCGCCGCAGCAGCGATTCGCGATCGTCGAAAAACATGTTCGCGCCTTTGTCGACCCGGATGGTGCAATCGCGAATTCGCAGCTCGGGAGACACAGCCGGCGAACGCGTGCAATTGCCCCAATAGTCGTCGGCTCGAGCGGCTGCGAACAGGAACGCTGCCATGGCGGCGGCCGCGATGACGTTGCGCATGTCGGCTTCTCCGTGCGGGCCCCAGAATAAGCTTAGAACATGCGACCGCCGGCGCCAACGCATCTCGTCGCGGCACAGCCACCACGTCCACGGCAGGGGTGATTTTCCCGCACGGATGCCGCATCATGCGGCCGCCGTCCCGATTTTCCCGTTCTTCTCCCGTTCGCCCTCCATGCCAGAGCAACCCGCCAAGCCATCGTGCCGCGACCGGCACCTGTTCGGTCCCGGACCGAAGCGCATCCTGTCGCTCGACGGCGGCGGCGTGCGCGGCGCGATCTCGATCGCGTTCCTCGAACGGCTCGAGGAGGTGGTCGGCGAGATCGAGGGGCGCCCCACCCGGCTCGGCGACTGGTTCGACCTGATCGGCGGAACGTCGACCGGCGCGATCATCGCCAGCGGGCTCGCACTCGGCTTTTCGGCGCGCGAGATCCACAAGTTCTACACCGAGCTCGCGGCCCGCGTGTTTCGCCGCCCGCTCTGGCGCGTCGCCGGGGTGCTGTCAAAATTCGATCGCCGCCTGCTCATGCGCGAGCTCGACGGAGTGCTGGAGACGCGCACCCTCGAGTCGGGCGACCTGCGCACCGGCCTCGGCATCGTCACCAAGCGGCTCGACACCGGGAGCTGCTGGTTCCTCGCCAACAATCCGAGGTCCATGTTCTGGGACGATCCGCCCGACAACGCCTACCGCGGCAACAAGCATTACCGGCTGAGCCACGTGGTGCGCGCGAGCGCGGCGGCGCCGCACTACTTCGATCCCGAGCTGATCTCGATCGTCGACCGCGAGCCGCCCGGCCTGTTCATCGACGGCGGGCTGACGCCGCACAACAATCCGGCACTGCAGCTCCTGCTCTATGCGGCGCTGCCGCAATACGGGCTCGCCTGGCCGCTCGGGGCGAACAACCTGACCATCGTCTCGGTCGGCACCGGCTACTCGCGGCCGCGCGTCGGCCTGCGCGAGCTGCGCTGGATCCGGCCGATCGGCATGGCGATCCGCGCGCTCGGCGCCCAGGTCGCCGAATCGCAGCAGCTCGTGCTGACGCTGATGTCGTGGCTCGGCGAGTCGCCCACAGCGTGGCCGATCAACCGCGAGCTCGGCGACGTCGGACAAGTGCCGGCGCCGTTCGGCCAGCCGCTGTTTCGCTTCCTGCGCTACGATATCCGCATCGACCAGGACTGGCTCGCGCAGGAGGTCGGGGTCACGCTCGACGAGAAGCGCGTCGCGCATTACCGGCTGCTCGATGCGCCTGAGAACATCCCGGCGATCTACGAGCTCGGCGTCAAGGCCGCAGCGCGGCAGATCCGGCGGCAGGATCTCGCCGGGGGCGCGTGACTGCTTCGTTACCGCTTTCCAACTCGTTTGCGCCGGCGCGGTTTCTTGGCGGTCGCCTTGGCAGATCCAGCTTCGGCGCACACGGCCTGCGCGAGGCAGTCGAACGCGAGCTTGCGGTAATAGGGGACGAGGTCGGCGATCGAGCACTGGTCGGCGACGCGCGCGAAACGCTCCGCCTGCTGCCGATAATAGAGTGCGTCCGGCACGACCGACCTCACCAGAAATGTCCAGGGTTCTTTATGCATTAAATAACGTTAACGGTCGGTGAAATACGTCACACGGCCGCGCACCCGGGCAGAATTAGCGTCGACTAGCGCCGCTGAATGGAACGCGAGAGTCTCGGCGTTGTTCTAGTCATGAGACTGCGGACGTTTCGCCATGAGCATGGATGCCTCCCCCCGACATGATCGCCCGCCGCGCGGCAGCGCGGTCGAGCCGGCCACGTGCGAACGATGCGCGGCGCCGATGGCGCTGCTGACCGCTTTGCCGCGTCGCTTCGACCATTCCGCCTATCGGATCTTCGCCTGCACGGCGTGCAATTTCGTGCAATGGATCCCTGATTGACCGGGTTGCCGGCGCGCGGCAGTCTCCTCCTTCGTGCCATCGTCAGAATGGCGGTATTGCTCGGGAGGAGACAAAATGCTGACGCGCCGACAATTCGTGGCGTCCACCGTCGCGGCCGGGGCCGCGCTGGCGGCGAAGGAGTCGTCCGGTCAGCCCAAGCGCACCATCGTCGACGCCCAGGTGCACCTGTGGAAGGCGGAGTCGGACGACTGGAAGTGGGTGCCCGGCCTGAAGCCGCAGCTGCCGGAGCCGTTCACCATCGAAAAGCTCGTGCCGCTGATGGACGAGGCCGGCGTCGACCGCGTCGTGGTCGTGCCGCCGTCGTGGCCGGGCGACCGCAACGACTACGGGCTCGAGGCGGCGCGGCGCCATCCCAACCGCTTCCACGTGATGGGGCGCATTCCGCTGAAGGACCCCGCATCGGCGGCACTGCTGCCGAAGTGGCGCGAGCAGCCCGGCATGCTCGGCGTGCGGCTGACCTTCCTCGGCCCCGCCGCCGCCTGGCTCAAGGACGGCACGGCGGACTGGTTCTGGCCCGCAGCCGAGAAGGCGGGATTGCCGGTGATGTTCCTGGCGGCCGGCCAGACCGCCGCCTTCGCGCCGATCGCCGAGCGGCATCCGCGGCTCACGCTGATCGTCGACCACATGGGCGTCGCGGGCGATATCGTGAAGGAGGGCAGGCTCGCCGAGGCGATCGATGCGACGGCCTCGCTCGCCAAATATCCCAACGTGTCGGTCAAGCTCTCGGCGGCGCCGAACAATTCGCGCGAAGCCTATCCGTTCAAGGATTTCTCGCCGCACATCCAGAAGCTGTTCGACGCCTACGGCCCGCAGCGCTGCTACTGGGGCACCGACATGACGAACGGCTTCACCCGCGCGACCTACCGGCAGCGCATCACCCACTTCACCGAGGAGCTGCCGTTCCTTTCCGAGAGCGACAAGGACTGGGTGATGGGCCGCGCGATCCTGCAGCGGCTCAACTGGACGTAGCTGCGGCTCGCGCTCAATCCTTCTTGCTGAGGATCGCGACGAGCGACTCGGCCTGGCCGCCCCAATGGATGTCGGCGATGCGCCAGCCGGCGGGCGTTTTTGCGAGATCGAGCGTGACCACGGTCTCGGTCTTCTCGCCCGGCGCGGTGAAGCGGGCGGTGCCGATCGCGCGATCGGGCGCCGCGCCGGCCGCAACGGTGAGCGCGATTTTAGTCGGCGCCCAATCCTGGCCGCCGACGAACGGATCGAAGTCGAGCTTGCCGACCTCGTTGCGCTTCGCTGACGTCGCGACGTCCCGGCCGATCAGCTTCGCCACCGCGGGAACGAAATAGCGCGCCGCCTTGCGTTCCGAGCCGATGTCGAGCGCCTTGTCGGACGACTGGTACGGCGCGTAGACGCTTGCAGGAACGTCCGCGCGGCGCCGTCCTGCGCGACGCTCGGCGGCGCGAGCAAGGCCATGATGCCGGCAGCAAGCGACGCGACCAGAAGCAGCAGCGGGATTTTTCGCATTTGCGGATCAACCGGGGTCGGCGTGTGGCAAGAACACCAACTTTGCCACCAAGCGAGCACCATTTCTACTTCCCCTTGAAGCGCGGCGGGCGCTTCTCGTTGAACGAGGCGATGCCCTCGTGCCGGTCCTCGGTCGGGATCATGCGGTGATAGGCCTCGATCTCCAGCGCGAGGCCGTCCCACAGCGACATGTTGCGGCCGCGGCCGATCGCGAGCTTGGCCTGCCGCACCGCGATCGGCGCGTTGCGCGCGATCGTCTCGGCGGTGGCGAGCGCGGCGGCGAGCAGCTCGGCGGCCGACAGGACCCGGCTCACCATCCCCCAGCGCTCGGCCTCGGCGGCGCCGAACGGCTTGCCGGTGAGGATGATCTCCTTGGCGCGCCGCTCGCCCACCGCGCGCGCCAGCGTCTGCGTTCCGCCGGCGCCCGGCATGATCCCGAGCGTGACCTCGGTCAGCGCGAAGCGCGCCTG
>Ga0126371_10000768_pt1 | contig 26803 bp, 22 predicted proteins | sample PanSoiMetaPlot_4_FD_110145 | JGI IMG/M metagenome (GOLD analysis project Ga0126371, IMG submission 110145) | Tropical forest soil microbial communities from Panama - MetaG Plot_4 | ecosystem: Environmental > Terrestrial > Soil > Tropical forest > Bulk soil | place: Panama | collected 2016-02-17 | reverse complement strand
TCAAGATGTCGGCGGACATCCGGTGAAGTATCCGCTCATCGGCGACCCCGAGCTGAAAGTCGCAAAGCTGTATGACATGCTGCCGGCGAGCGCTGGCGATACCTCCGTCGGCCGCACTCCAGCAGACAACTTCCCCGTGCGTACGGTCTTCGTGGTCGGGCCGGACAAGCGCATCAAGCTGACGCTTGCGTATCCCATGGCGACAGGCCGCAACTTCGATGAGATTCTTCGCGCGATTGACTCGCTGCAGCTGACGGTGAAGCACAAGGTCTCAACGCCCGCGAACTGGAAACAGGGCGATGAGATCATCATCAGCGGCGCCGTCTCAAACGAAGATGCGGACAAGCTCTTCCCCGGCTACAAGACGGTCAAGCCATACCTGCGCACCGCCGCGCAGCCGAAGTAGGATGTGTTGATATCCGTCCGCCGTGATCATTGCTGCGGACAACGGGCACCGGTGGCGAAGTGGCTAACGCGCTGGTCTGCAAAACCAGTATTCGCGGGTTCAATTCCCGCCCGGTGCTCCATAGGTTAGTTGCTAACATCAATTTCAAGCTTCCCAGGTTTGCTTTTTCCGGGAATTCGCAGACGAACGCAATGTGTCACAGTATTATCGTGATTCTGAAATCCAGTTGGTCAGACCCTATCCTAATTGTCCAGTCAGACCGCGCGAAGCACATACTATCAACTTTTCACTTCACCACCTGCCGCCATTGGCATCTCGCGCAGGCGCATTCCTGTCGCGGCAAAGATGGCATTGCCCACGGCGGGCGCAAGACCCACAATTCCCGTCTCGCCCGCTCCCGCGGAGGGCAGGTCTTTGCGGTCGATCAACACTATCTCAACTTCAGGCATGTCACTGAAGCGGGGAACGCGATACTGGGCAAAATGCGGGTTCAGGATACGTCCGTCCCTGAACTCGATGGCTTCGAACAGAGCTCCACCGATGGCCTGCACCGCTGCGCCCATTGTTTGATTGCGCAGGCCATTGGGATTCACGATCGCGCCTGACTCCCACGCTTGAACAACGCGGCGCAACCTCACTTTTTTGGCTGAATTCACTTCGACCTCGGCGCAGGTAGCTACATATCCACCCTTCTCGACTCCGCCTGCGATGCCGAAGCCATGTCCCGCCGCAGGCTTTGTCTTTCCCCAACCGAACTTCTCCGCCGCTGCCTGAAAAACAGCGCACAATCGCGGATCGTTCAGGTTCTTCATTCGGAACTCCAGTGGATCCATGTTGAGGGCGTGGGCCAGTTCGTCCATATGCGATTCGCGTGCGAAATGGTTCGCCGTGGCAGCCAGCCCGCGATATGATCCCTGCCGCAGTGGCGACTTCGTCGGATGAAACTCAGTTAGCTTTGCCGCAACACTGTAGGGCGTGTCAATGGCTGAAGGTCCCGAGTTGTAGTTGTGGTGCTCCCATGCGACCAGGGTGCCGTCGCGCCTCACGCCGCTGCGAATTTCAATCCACCCCGCCGGACGTAAGTAGGCCCAGGTAAATTCCTCTTCGCGCGTCCACACCAGTTTTACCGGCTTACCTGCGGCCTTTGCCAGACGGGCCGCCTCAACGGCGCACTCGCCTGTATGCTTGCCCCCGTAGGCGCTGCCCATGTCAGGCATAATCACGCGGACTTTTGTTGGCGAGATGCGGAACGTCTCCGCCAGCTCATCGCGCACGGCAAAAGGACGCTGCGTTCCCGTCCAGACCGTAAGATTGTCACCATTCCACTCCGCTACAGCCGCGCGCGGCTCCAGCGGCGCATGCGCGATGTACTGAACGGTGTATTGCTGGTCAAGTTTTACGTCAGCCGAGGCCATCGCCTGCGACACAGATTCAGATTCACTGGACGGCTGTGGCCTTCCGTTTTCCCTCTCAGGATTATTGCGCAGATAATCAAACAACTCTTTGTTCGAAATTTGCGCAGGCACATCCCACTTTGCCTGAATCGCAGCGAGCGCCTGTTCCGCGATGAACGCGTCGTCAGCCGCCACGCCCACAAATTCACCGTCGCGCACGACCTTCACCCCGGGTAACTTCTCCACCGCGCTCGTGTCCAGAGACGCCAGCGTTGCGTTGAACCCTGAAGGGCGCAGCATCTTGCCGAACATCATCTCCTGACGAACAATGTCCGATGGATACTGATGCTTTCCAGTTACAAAATCGCGGCCATCAACTTTGAAATGCGGCTTTCCAGCAATTTTCCAGTCAATCGCCGGAGTCAGCGGCGGGTCACCCGACACGGTCTGCGTCAGCTTTTCTCCATGCGTGATTTCACCGTAGGTCAGCGATTGGCGGCTCTTCGGATTGGTCACGCGCCCGTCTGCGGCCACCAGTGTTGCCGGATCAGCCTTCCATCTTTGCGCCGCGGTTTCCACCAGCATCTGCCGCGCCGTTGATGCCATGGTGCGAAGCTGCGGCCCCATCGTCGGCGTCGAGCGGCTGCCGAAGGTTCCCATGTCCCACGGCGTAAGGTCTGTGTCGCCCATCACCGCCGTGATCGAGTCAAACGGAACGCGCAGCTCTTCGGCCACAAGTTGCGCCAGTGACGTGCGGATGTTTTGGCCGATCTCCACCTTGCCGGTAAAGATCGTCACCCTGCCGTCTTCATCAATGTGCACCCACGCGCTTACTTCCTTCGGTAGCTCGTGCTCGCGGAAGCCGTGCCCAGCTTCCTGCGACAGGCCCGTCCCTCCGCCAAGAACAACCAGCAGCCCGCCTCCGCACAGCTTCAGGAAGTCGCGCCGGTCAAGCTCGAACCAGTGCACGCGCTCGCGAATCTCATTAACCGGCATGGCTCGCGTCTCCTTTCGACTGGAGTTCCGCGGCGCGCTTCACAGCGGCCACGATGCGCGGATACGTTCCGCAGCGGCACACATTGCCATCCATGCCTTTGACGATTTCGGGCTCCGACGGATGAGGGTGCTCACGCAGCAGCGCCGTGGCGGCGAGAACCATACCCGGCGTGCAGTATCCGCACTGAAACGCTTCTTCCTCCAGAAACGCCTGCTGCACCGGACTGAGCGCGCCGCTGCTTTCAAGGCCCTCAATCGTCGTGATTCGCGCATGCGCCACCGACGAGACCTGCGTCAGGCATGACCGCTGCGGTTGGCCGTCAATCAGCACAGTGCACGCGGCGCATTGTCCCTCGCCGCAGCCATACTTCGTGCCTGTCAGATGCAGCCGGTTGCGCAGAACGGAGAGCAGTGACTCATCGCCGGGCGCGCGAACACGCATCTCCGAACCGTTGATGCGAAGAAGGAAGTCGTTCATTCGGAACCTCCTTTAAATAGCAAAGTTGTAATGGCGAACGAACCAGAATACGCCTGTCAACCCAATCTCAGACCGGCTCATGCCGCGACCATCCTGCCGTCAGGGCTCCTCGGTTTGTACCAGTCCTCACGTGTGAGAGGAAGATGGCTGTTTCCGGTGTCATCCGCGCGGCTCAACAAAACCTGATAGGAGCTGATATCCCCCCTACGAAACGCAGCCGCCGAGCCCGCCATGTAAAGCAGCCAGATACGATACGTCTTCTCCGAAACGTGCGCCAGCAGTTGATCGGCATTCCGCTGCAATTCCTTCACCCAGCCGCGAAGAGTCATCTCATAGTGCTCGCGTAGGCTCTCCACATCGCGCACCTCAAAGCCAGCCCCTTCCGCCGCTTGCAATACCTGCGGCAACGTGACAAGCTCTCCATCCGGAAAAACATGCCTGTCAATAAAGGACGAGCCGTGCGGACGCGTAAGGTGAAGAACATTGCGGAGAAAAGGCACGATCGCGGTAGTCAGAAAAGATTTGCTGCCATGCGAGACCGGTGCCCGTGTAATTCCGCTGTTGAGAAAGACGCCTCCCGGCTTCAGCAAATTGAAAATCGTCTGGAAGTAAAGCGGCAAGTTCTTCAGACCCACATGCTCGAACATGCCCACGCTGGCAATCTTGTCAAAAAGGGGAAAGCGCTCCAATGCCTTGCGGTAGTCGAGCAGTTCTATATCGCAATTTTGCTTCAAAAGAGCCTTTTCGATGCGGTCCGTAGCCACGGCCTCCTGCTCATGGCTCAAGGTGATCCCGTTGGCATGGACCCCATATCTTGAAGCCGCATGAAGCACCAGGCTGCCCCAGCCACAGCCGACATCAAGAAAGCGTTCGCCCGACTGCAGCCGCAGCTTGCGGCAGATCAGGTCCAGCTTATTGGCCTGCGCCGCATCCACGCCGTCCGCTTCCGACTGGAAATACGCCGAAGAATAGGCGAGCGACGGCCCCAGCCACGGCCGGTAGAAATCCGCTGACTGGTCATAGTGGTAGGAGATGGAAGCCTTGTCCCGCTTCTCAGAATGAATCTTCCCTGCCTTCCGCCATTGGCTGATCCCAGAGAGAACACCCGCCATCGTTTCGTACACGCGCTGCAGCTGGCCGCGCGGACGTTGAAAGACATATTTGACAATGTCGAAGGCGCTGAAAAGATCACCCTCGACGTCAATCTTCTTTGATAGGAAGGCTTCGCCCAGCGTGATTTCGCTAGCCCGCTCCGTCAACGTCGTTAGCGCATCAGGAGAGTGAAGGACAATCGTGCATACTGGCTCGCCCGCCACCGCCGAACGCCATCGCCATCCATCCCAGAGACGAACGGCGAATGCCAGGCCCTCATATCCCTTGAATAACGCATTTAGCGCACTCTTTCTTTGCGATTCGACTGATTCAGATGTCATAGCTCTCATCACTTTCCTGAGCTTTCTGGCTTCGCCGGCTGAGGGGCCGGTACCGGCAGCATGCATCTAATTCGATGTGATAGTTCGTTGAATAAGACGGTTTTTGTGCCGAGCATGTTTCCTGCACGAAGCGTCTCGTCTTTCATATAAGCCAAACCGACGATACCACCACCGCTTTCACTGACACCAGAGAAAGCACGCTACGGCATCGAGGGCTCAGGCCCGATCCCATCCATTCTGCATGAATTCCGATTTGTAGCAATTGCAGCATGTCGAAAATCTGCATCAAAGTCTTTGCCGGATGGACGCGACGAGAAGCTGTGGACTGTCGTCGTTCGGCGTGATGCGATTCGGGGCGATAGTTTCAGAAAATGACGATGCGCCCAGGAAACTGCGCTATGAACCGGCTGCAATCTGATCGCTAATGAGGGTCTTTCCCGATACAAATCCGCCTGAGATGCGCGTATGGAGTGGAGGCACGAGTGGTGAGTAAGGCGTCGGACATTGCCTCAATGCGCGATGATCTAACAGACGGAAAATCTCTTAAGGGCAAGATGGCGGCTGGCCACGATGTCTTCGTGGGAAGTGGAGAGATGGCCACCTTGATGCGCTTATTCGACTGGTCAAAAACACCTCTTGGCCCGGTCGAATCCTGGTCTCCGACGCTGAAGGTCATGACTAGGCTATTGCTCGCCAATTGCTTCCCCATGCTGTTATGGTGGGGCCCCGATTTTCATCAACTGTACAACGACGCCTATACGCCGGTACTGGGAGACAAGCATCCTCACGCTGCTCTCGGCAAACCCTTCCGCGAGTGCTGGTCCGAAGTCTTTGATGTGCTCGGGCCGCTTGCCAGAACACCGTTTGAAGGCGGTCCAGCAACATGGATGGAGGACATCCCTCTGGAGGTGAACCGCTTCGGATTCAAAGAGGAGACACACTTCACGATTGGCTACAGCGCTGTGCCCGACGACACAGCGCCGAGCGGAATCGGAGGAGTGCTGGCAACCGTGCATGAGATCACTGAAAAGGTAGTTGGCCAGCGGCGTGTGTCGGCGCTGCGCGATCTGGGCACGCGGCCGTTCGAAGCGAAAACAGCGGAGGCAGCTTGTGCCGTCGCAGCCGCTACTCTCGCGAACCATCCTAAAGACATTCCCTTTGCCCTGATCTATTTGACCGAGAAAAACGGCAGATATGCGCGTCTCGCAGGAAAAGCAGGAATCGCAGAATGCAAGACGCTATGTCCCGAACTTCTGGATTTATCTGTGACAGGCAGTTCATGGCCACTTGCCGCAGCCCGGTTGCAGCAACAGGTTCTCCTAGTGGACGATTTGCAAGGCAGGTTCGGTAGTCTTCCGCCTGGACCATGGTCTGATCCTCCGCACTCCGCTGCCGTTGTCCCCATCGAATCCAATATCGCTCATCAGCTCGCGGGCTTTTTCGTTGCCGGAATCAGTCCCAGATTGCGGTTCGATGATTCTTATCGAGGATTTCTGGAACTGGCATCGGCGCAGATTGCAACCGCAATTACCAATGCGCGCGCATATGAAGAGGAGCGTAAGCGAAACGAAGCTCTGGCCGAAATTGATCGAGCGAAGACAATCTTCTTCACCAACATCAGTCATGAGTTCCGGACTCCGCTGACCTTGCTGATGGGGCCGATTGAAGATGCGCTGGCCAGGCCGGAGGAGTTGCCCCCAGCGCGACGCGAAGGGCTGGAGCTTGCCCACCGCAACAGTCTGCGTCTGCTTAAGCTGGTCAATACACTTCTTGATTTCTCACGCATAGAAGCCGGCCGCACGCAGGCTGTTTATGAACCCTTAGACCTGGCCGCGTTGACTGCTGAGTTGGCCAGCGTCTTCCGCTCGGCTATTGAACGCGCTGGGTTGAAACTCTCCGTTAACTGTCCACCACTGGATGCACCCGTCTATGTGGATCGTGAGATGTGGGAGAAGATCGTTCTAAATCTGCTCTCAAATGCCTTCAAATTTACGTTGCAGGGTTTCATCGAAGTATCTCTCAAGCGCATGGGCGATAAGGCCGAATTAACGGTGCGCGACACCGGCGATGGCATTGCATCTGAGGATGTTCCACATATTTTCGAGCGCTTCTATCGGGTGAAAAATGCGCGCGGACGGAGCTATGAGGGTTCGGGCATCGGCCTGGCGCTTGTGCAGGAGCTGGCGAAGTTGAACGGCGGGAAAGTCCGCGTCGAAAGCGAAGCTGGACGAGGAAGCACCTTCACAGTGTCAATTCCGTTTGGGTCAAGCCCTCTACCATCGGAACGCATCGGTGCTGTTCGCAGTTCTGCTTCCACCACAATTGCTGCGAGCGCTTATCTTCAGGAGGCGCTGCGATGGCTTCCCGGAGGCGAAAACGAAGACGAGGTGACGGCAACGACCTTGCCAAAGGTGAAGGCGAAGGAACCAGCCCGCATCTTACTCGCTGAAGACAATACCGACATGCGCGCATACGTGCAGCGTTTGCTGACCGGCGCCTATGAAATCGTGGCCGTGCCTGATGGTGAGGCCGCGCTGCAATCCGCGCTTCAACATCCTCCTGATTTAGTGCTGACGGACGTCATGATGCCCCAGCTCGATGGCTTCGGTTTATTGAAGGCTCTTCGCGCCAATGAAAGAACCGCATCGGTTCCGGTTATCTTGCTTTCGGCTCGCGCAGGGGAGGAATCCCGCGTAGAAGGAGTAACTGCAGGCGCGGATGACTATCTAACAAAACCGTTTTCGGCCCGCGAACTGGTTGCGCGCGTCGAAAATACTTTGGCACTGTCGCGGCTTCGCCGAGAGACTGAAATCCAAGTGCGCGAAAGTGAGAAGCGTTTCCGCGCTCTGGTAGCGGCCAGCTCCGATGCGGTGTATCGCATGAGCCCGGATTGGGCCGAGATGCGTCTGCTGCGCGGCCGGGATTTTATTGCCGATACCGATGAGCCAAATCGGACCTGGCTGGAGAAATACGTTTATCCTGATGACCGGCCAGCTGTGCTGGCCGTAATCCGGGAGTCCATACCGACAAAGAGCGTACTTGAACTGGAGCACAGGATTTTACGTGAGGATGGCTCTATCGGCTGGACCTTCTCTCGCGCCATTCCGCTGCTGGACGTGAACGGTGAGATCATCGAATGGTTCGGAACCGCAAGCGATATCACTGCCCGTAAGCTGGCGCAGCATGCGCTTCTTCGCAGCGAAAAACTCGCTTCAATGGGGCGAATGGCCGCTACCGTCGCTCATGAGATCAACAACCCATTGGAGGCTGTGACAAATCTGCTGTTTCTCGCACAGACTATCGACGGTCTACCGGAGTCCGCGCGCCAAAGCCTGCAAATGGCCGATGCAGAACTGAAACGGGTGGCCCATATCACGCGGCAGTCACTGGGGTTCTATCGCGAATCAAATGCGCCGGCGCTCACATCGATCAATGCTCTGCTCGATTCTGCAATCGACTTGCTGAAAGGCAAAATCACGGAGAAACAAGTCAACATCCATAAGGAATGGCGTGCTGATGTAGAGTTGATGGCTGTAGCCGGTGAGCTGCGGCAGGTATTCTCGAATCTTTTGGCGAACAGCCTGGACGCCATCGACGAAGAAGGCACAATCAGCATACGTATATCTACCTGCACGGGGGCCCATAGCAAAGGCCGTCGCGCTCGTACCACTATAGCCGACAATGGGAGAGGGATCAGTTCAACTTCGTTGGAGCACATCTTCGAGCCCTTTTTCACTACCAAGGGCACGATCGGAACAGGCCTGGGACTGTGGGTAACGAAGCAGATCGTTGAGAAGCATCACGGCATCATTCAAGTGCGGTCACGGAGCGAGTCATGCCGTAAAGGAACTACCTTCTCCATCGTTCTGCCCATGGAGCCGGGCGTGAACCCATATCTATAAGTCTGGCTAAACCTGCATATATAGCTTTTGATCAATCGCGAGTTGCTGTGGCAACAAACAATCCTTCTCTGTAGGTTTGGAAATAGAAGGCAAGCAATGCAAACTACATGGTCGAAAGACGAACTGCGCAGGATCGCCGAAGCCGATGACCTGCACATCGCGCCGTTTCGTGAGGACGGTGTGACTTACGGCACGCCTACGTGGATCTGGTCGGTCGCAGTCGATGACGCCCTCTATGTGCGCGGCTACCACGGACAGAACTCTCGTTGGTACAAGGCCGCAGTACAGCAGAAGGCCGGACGGATCATCGCCGCTGGCATGATGAAGGAAGTCGTCTTCAAGCCCGTCGCCGGCCAAATCAATGACCGCATCGACGATGCCTACAGGGCGAAGTATCATGGAAGCCCATACCTCAAGCCGATGATTGCCGCTCGCGCACGCTCTGCGACAATCAGGATTATGCCGCGCAACGGCACGGTTAAGCGACCGAGTGCCACCAAAGATTGATTCAAACCAGACCAAGGAACATGGAGGACACATGGCTACGACCGAAGTAAAACCAGGAAAAGAAACCGCTCCCGCTACATTTACTTCCAAAGCGTTTGCTGCCCGAAGCGCAACCTCCGGGCTGGCTCCGTTTACGCTTCAGCGGCGCACTCCCACTGCGGAAGACGTGCAGATTGAAATCCTCTTCTGCGGCATCTGCCACTCCGACCTTCACCAGGTCCGCAATGAGTGGAGCGGCGTGATGCCTACCGTCTATCCCTGCGTGCCCGGCCACGAAATCGTAGGCCGTGTTAACGCAGTCGGCTCCGCCGTTACCAAATTCAAGCCCGGGGATCTCGCCTCAGTCGGCTGTCTGGTTGATTCCGACCGCTCATGCCCCGAATGCAATGCGGGCCTTGAGCAGTTCTGCCCGAACATTACGTTGACCTACAACTTCCCGGACAAGCATCTGGGCGGGGTGACCTACGGCGGTTACTCTGACAGCATTGTCGTCAGAGAGCGCTTTGTGCTCCGCGTCCCATCCAACCTTGATCTTGCCGGAACCGCGCCGTTGCTCTGCGCCGGAATCACCACGTATTCACCAATGCGCCACTGGGGAGTGACTAAGGGCAAAAAGGTCGGCGTCGTCGGACTCGGCGGACTCGGCCACATGGGAGTCAAGTTCGCGCATGCCCTCGGAGCACACGTCGTCGTCTTTACCACTTCACCAGGTAAGAAGGAAGACGCGCTGCGCCTGGGCGCTGATGAAGTTGTCATTTCCCGTAACGCCAATGAGATGGCGAAGCACGCCGGCAGCTTCGATTTCATCCTCGACGCTGTCTCTGCCGATCACGACATCAACGCCTACATTCAACTTCTCCGCCGTGACGGCAACATCACCATGGTAGGCGCCCCTGAGAAACCATTGCCTGTCGGTGTCTTCGGCCTCATCTTCGGACGCCGCAGCCTATCAGGTTCGCCCATCGGTGGCCTTCCCGAAACGCAGGAGATGCTCGACTTCTGCAGCCAGCACAACATCACTTCCGATGTCGAAGTCATTCCCATCCAGAAGGTCAACGAAGCCTACGAGAGGCTGCTCAAGTCCGATGTGAAGTACCGCTTCTCCATCGATATGGCTTCTCTGAAATCCGAGTAGGTGAGGAGGTCAAACCATGGAAATCAAACGAGCCGGTTCGCAAGCTTCTGCAAAGGATCCGTCAGACTGGTTCACCGGAACAGTACGACTCGATCCTCTGTTTCAGGCGCCTGATCCCGCGCTTGTTCAAGGCGCCAGCGTAACCTTTGAGCCGGGCGCGCGCACCGCGTGGCATACGCATCCGCTCGGACAAACGCTCATCGTCACGACCGGTTGCGGCTGGGCACAGCACGAAGGGGGACCAGTCGAGGAGATCCGTCCCGGTGACGTGGTCTGGTTCTCGCCCAACGAGAAGCACTGGCACGGCGCGACGCCAACCACAGCAATGACCCATATCGCCATTCAGGAAAGACTCAACGGCAAGGTCGTCGACTGGATGGAACAGGTCAGCGACGAACAATACCGAAAGTGAAGAGAGTGCAAGCAAATGCAAAAACGCAAATTCGGCAAAAGCAATCTGGAAGTTTCGGCTCTCGGGCTCGGCTGCATGGGCATGAGCTTTTCCTATGGTCCGCCCAAAGATAAGCAGGAGATGATTTCGCTTCTCCGGACCTCGGTTGAACGCGGCATCACATTCTTCGACACGGCAGAGGTGTATGGCCCCTTCACCAACGAAGAGCTTGTCGGTGAGGCGCTCTCTCCATTGCGCGATCAGGTGGTGATTGCCACCAAGTTCGGCTTCAACCTTAACCCTGATGGCAGTCCAGGCTGGCAGGGCCTGAACAGCCGCCCCGAGCGCATCAAACAGGTCGCGGATGCTTCGCTCAAGCGGCTCAAGATTGATGCCATCGATCTCTTCTATCAGCACCGGGTTGACCCAGACGTGCCCATCGAAGACGTGGCCGGAGCGGTAAAGGACCTGATCCGGGAAGGCAAAGTGAAGCATTTCGGCCTTTCTGAGGCAGGCGCGAAGACGATTCGCCGCGCACATGCTGTCCAACCTGTAACAGCGGTCCAGAGCGAGTATTCGCTGTGGTTTAGACGTCCTGAAGAGGAGATACTGCTTACTCTTGAGGAACTCGGAATCGGCTTCGTTCCTTACAGCCCTTTGGGCAAGGGATTCCTGACGGGAAAGATTGACGAAAATACTACCCTTGACAGTTCCGACTTTCGCAACACTCTCCCTCGCTTTACTCCGGAAGCCCGCAGAGCGAATCAGGCCCTCGTTGATCTGCTGGGCGCAATCGCGGCCCGCAAGAAGGCAACACCGGCGCAGATCGCGCTCGCCTGGCTGCTCGCCCAGAAGCCCTGGATGGTGCCCATCCCAGGAACGACAAAGCTCCATCGCCTGGACGAGAACATCGGAGCAACTGCGGTCGAACTTACGCCTGACGATCTCCGGGACATCGAAATCGCTGCCTCAAAGATCACAGTGCAAGGCGCCCGCTACCCTGAAAGACTGGAGCAGATGACTGGGCGGTAGTTTGCTCCGATTTTCTCTGCACCAATGCTCAGAATTCGAGTGTTGGGATCTGCTCTGACCCAACACTGGGAACCGAATTAAGTACGGTTTATCCACGGATTTTCACATACATCCCCTTGTGCCCAAACCTCTCGATGCGCATAATCGCCTCAAGAGGCGGTGTCTGAGGACTTCGAGGAGAAACGGTTCGCCCTGTGAACCCGTATAACCGTCAGGACGTGTTGCGTATCCTTCGCATCCATCCCAGGCAGTTGAGCGGATGGGAGCACAGCGGCCTTATTGCCCGTTCCGAGTCCTATTCGTTCCAGGATCTAGTCCAGATAAGTAAGCTGCGCGACCTGCGCGCAACGCGCCTTACGGCCGCGAAAATCAGCGCGTCAGTCACAGCCATGCGCTCCGTCTCCGGCATGGCGAACCCATTGCTTGAGGCAGGAACGACGCGCCGCGGCTCGCGCCTTATCTTTCGACATTCCGGCGCGGCGATGGAGCCGATCGCCCGCCAGTTCGTTTTCGACTTCGACGCAGGCAGCAGCCGTGGACCTACTGCCCTTGACGCGACCGCTATCAATACAGACCAGCGCGAAGCCCGCGCCAACAGCCTCTTCCTTGAAGCCGTCCATTGCGAAGAAGCCCACAAAATCACTGAAGCAACCGCTCTCTACGGAGAAATTCTCCTACTTGATCCGATGCATGCGCCGGCTTGTATCAACCTCGGCACCATCCACTACAACCAGCGCCAGTTTCTTGAAGCCGAGCGGCTTTACCGCCAGGCCGCAGCCGTCGATCCCGAATACGCGCTCGCTTTTTTTGATCTCGGCAATGTGCTCGATGAACTGCAGCATCTCCCGGAAGCCATTGAAGCCTACCGATCGGCGATCCGGCTCGTTCCCACCTACGCGGATGCGCACTACAACCTGGCTCTAGCTTATGAGCGCATTGGACAGCGCCGCAAAGCACTGCGCCACTGGACAGCCTATCTTAAGCTAGACAACACCGGCCCGTGGGCGAACCACGCACGTGGACAGCAGCGTAAAATCCTGGATCGTGAAAAGCTGGCCATCGTCCATCGCTCGTCCAGGACACACGTCCGCATTCAGCGCACCCCACCTGCTCTCAAACTTGTTTAGGATTTCCCTATCGGCCCGGTCCGCTCACTGGCCACTCGTAAATCACCATGCTCAGATTCCCCAGTAGCTGCATGGTCGTCTCCACGTTTCTTCGGACTGCGATCCGGTTCGCGCGCGTCTCAGACGGGTCCTCTTCAACGGCGATTACTCGCCCGTAGGGCCAGTCTTCCGGCGGAAGTGCTCCCAGCGCATCCGGCAAATCGCTCAACCGGATATCCAGTTCCTGCTGCCGCGCCCTTGCCGGCTTCAACATCGCGCTTGGAATCGCTGTGTTGCTGGTCAGATCGGGTGACATGGCGCGCAGCGTCACGTTCTTTGCACCCACAATCAGGAAAGGATTACTCCAGCTCTCTTTGGTATGAATGGCCATGTAGTGGCTCTTGGCTGGCGGGGGAATCTGTTCCAGCTCGAGACGAGCCGCATCCAATTTCTTCGCAGCAGCCTGCGCCTCGGCCTTCGCCTGCGCGGCTGCTTCAGGAGTACCCGGCGCGGCGGTTTTTGAACGCCGGCATCCCGAGACGGCGACAAATATCAGAACAAAGCCAAGTACAAGGGCAGTAAAACGATCTCTAAGCATTACCACAGAGCAGAATATCAAGTACGCGCATTACCCTGCCTGCGAAGATTCCCCGTTTCGCCTGGCGGGAAACCGGGTGTTTACTACTTCCTGATTGCGAATAGAATTCATTCCTGCCGGAAAATTCCCGAAAACATTTACTTGACAACCGAAATCCGGGGAGTGCCTAATGTCGGCACGGATTAGTAAAACCATTTACTTTGCGCTTTAAGACTATCGAAGCCAAATGAAATCGGGGTTCTAGATCCGGAAAATGTTGGCCTCCTTACGCGCAGTGGTTCCACTACCACTGCGCTCTTTTTTATCGGCCTTTCCACTGCGCCGCGCGCTTCTCCAGAAACGCCTTCGTCCCCTCCGCCTTGTCTTCCGTTGCGCAGCACAATCCAAACAATCCCGCCTCCAGATCAAGCGCCTGCCGCAGCGGCAAGTCGTACCCGGCATGAACGGCTTCGAGACTCTTCGACACTGCCAGCGGAGCCTGTGCCGCAATGGTTCGCGCAATCTGCTCGCCGCGCGCGAGCAGTTGGTCGAGCGTCACCACTTCTTCAACCAGCCCGATCCGCAACGCCTCCAGCGCCGGAACCATCTCGCCTGTCAGGATCATCTTGAGTGCTGCGCCTTTGCCCACCAGCCGCGATAGCCGCTGTGACCCGCCATAGCCGGGAATCAGCCCCAGCTTAACCTCCGGCTGCCCGAACTTGGCCGTCTCGCTTGCAATCCTGAAGGTGCAGGCCAGCGCCAGTTCGCACCCTCCGCCCAACGCAAAGCCGTTGATGCAGGCAATCACCGGCTTGCCGCAGGTCTCAATCCGGTCAAACAAATGCTGACCGCGAGCGGCGAGAGCCTGCCCATCAATCGCCGACACTTTCGCCAGTTCGTGAATGTCGGCGCCCGCGGCAAAGGCCTTCTCGCCTGCGCCAGTCAGTAGAATCGCGCGTATCGCCGCATTTGCCGCCAGCTCTTCGATCGCCGTGCCCAGTTCCGTGAGGGTGGCCGCATTCAGCGCATTCAACACTTTAGGGCGGTTCAACGTGACGACAGCGACGACATCACGCACTTCAACCAGGATATTCTCGTAGCTCATAAGTGAACCGCTGAGTCTAGCACGATGCGAGGTCTGAAACACGAAACAGCCGGGTGAGCCAGCTTAAAAGCTTGATTTTTTATTCGCCCATGTGGGAGTATCTACAGTCCCCCAAAGAAGGCACGGGATAAAAATTCTCCAAATGTTGATGAGGGCAGCGGTTATCAACATTTAATTTCCTTCTTCGCCGCATCCAAAGAAAAGACCCGGTAAGTCGAAGCTCCCATCGCTTTCCGAAGGAGATATATGCAGGTTTTTTGCCTGGCAACAGCCGAACCAGCCGATCTTCAGTGCAAGATCTGTGGGCAAAATTATGCCCTCTACTTCGAATGCAAGTCCCAGGAAGAGCGTGAGAAAGCGCGGCAAATGGTTGTTGATACTCTCGACCAGCACCACGCGGAGAGCGTCGAGACGACGGTTCATCCGGAGAAAGCCTTCAATGTTCCTGCGTGGCACGGAGCTGCTCATATGTCAGGCGCAGCGATTCTTGGCGGGGCGCCGCCTTGGGCTGCGTGAATCCTCATCAGACTGATTCTTTTCGGAAAATAGGGAACGGAACCTTTTCAGCTTCGTATTTAGAAGAAGAGGAATTTCCTCATGAATACGATTCGATTCAGCTATCTGATGATGAGTCTGGTAGTGGCACCGTTCCTGGCGCTTGCGGCATATGTAGCGTGGCTCGTAGTTCCAATTGTCGTCAGGGAAGTAGTACCTGAGGTAATCCGTGCCGTAACGAATACCTGAGGTTATTCCCCAATCAGAAGGCCAAAACGCCACCCGGAGGTGGCGTTTTGGGTTGAGAACAGCTTACTGTTCGCGCTTCCAATTCACCAGGTCGCCGAGCGTTGTCGTTGAGCTGGAAACTGGCTGCTTGTAGGCTTCCACATCGGCGCGGCTGGCTTCTTCGCCGACGGCGCGGAGGCTGAGGCCGACTTTCTTCTCATCCTGATTCATCTTGATGATCTTAAAGTCGTGCTCCTGGCCTGCTTCGAGCTTTACGGGAGCGCCGTGATTGTCCGTAGCCTCGGAAACGTGGCACAGACCTTCAACGCCCTCGGAAATCTCGACAAACGAGCCGAACTGCGCTGACCGCAGGACCTTGCCGTGGACCACATCGCCCACGCGATGCTGGGCGAAGAACGTCTCCCAGACATCGGGCTGGAGCTGCTTGATGCCGAGCGAGAGGCGCCGATTTTCCGGCTCTACTCCTAGCACCACAGCTTTCACTTTTTCGCCCTTTTTCAGGACTTCAGAAGGATGCTTGACGCGCTTGGTCCAGCTTAGGTTGGAGACGTGTACCAGACCGTCGATGCCGTCCTCGATCTCGATGAACGCGCCGAAGTCGGTCAGATTGCGAACCCGGCCCTCAACGTTGGTTCCTGCCGGATAGCGCTCGACCAGATGCTCCCAGGGATTTTCGAGCAACTGCTTCATGCCCAGCGAAATGCGTCGGTCGCCCGGGTTGACGGCAAGGATTACAGTCTCAACTTCATCGCCCGGCTTGACCAGCTTCGACGGATGCTTCATCCGCTTCGACCAGGTCATCTCAGAGACGTGGACCAGGCCTTCGATGCCCTGCTCCAGTTCAACGAATGCGCCGTAGTCGGTGACGCTGAGGACACGGCCACGCACGCGGGCGCCGATCGGGTAGCGCTCCACGGCGTCGAGCCACGGATCGGGCGTGAGCTGCTTGAAGCCGAGCGAGACGCGTTGCTTGTCTTTGTCGAACTTGAGGACTTTTACTTGAATTTCGTCGCCGACATTGACCAGATCGCGCGGGTGCGTCAAGCGCCCCCATGACATGTCGGTGATGTGCAGCAGGCCGTCAATGCCGCCGAGGTCAACAAATGCGCCGTAGTCGGTGAGGTTCTTGACCGTTCCGGTGAGGATGCTGCCCTCTTCAAGATGCTCCAGGGTTTTTGAGCGTTTTTCTGTCTGCTCTTCTTCCAGAAGCTCCTTGCGGGAGACGACCACGTTGCCGCGTTTCTTGTTCAGCTTGATGACGCGGACTTCGATCTGCTGGCCGATATAAGCATCGAGATTGCGGACAGGACGAATCTCAAGCTGCGAGCCGGGCAGAAACGCCTTAATGCCAATATCGACTGTCAAGCCGCCTTTTACGCGCCCGAGAACCGTGCCTGTCAAAATGGACTTCTCGCTGGCCGCCTTCTCGATGGTGTCCCATACGCGGTGCCGCTGAGCCTTGTCGTAACTCAACAGATATCCGCCTTCGGCCTCTTCGCGCTCGACGACGACTTCAACCGTATCGCCGGGGTGCAGCTTGGATTGACCAGTGTGGTCAACCACCTGCTCGAGGGGAATCAGACCTTCCGACTTCAGACCGACATCGACGACGACATGCTTATCGGTCAGCTTGATCACGGTGCCGGACACGATATGGGTATCGTCAAACGACGCCTGGGCTGCCGCTTCGGCAGCTTGCTCGCGGTCAAAGGACTCGAGCACGGCGGCAAAATCTTCCATGCTGTTCAAGTCGGCCTCGTCTTCGTGGTGCTCAGGCGCAGCAGCAGGATGTTCGGTCTCTATAGAAGGGGATTCGGCGGAATTGGCTTCCGGGTTATGGGTGGTTTCGATGGACGGCTCGGCGTGCTCCGTCGCGGTTTCCAGCGTTGGGGTTTCAAGTTCGGTGTTCAGAGGATTGCTCTCGGTTTGTTCAGGATTTAGGACGTCTGCCATAACAGCCAGCTCAAAAGTGGGACCCAAGTCGGCGGCCCCGAAGTTCCGCCTCTGCGTATTGCAGCCATCTTCGCTCATAGCTTTTGATTCCGGGCTGCTCGGCGAAGATTCGGGAATCGTCACACCGGGATGATTGGCGCAGACGGAAGGCCGCAAAGGGGGAGACACTGGAATGAATCAGTCTCCGGTTTGGGAACATCCGCCAGGCAGGAACATGCAGGAGCGGCGATTATAGACCTACGCATGAATCCCGCGCGCATAGGCCCATGAAAACAGCATAGAACTGTGCGCTGAGAGTGTCAATTCATCCGCCTTAGATTCACGCAGTTGCAATGGGCCTGTAACGATTTTTTGCGGAATGCAGGCCTGTTCTTTTAAGAATTGCACCAAATATAGTGCAGCCCTGGTCTTTGTGACAGGTCACAGAAAAAAGTTTCGATTCGCCGCATGTAGCGTGGCCTTAGAATGCGCGCTATGTGGAAAAGCGCTGTACTCCCGTTCTGTCTTGTAATCTCTGCATTCGCGGCAGACAAGCTTTCTGCTCCGCAGCTGATTGATCTCGCCAAAGCTAACAGCCCTCTACTCCGCGATGCCATCCAATCCACCTTTGAAGCCAAAGACTTGCAGGAAGGCACGGCATGGGCCGGGCATGGGCCGGATTTCTTTTTTGCTGTTGAAGCTCCTTCGCAGCCATCATTAATCGTCGATGCGGACGCTGCCGCGCAGATGAAGCATCTTTCAGATTCTGATCTTTGGTACGCGACGGCACACATCGAACCGGTAGGCACGCTGCACTCGTTTCACTACATCGTTAATGGCGCACCATTCGGAGGAAAGCTCGATCTGCCTGCCTTTAGCCCGCTTTCCTACCTGCAACCGGGCGTGCCCTCGGGGACGCTTTCGCAAAAGATCATCCACACCAGCAAAATCTATGACGGCATGAAGAGCGAGTACTGGATTTATGTGCCCGCGCAATATGATCCAAAAGTCCCCGCCGCGCTCATGGTCTTCCAGGACGGCGGCGGGTATACGGACCGCGACGGCAACAATCCCGCTCTCAATGTCATCGACAACCTGATCGCAGAGAAGAAAATTCCGGTGATGATCTGCGTCTTCATCAATCCCGGAGACATCAGTGATTCGCCGAGCACGCCAACTTACAACTTCGTGAAGGGGTATTCGGACAAGTGGCACCGCACGCTCAAGGACTCAATGCGCAGCACGCTTTACGACACTGTGAGCGACCGGTACGCGCGCTTTTTGCGCGATGAAATGCTGGCGGACGTCACGGCGAAGTACAACATCCGTAAAGATGCTTACAGCCATGCGATCACCGGGCTTTCGTCGGGCGGAATCTGTTCCTTCAACGCGGCGTGGCAGATGCCCGATGAGTTCAGCCGCGTCATCAGCTGGATTGGCAGCTTCGCCAGCATCCAGTGGAAGGAGCAGCCTGATATTCCCGACGGTGGCCAGGATTATCCGGAAAAGATTCTGCGCGAACCGAAGCGCAACATTCGCGTCTGGCTGCAGGACGGGGCTAATGACCAGGAGAACGACCGCTATGGGAGCTGGCCGCTGGCGAATATCCGCATGGCCAATGCGCTCAAGCTGAAGGGCTATGATTTTCACTTCAGCTTCGGCAAAGGGACGCACAACTCGGGCCACGGCGCGGCGGAGTTTCCAGAGGAGATGATCTGGCTCTGGCGCGATTACGATCCTGCGCGGACATCTCAGATCTTTGAGATGGATCCGGCAGAAAAATCAAAGCCTCTATTCCGCGTGTCGATTGTGAACCGCGAGGCCGACGCGAAATAACCTATTCCGCACAGATGGCGCAGACCGCGGCGCCGAACTTCGCCACTTTCGCCGGGCCGATTCCATCCACGGCAAGCAGGTCTTCCTGCGTGCGCGGGCGCTCTGCGGCGATAGCCCGTAGCGTGCGGTCGGAGAAAACGAAGAAGGCGGGCTGGCCCAGCCTGCCCGATTCCTCGCGCCGCCACGCCCGCAGCTTTTCTTCGAGCGTAGTAGCTTCGGCGGAGAGCGGTATTTCTACCTTCGCATCTTTGACTTTTCTGCGCTTCGCAGGCACAGGAGCGGTCTCTTCGCCGCTGGCCCGCATCAGGATGGCAGCAGTATCGGCGTCATTCATCTCTTCGCCTTCGCGCGTCAGGCTCGTCTTGCGGTAGGCGATCGTGCGGCCCTCTTTCTCAAAGCTGGCATCTTCGATTGCGAGGAACCCCGCGCCGCACATGGCTCCGAGCAGTTCTTCAAAGTGGTCGCGGCTGACATGGTTGGCAGCGCACAACTCCTGATGCAGCTTGCCGGTTGATTTCGATCCGCCGAAGCGCAAAGCACGCGCTATGTCGAATATGAGCGCATTCTCGGTTTTGTCGAGAGGCCGAAAGCGCTGGGCAACTGCGTGTTCCGGTAAGCAGACGTCGCACTGACCGCAGGCGCGACGGCCATCGTCTTCGTCGCCGAAGTGGCGAACCAGTTGCGCCATGCGGCATTGGCGCGACTCGGCATAGCGCATCACGCGGTCAAGCTGCGCCATGCGCTGGTTCGATTGCGAGAGATAGGGCTGGCGCCAGCCAGTATCGCCGCGGACGACGTTGCCGTCAAAGTCAATGCGTGCTCCGCCGTGGGTCATCAGTTTGTCGAGCGCGGTGGCAAATATATCGTCTTCGAGCTTCGAGTTCAGCAATTCGGCGAGCTCGTCCTTGTGGCGCGGATTTGCGCCGAGTTTGCGGAAGATCAGGTCGAGGTCTTCGATCGGCGGATAGTCGCGCTCGTAGAAGAAATCGTGCGTGCGGCGGTCGGCGTAGGAGTGCATCAGGACCGTCCGGCTCGGCTTGCCATCGCGTCCCGCGCGGCCTATCTCCTGGTAATAGCCTTCCAGACTGCCCGGAAGCGCGGTGTGGATGACAGTGCGGATGTCCGGCTTGTCGATACCCATGCCGAAAGCGATGGTCGCGACCACGGCTTCAAGTTTTCCGGCGAGGAATTCGTGCTGGACGCGCTCTCTGTGGTTCGGCTCCATGCCGGCGTGATAGGCGGCGGTCGAAAAGCTCTGCGAAAGCTCAACCGCTAGCGCCTCGGCTTCCTTGCGCGTGGGCGCGTAGACGATGGCGGGGCGTCGTTCCTGAGGCTTCAACAAAGTGAGAGCCAGCTGTGAGCGCTTCGGCTTCGAGACCTCGACCACTTCTACGGCCAGATTGCTTCTGCGAAAGCCGTGAATGAACCTGGCCGGGTCGTGCAGCCGCAGTTGCGAGACGATGTCGTCCTGGACGACAGGCGTGGCTGTCGCCGTAAGCGCAACTACAGGAGCGGGCCGCAATGCGGGCAGATAGCCTCCGAGCAACCGATAGTCGGGGCGGAAGTCGTGTCCCCATTGCGAGATGCAGTGCGCCTCGTCAATGGCAATCAGAGCGGGCTTGCGCTTCGCCAGCATTTCAGGAAAGCCCAGCACCCGCAGCCGCTCCGGCGCGATGAAGAGGAAATCGAGCGCTCCTCCTAGGTATTCGCGGCAAGCCTGCCGCGACATCTCGCGGTCAAGACCGGAGTGAATACGCGCGGCTCTCAACCCCAATGACGTGAGCTTCGCCGCCTGGTCGTCCATCAATGCTATGAGCGGACTAATGACCAGCCCTGTTCCTCCGCGGGCAATAGCAGGCAACTGATAGCAGAGCGACTTGCCGGCTCCGGTGGGCATCACCAGCAGCACGTCTCGGCCATCGACTGCAGCGCGGCATACCGCTTCCTGGTTCGCGCGAAACGCTGCGAAGCCGAATTTGCGCGCCAGCAGTTCAGTGAGTTGCGCCGAAGGCATGAGTCCAGTATGCGGCATCCTGGGGCCTGCTAACCCTAATAGGGCGGCAGCGAGAGGAGCGGATTTTTTCGAGTGCGAGAAGTGAGGAGCGACGAATACCGGGCGTATTTTAGCGACGAGGGACGAAGCAATCGGGAAAATCCGCCCTCTCCCTCCGGGTTGCGGCCAAAATCCGGCCATACTTCGTTATCGTCCTCGACGGTGGGGCCGCCACAGCCTTCGGACTCTGCCTCGTCTGACCGGATTTTGGCGCGCGACGCTGTCCGCCCTATTAGGGTTAGCAGGCCCCTCGTTATACTCAATGCCTATGGACCACCTGTGGACACCGTGGCGTTACACCTACGTCACGACCGCCGACAATGCAAAACGACAGGGCGTGCCGGATGAGTTGTCTACGTGGCCGGGTGATATGGGGTGCGTCTTCTGCAATCTCATTGCCGCAGTGGAATATGCCGAGGCCCACGGCATGACCCGCGAGCAGGCGGAAAAAGCCGCGCTCATCGTGCATCGCAGCAAAAACACTTATGTTGTCCTCAATCGCTATCCCTATACCTCGGGCCATGTGATGGTGCTGCCCTTCGCACACGAGAGCTCGCTTGCCGCTCTTCCACCTGAGATTGCGCATGAATTGATGGATATGGCACAGCGACTGGAAAACGTCCTCGGCAGCACCTATCATCCCGACGGCATCAACCTGGGATTGAATCTTGGCAAATCAGCAGGCGCCGGGGTCCAGGGGCACTTACACCTGCACATTCTTCCCCGCTGGACGGGTGACACTAATTTCATGACTGTGGTGGGTGAGACGCGCGTCCTGCCGGAAGACCTTGAAACAACATGGCAACGTGTCCGGGAAAACTTCCTGAAAAAATGACTGACCGACGTAAGCGGCCACGCTTTCTGACTCCTTTCGCATCCAAATTAAAACAGGCCTGACGATCCTGATTCATGGAGGTGGATCATGCCAAGAAACGCCGTTAAGAAAAGCCCATCTACTCAAAGAGTAGAGGAACATGCTTCAGCCAAGAGATCCGCTCCGACTGGCGTACAACTTGATGAGGCCCTGCTGACCGGGGCCGGGACTGAAGAACAGCGCCGTCTGCTGAGAAAGACCACTGAGCGCCGGGATGCGGAACGCCATCCCGATCTGCCCGCTGGCCTGCACTCTGCCGGCTCATTTACAGGCGAGAACGAAAAGAAAAATAATGGCTAGCCGAGTTTTGGGAAGAGAGAGTCGCCGGGCTCCTCGTCTTTCTCTTCACCCTTCCAGTCTTCTGCCTGCAGTTCGCGCGTGACTGATTCGAGCATGTCGATCTCCGGTAGTTCTTCTTGGCCAATGTGAAGCTCATGCAGCTTACGAGCGTAAGTGAAGACGCTGCCTCGGCCCTCGACGCTGCCAACCAGATTGTTGTAGTTCCTGACAGTGCTCTGTAAAGCACTGCCCATGCGCGAGAAGTGCTCTTGCGTGGTTGAGAGCTTGTCGTATAGCTTTTCACCTACCTCGCGAATGGCCACAGCATTTTTTGTTACTTCCAGTTGCTGCCAACCGTAAGCAACGGCCCTGAGCAATGCAATGAGAGTCGTAGGCGTAGCGAGAATGACGTTGGAGCTGCTGCCGAACTCAATCAGACCTGGGTCCTGTTCGAGGGCCGCGCTGAAAAGCACTTCGCTTGAAAGAAAACAGACTACAAAGTCAGGGCTGGTCTTGAATTGCTTCCAGTAAGATTTCGCTGACAAGGCCGCCAGGTGCTCGCGAACACGCGCTGCGTGGGCGGCGAGCTTAAGAGAGCGCGTCGCTTCATCGTTTGTGCTCATCGCGTCGAGAAAAGCGTCGAAAGGCGTTTTCACGTCGATGACGATGGTGCGGTCATTCGGCAGGTGGACCACGCAATCCGGCTTGATGGCACCTTCGTCGCCGCGTACAAACACTTCCATGTCGAACGAAGCGTGTTCCACCATGCCGGCGAATTCAATGCATCGCTTCAGTTGCAATTCGCCCCAGTTGCCGCGTACTTTAGGCGCGCGCAAGGCGAGGACAAGCTGCGAAGTCTCCCGCCGCAGGTCGGCGTGCGAGCTTTGCATGCCTTCAATCAAGCCCTTGAGCGACTGGTATGCTCCTTCGCGTTTTACTTCGAGATCCTGTGTGCCCTGCTGGAGCTTGTCGAGCGTATCCCGCACCGGTTTCAGCAGGTTTTCAATGGCTTTTTCTTTCTGGTCGAGTTGATTTCCGGCAGTCTGCTGCTGTTTCCCCAATTCCTGGCGCGCGAGCTGGAGGAATGCCTGGCTGTTCTCATTCAAAACGCGCGACGCCGTGCTGCGGAAGCTGTCTTCAAGGCTGGCGCGAGCTTGTTTCAGGGCCTCCTGCTCGGCGGTCAACTGCACTTCCAACTTCGCCTTTGCCACCCGCAGATCCGAGACTTCCTTCTGCGCCTGTGTCAACGAAGCCCCGCTTTCTTCCAGTTGAGCTGCCAGATTTTCACTATTTCGTGCCGCGGCGGAAAGCTTGGACTGCGCGCTCCGGCCGCGAATCCAGTAACCAGCAACAATCCCCAGAAAAACGGCAAGCAACGCGACGACTGCAATAAGGAGCATAGCGACTATACTGCCACTGAAATACAAACAAAGCACGGCGCTCAATTTGGATCCGCCAAATCCTTCAGACTTCGCCTCGTCTTGCCCGTTTTCCACTCGCAACGCTGCTCGTTCTAATCGTGCTAACAGGCCCTAGCTCAATGCCTTTGCGAGTCGAATGAGTCCTTGCCGTATCGCAAGCTCGTCGAATCCGCCAAAGCCGAGGACCAGCGCATTCGGATCAGGACGCCTCAAAGTGCATCGATCGACGCCAAGGACCTCAACACCCTGGGCTGCGGCCATCTTTTCAGCCTGTGCTGAAGTCATTCCGTTCTTAAGGTAGCCGATCGTGCAGAGCCCAGCCCTGGCGATCGAGATCTCAAGCAGCCCCCCCAGATGTTGCCTGGCGCCTTCCATGAGCATTGCGAGGCGCTCCGCATACAGATTCCGCATCCGCCGCAGATGGCGCGCGTGATGTCCATCGACGATGAAGTCGCAGAGCACCGCCTGGTCAAAGGATGAATTCCGGAAATCTGTCCGGTAGCGAAAACCCAGGAAATGATCTATTAACGGCGCAGGCAATACGACATAGCCGACGCGCAAGGCTGGGAACAGCGTCTTGCTGAACGATCCAATGAAGATAACGCTTGAGTGATTGTCGAGACTTTGCAGGGCAGGCACAGGCGGTCCCTCAAACCTGTATTCGCTGTCATAGTCATCTTCGATAACAAAAGCCCCGGCGCGCGAGGCCCACCTAAGAAGGGCCATCCGCCGTTCCAGCGACATCATTATACCCAGCGGGAATTGATGGGCTGGCGTTACGTAGGCTCCCTTCGCATCCGGACAGATCTTCAGTCCGGCGGAAACAGACAGCCCTTCCTCGTTCACTGGCACGGCAATCATTCTGGCTCCGGCATTGTCGAACGCGATTCTGGCGCCGAAATATCCGGGGTCCTCCATCCATATCGGATCACCCCTTTTCAGGAGCAGCCGCGCCAGCAGATCGAGTGCCTGTTGTATTCCGGAAACGATGACGATTTGCTCCGCAGTGCATCGCACCCCGCGTGACGTGCGCAAATACTCGGCGATTGCATCCCGCAATGGCCGATACCCGCGCCGGTCAGCCTCTTTCTTTAACCATGACCTGAAATTACGTGACCGGTTTGCGGCGATGCGTCCCCAAACCTCGGACGGGAATTCGTTGATCGCTGGTACACCGATCCGAAAGGGGCGGATCGCGTCAACAAAAGCCTGATCAACCCAGGGTTGCGGCCGTTTATAAGTCGAAATGACGCGACGAATGTATGCCGGTGTCGTAGTTGCCTGGCGGGCCGGCCGGGGCGCTTCCACACGGTTGACCCATGTACCGAATCCGACACGGGAGGTAATATACCCCTCGGCTTGTAAACGCTCCAGAACGCTGACGACCGTGCCCCGGGAGAGTTCATACTGGCGGGCAAAGTCTCTGGATGCCGGCAGTCTGGCGCCCGGCGCGAGCCGGCCCTCAAGAATGGCAGAGCGCAGTTCGCCATACAACCAATGGGTCAGGGTCTGATGGCGCGGCTGGCTTTTGAGAGTGAGTTCGAACGAGCTAACGGCTTTGGGCATCTCAAATGGTCCAATAGATTTTACGAAAATGGCTCTGTTTGATGTACCACTGCGGCCATAGTATCAGTTCTGAAGTCGAGAAACGCAGGTATCGTCTGGCTTCTCGCTGGGAGACTCATGGGAGATCAACAGATGAAAGTTGGAGTTTGGTTCTATAGCGTAGGCACCGCTCTCACCGGCATTCTGGATATCGTGTGGCGTGAATTCGATGCCTCCCATCAGCCCATCAAATCTCTGGGGAAAGTTCCCGGCCAACATATACTGGCCTGCATCGCGGGCGTCTGGCTGGTCGCGGCTGGTCTTGCAATCCTGTGGCGGCGCAGCGCACGCGTTGGCGCCGCGGCATCCGCCATCGCATACTTGATTTTCGCGGCATTTTGGCTGCCCCGCTACTATGCCGGAATCCATGCGCTTGGCTGGCGAATCGACATCTTAATCGGCATCTCCTTCGGGCTTGCGCAACAATTAATGTTGGTCTCTCCGGCAGCAATCATTTATGCGTCCACCGCCTTACCGGATTCCCGGTTGCAAGCGAGAGCAGCGATCGCAGCACGTTGGATGTTGGGATTGCCCCCTGTCGTCTTTGGCTTAGCCCACCTTGTTGGCCTGCGCGTCTTCGCGAGCATTGTCCCGCACTGGATGCGGTTTGGATATTTTTGGGCAGCATTAACCGGAATCGCCTTCACCCTGGCCGGAAGTGCAATTTGCTCTGGGATCAAAGATGTTCTGGCCGCCAGGCTTCTTGCCTTGACGCTGTTGCTGTTTGAACCGCTAGTAGAAATTCCTCCCATTTTTATCCGGCTGCATAATCAGGGGACATGGGGTGCCGCCGTCTACAATCTCGCTGCGATAGGGGCATGCTTAATATTCGCCGAGTTTCTCGCAAGCCGCATCGGTCGAGGACGAATCGACCCTGCGGGGAATGTTGCCATGTCACGGCCCGATCCGGTTGTTGCGTGATTAGTAACGCGTAATCGTCGACGGGCATTAAGATCGCATCCGTCCCGGTTGATGACTTCAGGACAATGCAGTCATTGAGCGCACCTCCAAGGTGTCGATCATGGCTCAATGAGTGCACCGGCGATTTGCACTCGTCGCGCGGGTTTCAGGGTTCGGAGATCAGGGAAGAGAAAACTGGGATAGGGAGAATTTCGATTGACATTCAAAGAAAAACCACTACCATATGGTTGTGGATTGTTTGGGCACAACATTTGCGGCCTTGTCTGATCCAACCCGGCGGGCGATGGTCGAGAGGCTCTCCCGCGGGCCTGCCTCTGTGCATGGCTTGGCGGCGCCGTTTGCACTCTCGCAGCAGATGATTTCAAAACATATTGCCTGCCTGGTGCGGGCGCGGATTGTGATCAAGACGAAGCGTGGTCGAGAGAGTGTGTGCGCGCTTAGACCAGAGGCGATTAAGACAGTCAGCGACTGGGCGATCAGCTATCGCCAGTTCTGGGAAGAGAGTTTCGACAAACTGGACGCAGTTGTAAAGCAAATGAAGAAACAGGAGGTTGGAGATGACAGAAAACACGGTTAGCGAAATTGAGCGGATGGTCGTTACAAGAGTTTTTGATGCCCCACGCGAGTTAGTTTGGAAGGCGTGGACAGACCCGAAGTACGTGATGCAGTGGTGGGG